>Ga0316204_10004889_pt1 | contig 23268 bp, 25 predicted proteins | sample 6monrhotite_MG_2_FD_205661 | JGI IMG/M metagenome (GOLD analysis project Ga0316204, IMG submission 205661) | Microbial mat bacterial communities from mineral coupon in-situ incubated in ocean water Damariscotta River, Maine, United States -... | ecosystem: Environmental > Aquatic > Marine >... | reverse complement strand
GATTTGGTTTCAGCTAATAATCCGCGCAATTATCTGGTGACCCGACGGTGACCCGAGACCTCTTGCAAAACGGTGACAGCGCATCCAAGAGGTAACGGATCACCGCGTAACCTATTCTAAAATATACCGAAATGTAGTTGGAGTGTTGGTGGAGCCAGGGGGAATCGAACCCCCGACCTCTTGCATGCCATAGGCGAAATCCATTTGTCAGGTAAGTGAATGAAACTGAGCCTAAATGAACCAAAATGAAGTTTAGTTCTGAGGAAGTGCGGATGTTCCAAATGTCGAGTATGGTGAAATATTGTGGAAATTGGTTCGTTTTGATGCCGGTGACCGGACGGTGACCGGATCAAATACAAACCATCATCGAAGATATCCAACTCATTGATTTCAATTCCACCTTACCCGCTTAGAGGCTGTATTATTTTAAATTTTCTGGCACAAATGCCACGAGAGTTAGTACGGATACGCGTTCACATATTTGCAGACAATCTATCATTATTTTCAAACATTTCCATCAACGCTTTTCGAAAGGCCGTCAGTGCGTCTGGGTCGTCTCTCAACCTTTTTTTCAGAAAATGTCTAAATGTACCGTCAAGCGTCAAAAACACGCTTAGTGGATCAACTCCTTCTATGCCAAGCAAAGATATAAATCTGCGAACAATATCGATTTGCAGGTCTTCTATCTCATCGATTGTTTCGTGAAAATTTTCGTCGAACAAAGCCTGGGCGCGAATGTCGTACCACATCCTGTGTTTGTCAGCATCTTTGTCTATCGCGTCAACAAGCGCACAGATGAAAGCTTCTATGATTTGCCGATGAGTGCCCCCTCCAACAAGGGTCGCCTCCAACATTTGAGCGAATTCAGTTTTGTAACGCAGAGTGCAATAGGAAATAAGATCGATGCGGTCTTCGAAATAGTAATGCAACACGCCTACAGAAACGCCGGAATGCTGTGCAATATCGCGCAGACTGGTGCGGGCGTAGCCTAGCTGCGAGAGGACCTCGACGGCACTATCTGCCAGTTCGTTCTTTTTGGCAGTCCGTTTTTCCAGACGCTTCGACGTCTGTTTCTGGATTTTGTCGATTTTAAGCATTGCCGTCATGAATTAGTCTTTCGTAAAAAACAGGCGGGCTTCAAGCCCGCCTATTCTACCATCTTAACCCCTTAGCGCGTTAATGAAAATACCCGGAACCTTGAACCAGCTAGGTTTATACTGGAAATCAGTTAAACCTTTGCCAAGTTGTGCTGATCGTTTGTTCGTAATGAACCACGGCGGCTTGGGCAGCAGTGTCAGACCGCCAGTTAACAACGTGCGCGGGAAGGGGCGGAAGGGTGCATAGACCACTGTGCGCTCGGTTTTTTCGAACATATAGGTGTTATGCACTGTGCCAATGCCGCTTCCCACGTCTTCGAGTGTATGACCGGGAAAGCCGCCCCACGGCGTTTGCACTGCGAGGAAGCCAAGGCCAGTCCATGCGTTAACAGCAATGCAGCCATAATGCAGGTCGGCAATGATCTCGTCGAATTTCTTTTTGCCGATCTTCTTTATCGTCGAAGGGTGGATCAAGATATTCGCTCCGAGCGAGCCGTGAAGGTTCTCGTTCACATAGGCAATCGCATCGGTCAGGAATTTTTCCGAATCTTCGGTGCTGTCCAACATGTGCGTACTTAGGGCAGGTCCGAACACCTCGTTCTTTTCGAACCAGCCGTGCTTATCTTTGTCGAATGGCACAACAACCACCGGATCAGCACCGTTGCGATCGAGTTTTTCGACGACGTCTGCGTTGCTTGCGAATTCTGCCATGCGTTCATTTGCACCCGGGTAGTAGAGCGGGCGTGCAGGCGCAGTGGCGACCACGTCTTTAAGTTGCTCCATGAACTCCGCGGTTTTTAACCAGCCTTTTGGCATAATCAGCATCTGACAAGCGACACAGTTGAAGCCGGAATTATGTAGCTTTTGGGTCGCGACATGTTCAGCTTGAAAACGTATATCTGCCTTATTCCAAGGACCGGGCACGACGATTGTAGGGCCGACGCCACCTAGTTCGGAGGTCATACGGCGCGTGTTTCGCGGTGTTCCGGCAGCCTTGTTTTTCACGCCTTCCTCGCCAGCGCCCCAAACGATAATGTCATGCGAGGTTTGCGCACCGGTGATGTGGATTTCCTCGATATCCGGATGGTTGCAGAGATATTCGCCAACATCCGCGCCACCGCGCGTGATGCGCAATGCGTTACGGTCAATCAGCGGCTTCAGCGCAACCTGAAAATAATCGACCAGATATTCGTTCACCGGGTTCATCTTCAGAATAACGACCTGATTTTCCAAAAACAGCTTCTGGAAGCAATCAAGTGGAGTGATGGCGGCAACGTTGCCTGCACCTAGCACCAGTGCGATTTTTCCTGACCGCTCTTCAACTGGGATATCATAGGCAACGGCCGTGTTCTTTGCGAGGTTTGCGGCATTCACACCCTTTTGCATCCAGATTTCGGCTTTGACACCTGAAAAAATCAGGCGATCCCAGATTGTATGCGGAATTACGGTGGCGCAAGTTTGGCCGTTCGGTAGTTCGCGCAAGGGAATGTCATCGAGGAATTTCTTCCCCTCCATTTTTGAGAGAGTCTCCATCAGGGCGTTGCAACCAGCCATAACCGAATAGGGACCGGAGGCCCATTCTTCACCCACCAACGATGAATTTCCCGGGATTTGCTTGTGACGCGCGGCGGCGTTGACCCATCCCTCGGCGACTTTCATCAACTGTTCTTTGACTTCGGACAGGACTTGAATGCGTTCCGTGTTGCTGGTTTTGGCCCAGTCATCTTTGCTGTCGTTTAAAACGGTAACCGCGGTGTTCAGACCTTCATGAATGTCTTTTTGCTGTGCTTGTGCCAAGTTATGCACCTCCGTTAATTAACACGTCGCCATATACATCGCGAAGTTTGTTTTTCTGAACTTTACCCGTCGCGCCTAGCGGCAATTCGTCGGCAAAGATGATTTTATCCGGCAACTGCCAACTAGGGATTTTGCCATCATAGAAAGCCATCAGTTCGTCTTCGCTAACGTCAGCGCCTTCGGCCTTAACCACAATAAGCACTGGGCGTTCATCCCATTTTTCGTGCCTAGCTGCGATGGCAGCCGCGATAGCAACCGAAGGATGCGCGATGGCAATGTTTTCCAACTCAACAGTTGAAATCCATTCGCCGCCCGATTTGATAATATCTTTGGAACGATCGCGGATAATCATGTATCCGTCAGCATCAATCGTCGCCACATCACCCGTGTCAAACCAGCCATCTTCAGTCAGCGCCGAAGTTTCGGCACCGAAGTATGTATCTACGATCCAGTGACCACGGATTTGCAAGTCGCCCTGCGTTTCGCCGTCATTTGGCAACAGATCACCGTTTTCATCAATCAAACGCAGTTCAACACCCCAAGGCGGGCGACCTTGGCCAAGGCGTATTTGCGCTTGTTCTTCAGCTGACAGGTCTACGTGTTTCTGCAATAGCTGGTTAAGAGATCCAAGTGGGCTGGTTTCGGTCATACCCCAAGCGTGGATTAGCTCAACACCGTATTTATCACGGAACGTCGGGATCATCGACGGAGGTAAAGCCGAGCCACCAACGACCGTGCGCACGAGGCTTTCAGCTTTGCTGCCGGTCGATTCAAGTGCACCCAGAAGTCCCATCCAGATTGTTGGAACGCCAAGGGCAAGAGTTACTTTCTCGCCGTCGATTAGTTTAACGAGGCTTTCACCATCCATCCCCGGTCCGGGAAGAACCAGCTTACACCCGTTCGCCGCAGCGATATATGGCACACCCCAAGCGTTAACGTGGAACATTGGGACCACTGGCAATACCGTATCTTTGCCCGAGATCGCAAGCCCGTCCGGCTGGTTACCAGCGATGGAATGCAGAACCGTCGTGCGGTGAGTATATTCAACGCCTTTCGGGTTTCCGGTAGTGCCCGAAGTATAACAAAGGCTAGATGGCGAATTCTCGTCCAGATCAGGCCAAGCATAGTCATCATCACCGGTCTCGATCAACTCGTCGTAGAAGATCAGACCGTCAACCATTTCTGCCGCTTCTTCATCGCGCGGCCCCATCAAGACTACGTGCTTGACCGATTTCAGATGCGCGCCTAATTGCGCTGCAGCTGGCAGGAACGTTCGATCAAGGAACAGCACTTTATCTTCGGCATGGTTGATTATGTAGATCAAATTCTCGGGGTGTAATCGCGGGTTGATTGTGTGGCAGACATAACCGCCACCAGCCACGGCGTAGTAGACCTCCAAGTGGCGCACGTTGTTCCATGCAATCGTGGCACAACGATCCCCCGCATTAAGCCCTAGCTTGCCAAGCGCCGAGGCCAATTTACGCGAGCGTTTGGCGACTTCACCCCAGTTGGAACGCTCAAGTCCGCCACTGGTTTTAACCGAGACAACCTCGGTTCCTGCGTGGTACCTGCCAGCGTGATCGATCATCGAGCCGATCGTCAGCGCCTGATACATCATTTTTCCGTTAGTCATCTCCCGCTCCCGTCAGATGTTTTAATTGCGCGCTGCTTTGATCAAATCGGCGGCTTTTTCGGCGATCATGATGGTTGGCGCGTTGGTGTTACCACCAATCAGCTCGGGCATGATCGAAGCATCGACCACTCGTAGCCCTTCAAGACCATGCACGCGCAGTTCCGGATCCACAACTGCCATATCATCAACGCCCATTTTGCATGTGCCAACGGGATGATAAACCGTATCGGCGCGCGAACGAATGTGATGTTCCCAATCTGCGTCTGTCATGCCCTCGGTGGTATACAGTTCCTTGTGGCGGTATTTATCCATCGCAGGTGCGTTCAGAATTTCACGTGTCATCTTGGCGCCCTTCATTAGTAGCTCAAGATCGCGTTCGTCAGACAGGAAGCGTGGGTCGATGCCTGGCGCGGACATCGGATCTGCGTCCTTCAGGAATACCGTTCCGTGCGAGTGTGGCCGTAGAACACATACATGGCACGAGAAGCCGTAACCCATATGCAATTTTTTGGCGTGATCGTCTACGATCGAAATCACAAAGTGCAACTGAAGATCCGGCTTGTCGATCGACGGGTTACTTTTCAGGAATCCCGCCCCCTCGGCAAACGGCGTTGCGATCATGCCGTTGCCGGTTTTGCGCCAGTTGAAGATGTGCTTGAGAAGATCAACCGAGCCTTTGGCTCCAATCCCGAAAACATCAGTTTCTTTGGATTTATAAGACAAGATGAAATCGAGGTGATCTTGCAGGTTCTGCCCTACGCCGGGCAATTCATGCACCATTTTGATGCCGTGCTGCTCGATATCCTCGCGTCGGCCAACCCCTGAAAGCTGTAACAATTGTGGCGAACCAAATGCGCCGCCTGCTACGATAACCTCGCGCGTAGCCTCAACGGTTTTTTCAACCTGGCCCTTTTTGCCCTCGCGATAGATAACACCAGTCGCGCGCTTGCCGTCAAACGTGATTTTGGCCGCACGTGCGTGGGTGACGATGGTCAGGTTTTTACGATCCGCCACTGGCGTAAGATAAGCAGCGGCTGTTGTGCAGCGTTCACCATTTTTGTCGTTGCCGTGGAATTGGGTAACCTGGTAGTGGCCGACGCCCTCTTGTTCCGGGCCATTGAAATCATCGTTGGTACGATATTGCAACTGGCTTGCCGCATCGACAAAAGCCTGCGTAATCGGGCGCGGGCTTTTCTGGTTGGACACATGCATTGGTCCACTGTCGCCATGGTAGTCATCCGCGCCACGTTCGTTGCGTTCAGATTTCTGGAAGTAGGGCAGGACCTCGTCATAAGACCAACCGGTGTTACCGAGTTTTGACCAATTGTCGTAATCGTCTTTATGGCCGCGAATATATAGCATCGCATTGATCGCGCTAGAGCCGCCAAGGCCCTTGCCGCGTGGTTGATAGCCGATGCGGCCGTTAAGACCGGGCTGCGGAACTGTATCAAATGCCCAGTTGTTGTTCTTCAGGTGACCGGGCAAAATCGCAACAGTGGCAGCTGGAGCGCGAATAAGAATATGATCAGCGGTTCCACCAGCCTCCAATAGACAAACCGTTACATCTGGATCCTCTGAAAGGCGTGCTGCAAGTGTTGCACCAGCCGAGCCACCGCCCGCGATTACATAAGTATATTTCATTTCATTCCCTCCTTGGTGATGCCCGCATATGGATTCTGTTAGATTTAGGAACCTTGCGAGTCTGTTGCTCGCAATTAGAACATATAAACTGGACGTATGTCCAGTAAATATGTTCAGTACGAAAATCAGCAATGGAATTATCGAAATTGAACAATATAATAAGTGCGTTAGGTCAACAATATTGCTGTGACGAAATGTGCCAAATATGAAAATTCGCTCTGTTGAACAAGCATTATAGATAGCGATAGGCGCGGTTATCGACCGAGATATTAACCTCATTAGATCCATGAAAATATACGTCGGTTGCATTAATGCCGCTCAGCAAAAATACAACTATTCCTCTGAACTTGTCACGTGCCGTCACCCCCTACACTGCCGTCACAATCATCTAGACTTTGCGTACCGAACCCTCCCCGTGCATAATGCTGGTTGGTGTTGATGGAGGGAATTATGTGTGGGCGTGCTGTTACCGGTGATGTGAGTTGGGAGCAGTATCACGAATGGATGAGCCTCGTTCGAGTACCAAGTGATCTCATTCGGCCTAGTTTCAACATAGCACCAACAACAATGAACCCGATCTTCATTCCCGATGGAGAGCGTATGCAGGGTGTGATGGCGAGATGGGGTCTAATCCCCCATTGGTTCAATAAACCACTTTCGGAAATGAAATTCTCGACCTTCAATGCTCGATCAGAGGATGCAGCCAGCAAACCAACTTTTCGCGACGCGATGCGTAGTCAGCATTGCCTCGTACCAGTGCAGGGGTATTACGAATGGACTGGAGCGAAAGGTAATAAAACGCCCTACTATATTTCGGTATCAACCAACGCACCGGCTTTCTGTTTTGCGGGCCTTTATACCGAGGTCAAATTGCCTGATTTTGTTGGATACTCATACACGATTCTAACTGAAGCCTCAAAAGAACCGATCGAAGGGCTTCACCACCGCATGCCGGTGATGATAGATGAAAGCGCCTATGATGATTGGATGAGTTCAAAGACAACTCTGGCCGATATCACAAGAGTTGACCCTTCACGCATTTCATTCCACGAGGTTGGTGCAAAAGTCGGTAACGTACGAAATAACGAACCGTCGTTAATCGACGCCATATAAACGCCGTCACCCCCTACACTGCCGTCACTTTCATCCAGTCTTTGCTTACCTTGCCCTCCCAGTGCATGATGTGGGTGAGTGTTGGTGGAGGATGGTGCAGATGGCAGAAGACGAAGAAATCCCGGAATACCTAAAGAAACTGTCAAAAGGCGGCCCAATCAAATCTGATGACGGTTTTGGCCCTGAAGATGTTGCTTGGACCGGAAAACTGGGCGAACTCGATCCAGATGAAATAATTGCCGAACAAGGACAAGATCCCTTCAACCCGCTACAGCTCTTGTTGATGGCGCTGGTTCGTGGGCATACACCGGAAGCGAAATCTCAGGAAGTCCTGTCGATAACCCAAACGGCTTTCACTGCAATTACGGGGAAGAAACCACGGCGCGGCGCTATCGAACGAGATTATCACGCTTTGTTGCAGGAGGTGGCTTGGCGATATTTTGTGGCTTTAGTCGCCAACAATATGAGCGATGGCGACATTGAACTTCAGCCAATTGTTAGGGACGTTCTGGGAGCGGATACTGAGCAGATCGCAGCGGAACACGGTGTGGAACCCGATAATCTTCCTAAAATTCTGGCAACCAAATTTAACGAAGCCAAAGACTTATATTTGTCCCGCGCAACAACGGATGATGATTGGGACCGTATTCGCGCATTCCCCGACTTGAATGCTGCTATTGAATCTCTGGCGACGGCAGGAATCAAAGTAGATCAGACCACTTTGAAACCGACGAGATTAGCGAAAAACCTTAAGAAATAGGTCAAGGGATTTAAAGCCGTAATTAGATCCTTGGACCTAGCCAAAATTATGTAACCATTAGGTGTCTTCAATCATTTTTTGGAGATACCCAATGAAACCTACCAAATCTGAAACCACCGAATACACAACGGTGCCAATCCTGGCCAAACAACTGGGCGTCAAATACCACGCCCTCTTGCGCGCAGTTAACGCGGGTCTCGTGCCCTCGTACAAACCTTTCGGTGACCGGCGGTTGGTTAAACCTTCCGAAGTCATCGCGTACATCGAGCGTACGCGCGAAGGCGGTGCGGCATGAGCAAGTCAACTGAGCTAAAAGCCAACTTCGATGAAGCGGCACAATTCACCAAAAACTACTATTCCGTTCTGCCCCGACACATCACGGCGATATATGAAGGCAAACCGCCAATCTCCCAGACGTTTCAACCGGGTGACGATGAGCAGCTTCAAAGTTTTATCGAAAAACACAACACGGCTGGCGCTAACATTTACTTCGCCGTTAACGAAATCGACAAAGCCGCGTGGAACAAGAAAGCTGCCAAGAAGCATGTAACGGGTGTAACCGCCCTGCAGGTTGATCTTGATGACTTGTCGGATGAGGCGCTTCAGCGGCTTGTCAAGTTCGAGCCCAAACCTTCAATCATTCTATGTTCAGGTGGTGGCTATCAGGCGTTCTGGTTTATTTCCGATGCACAGGCGGTGAACCATGACCTTTGATCAAATCGAAGCCATAAATAAGGCCATTGCAAAGGTAGTCGGCGGCGATAACTGCCACAACGTCGACCGGATCATGCGGGTACCGTTCACAATCAACCATCCAAACGCGAAAAAGCGCAAGGCCGGGCGGACCGAGGCTTTGGCCTACGTACTGCCCGAGCATACGGATTTTTCCCGAATTTATAGCATAGGGGACTTTGCTGCCTTGGCATTATTGGCTGATCTACCGGCATCGGCAGTTGCCGCTATCCCGGATAAGATTGATATCAAGTCGCCTGCCGATCTGGGAATTGGTGAAGAGGATAAGCTGACCGCTCTGCTGAACCTTGGTGACGATCCGGACAATCCTCGGGCGTCGGAAAACCCAAGCCACAAATCCCGCAGCGAATCTGTGTTTGCTTTGACATGTGCATTGGCGCGGCGAAACTATAGCCCGGAAGACATTGCGGGCATCTTGTTGAACGACGCGCTCGGCATCTCTGAGTCGATATTGGAGAAACCCAACCCCACAGCCTACGCATATCAGCAAGCGGAGAAAGCTATCGCAACGGTCACTGACTACTGGCCCGATGTTAATCGCGACGGTCAGCCAATGAGAACCATGCGAAACGCCAAATACGGGTTGATACGCATGGAAGTCGCTTTCGAAAATGATTTGTTTCACAATCGCAAGCGTATGGGTGGGCACCTCCTCCAATCCTTTCAGGGCGACATTACGGATGATGGGGCCGCAATGCTCAGAAACGCATTTATTGACAGCTTTGATTTCGATGTCGGCAAATACAACATTCTGGACGCCGTACAGGTCCTTTGCGTCGAAAACTCCACCCACCCAATTAAAGAATACCTTGGCGGGGTGGAATGGGATGGCGTCAGTCGCATTGATACTTGGCTTGTTGACTATATGAGGGCCGAAGATGAACCTCTTACTCGGGCAATTGGAAGGCTATTTTTCACCGCAGCTGTGAGGCGAATAAAGGAACCCGGGTGCAAGTTCGACACCATGATCGTATTCGAGGGGGTTCAAGGCACTGGGAAATCCACTGCCTTGTCCATTTTGGCGGGCGATGAAAATTTCTCCGACCAAAGCATCATCGGACTGGATCCCAAAACTCAGGCGGAAGCGTTAGAGGGGGTCTGGATACTTGAAATTGCGGAACTCTCGGGCTTCAAACATACCGAAACGGCGCATATAAAAGCCTTCCTGTCGCGTTCAACCGACCGAATTCGGCCCGCATATGCCCGTTTTAAGGAATCTTGGCCGCGTCAGAGCATCATTGTGGGCACGACCAACGATGACAGCTACCTGAAGGATGAAACGGGCAACCGCCGCTTTTTGCCAGTGAAGACCGGTTTGATCGATCTGGATAGTCTTAAGCGAGATCGCGACCTACTTTGGGCTGAAGCTGTCGAAATCGAAGCCGAGGATGAAACTATAACATTGCCTAAGGACCTATGGGAGGCTGCTGCAGAGGCGCAGAAAGCCCGCATGCCGATCGACCCTTGGCTTGATGTTCTTGCCGCTGCAAAAGGCACAATCGTCAACGGCGAGGAAAGGATAAGCAGTCGGGACCTGTTTGGTGAAACTTATGTAAATATTCCGGTGGGTCAGCGAAAAGACTATCACGCCAAGCAGTTATCCAAAAACATGAAGGAACTTGGATGGGATGGCCCAAAAGCCATGAAAATTGATGGTAAAGCCGTGCGTGGTTATGCGCGCCCAGCGGACGGGAGGGACTCAGATGACACCCTCGAAATTTAATCACGGTTACACCGGTTACAGGGGTTACGGGTCTATGACCCACCTCTGTGCGGTGCGGGAGGGTGGTTTTCCACCCTCCAAATATCCTATCCCTGCGTTCGCCAAAACCTCCTATATATATGTAACATATGTAACCCCTGTAACCGGACTCAAGGTTTTGGTTTGGGGGATAGGTTGGGTTTCAGAGGCTGACCTCTTGTCTAATGAATATGGATTCCGTTGCCTCCGGGTGGTGGTTTCCAATACCTCAGAGGCCCGTGCGAACGGCTCTGAACGCCCTTCGAATATTCTCAAAGTGGGGCGAGCATTATTCTTGGTCATCATTGTGTCACCGCGCCACAATATTCAGGCTCACTACGATAATTATGCCGGAATTCCGTGCGTGTTTTCCTGTTCGCAATTTCAACTTTGCGAAGGAGACTACCAATGAATACGCCTAATGTAACCGTCATCACATGGAACCGAAAGCGTCGGAATGCGGCGGGCAAGATTATCCGATCCAAACGTTATGCCGCGAGTTACATCTGCCCCGAGACTGGCAATAAGCGTCGCATATCGTTCCCGACCAAAGCCAAGGCCGAAGAATACCGTCAGGTGTTGTTGGCCCAGCTTTCTGGCGAAAGGTACTTCAACCCCAACACCAATCCAACGGTGGCCGAGGTTGTCGATCATTGGCTTGAAAACAAGCGCGACACCGTGAAGCCTCAGACCATTAAAGGGTATTTGCCGTTGCTCAAGAATATCATCGGCCCACTTTTGCAGGGCACCCCACAGGAACGGGTGCATTATGCGCTAACCGGCGAGAAGCCACACCGCGACAGCAAGCTCTTATTGATGTTGGGTGACTATAAAGTATCCGAACTGATTACGGCGCAGCTACGTCGCTGGCACAGCCTCATTAGGACCGAAGTGGGCGCACATACCGCCAATCGGGTTATGTCGATGCTGAAGGGTATTCTGGCGCTGGCCGAAGAGGATTTCGGTGTAAGGGTGTGTTCAATACCAACCAATTTGGCGAAGCGTAAATCCAAACCTCGCAAAGACATTCTTACCCCCGAAGAGGTCGCCGAACTGATCACCCATGCTAAGTCTGATAAGGAGCGTGGCATCTTTTACGCCTTCCCCTTCCTCACTGGTGTCCGTGTATCCGAGCAACTCGGCCTGTTATGGTCTGATGTCGATCTGGAGCGGAATGTCATCTCCATTTGCCGTGTACAAGAGCGCGATGGGTCTTCAACTGAAACCACCAAGACCGAGGCGGGTGAACGGGAAATCCCAATCTCGGCAACCCTGCGGACCATGCTGCTGGAATGGCGGTTGCGGTGTCCGCGCCTAAACGGTGAATTGTACCGTGTCTTCCCAGGCCCGGGAGTGCAGCGCCAATGGCCTCTACCCCGTATTGGTGGTGGCGGACCTATTTTGTATTCGAACTTCCTCAAACGGTACTGGAAGCCAGCATTTGCCAAGTCGGGTATTCGCTACGTGACACACCACAGCGCCCGTCACAGCTTCGTCTCTGTCCTTCAGGCCCAAGGCGTAGAAGTGGGTTTGGTTGCCCGACTCGCTGGACACAGCAATCCCGCCGTCACCCTAGGCCACTATACGCAAGCTGTACGTGGTGGCGCAGAGGCTCTGGCATTGTTGGATCGGGCGTATCAGGGGGAATGAACGCGAAATAAAGTGGTATTTGCCAACCACAGCCGTGTATAATCAAGTTTTGATAGCTAATAATCTTGGTGAATAAATGGTGTTTAAAATTGGCAATCGTGATGCGCGTAGCCTCTGGTTGTCGACGCAAGGTTTAGCGACGGCTCCAACCGGCCCCTTGGATACACTGTCGATCATAAAGCAGCTTGGCTTTGTCCAACTTGATACCATCCAAGTTGTGGCACGCGCGCACCATCATGTTATCTGGAGTCGAAATCAGAATTATCGCGAGCCGATGATGAACAAACTGTTGGCGGAGGATCGCCAGATATTCGAACATTTCACACATGATGCATCTGTCATACCGATGGATTATCTTCCCATGTGGCAACGGCAGTTCCTTCGGAAAAAGGAACAACTGGATCGATCAAATTGGTATAAGGGCATGTCAAATAAAGAGGGCCGCGAGAAAATTAAGGAGCGCATCAAAAACGAAGGCTCCCTTTCAACACATGCTTTTGATACAAAAATTGCTGGACCAAAGAAAATGTGGACGAGGCCACCACACAAACTGGCTTTGGACTACATGTGGTACTCTGGAGAATTGGCAACCTGTCACCGCGTGAATTTTAACAAATATTATGATATTGCTGAACGCGTTTTCCCAGCCAACCTCCACAACCAAAATGTTGATGATGAATCACAAATCGACTGGTTGTGCATGTCAGCACTCGAAAGATTGGGCGTCGCTACATTACGAGAGGTTCAGGAATTCTGGGACGCGGTTTCGACTAAAGAAGTTAAAGCGTGGTCCGAACGTGCGGCAGCATCGCTGACGAGCGTTGAAATTCAATCAGCGGATGGCTCTTGGAATGTTGCATTTGCTCCATGTGACATTGAAGCCCGTATATCTGAACTAAAAGCGCCAACTTCACGTCTACGCATTCTCAACCCCTTTGACCCTGCAGTTCGCAATCGAAAACGGCTGTCCCGACTGTTTGGGTTTGATTATCGAGTAGAAATGTTTGTTCCGGCATCAAAACGCGTGTGGGGGTATTATGTTTATCCCTTATTAGAAGGCAGCCGCTTTGTTGGTCGAATTGAGGTAAAAGCCGACAGGAAAAATAGTACCCTAAATATCCTGAATATTTGGTTGGAAGCTGGCATTAAATGGACGCCGCAGCGCGCAATCAAATTGGACGCTGAACTTAAACGTTTTACCAAACTAGCTTCCTGCGAAGCAATCGGTTGGGATTGCTCGACAGAGGCACTAGGAATGCTGGATAAGGCGTATCAGGCGGAGTGAAGGGGGGAAACGGTCATTCGTTACGTCTTGCCCGCGTGAATACAAAGCACTAGCGTTGCTGTATGACATATCCGGACAACCAATTTTCGCCTCACGCGGAAGACGAAGCTGCTGGCATTGAAATAACAGAAGATTTTGAGCGTTTTACGCAACGCAACGACGTGTTCACTCGCGCCTTTTGGGACGACAAAGTTCGCACCAAGCATACAGATGGCTTTTTTGCATCGTACCGAATGGAGGCTGCACCACGTCGAGGTGATGGGTTTACACAACGCGATTTCGCGCTGCGCAACGCTGCATGGTTAATGTCGGATGTGATAACCAATCGGTACGCGGATCAAGGTCGTCGCGAAGGCTTTCAAGCCCCGATCAGCTACGACACTCCCATCGCGCCAGAGCAAATAGAAGTCGATAATCCTACCTTGATGTCGGGTGAGATCAAACGGGTCGCAAAGTTTTTCGGAGCGGACTTATGCGGTGTGACGAATTTAGACGAACGCTGGTTGTACGCAAGTCGTGTTGATACACGCGATTTGTCAGAGGCGCAAAACGAACTGCCCGATGGCATGACATCGGTCATCGTATTGGGTCACGAAATGGACGCTGAGCTTGTAGCTACTTACCCCTCCGCCCTCGCGGGTGCAGCGACAGGCCGAGAATACAGCCACGAAGCATCAGTCGTCATGCAACTGGCCGCTTATATCAGGAATCTGGGATACGAAGCCGTCGCATCGATGAACGACACTGGTCTGGTGATCCCTTTCGCGGTCAAGGCTGGATTAGGAGAATACGCGCGAAATCAAATGGTTATCACGCCAGAATTTGGCCCACGCCTTCGTTTTTCAAAGATATTTACTAACCTACCGCTAGAGCACGATCAGCCAAAACCCAAAGGTATTAAGGCATTTTGCGATATTTGCACTAAATGTGCCGACGCCTGTCCCGCAAAAGCCCTGCCAATTGGGCCGCCTAGTGTGGGCGGGTCCAATGTGTCGGCGATCAAGGGTGTCCGAAAATGGACGTCGGATGCGGAGAAATGCTTTAGTTTTTGGGCCAAAACATCAACAGACTGCGCGATTTGTATGAGGGTCTGCCCGTTCAACCGTGACTTTCGAAAATGGCATCATCGCATGTGGTTAAAACTTGCACTGTCCCCATTGCGCAGAGCAGCACTGTGGCTTGATCGCAATCGCGGTGGGCGAGTAAAGCCAAGTACGTGGTGGGGCAATCTGGGTAAATGACTACGTAGAAATTGCTCTAGCTTGTCGCCGATTATTGAACCGCGCTCTTTCAGCCTCTCAATTTCTACTTGCCAGGTTATTTAGCCGTGTAGAACTATCTGGCGATAGACAGTCTGGTCTCGTCATCCGGACATCCTCCCCGTGCCACCCGACACTATATCCCGACGCCCATCACGATATGACCCGGCACCGATATACCCGTGCCACGGTCGCACCGTTCCTCGTGTCTCTCTCCGACATACCCCAGTCCCGCCGGTTTTCTGGACATGACCAGAAGAAGAAGTTGGAAGCGGACATTTCATCAACCCACCCCGTGCCACCAACTTTCAAATCCGCAATTGCGCTCCAGAATGTGTTTCCCCTTTGTGGACGTGTTTGTGGACGTAGGTCCATATTTTTATGGACGTAGAGCACTCTCAGTACCCCAATAATTGCACCTGAATATTTCTGCATGTTTTCCTGAAAGTTTTTGGGTTTCAGGAGGTGCAGATCAATGCGAATTTACTGGCTAATCGATCGATCCATTGGCGAAGCGACACTGGTCGACGGCGATACTGTTGAACGGGTGCTCGGGGTCGAGCTTGGGTATGTGGAATGGTGCATCAGGGTTGATGGGGCGTTTGAAAACGGGAAGTGGAGAGTTAACTAAATTTTCGCAATAAATTCGGCTAACACTGGATTGTGATCACTGTTTGCAAACTTTAAATCCTGTGCTTCACAACGAACTATTTCTACATTTGGCGATATAAGAAACCCGTCAACACTTGTTGTGAATCCTTGACCTTCTATATATTTCTGATCCAGCAATCTGATTGTAGGTGCAAAATCTCCTGTTCTAACCTTCCAGCCAGCAGGCAATAGACGACGCGGAAACGGGCGAAGCCAGAATTGTGACTTTTCTTTCTCAGTAAATTCCAAATTGAGGTTTGAAAGTTTTAGATTCCAATCTCCGCCAACAACGACAAAATCCCCTCGCTTGTAAGCTTCTATTGAATAATCAATTACCGCCTGGCATTGTCGATTTCTAATTTTCGCGTCATCATCGTATCCTGCCAGATGCACATTTATTATGATCCAAGCACGATTTGAATTGTCTATTGGAAACCTTGAAACAACTCCACCATAGTGCTTTTGTAATAGACCGCCATAAAACACACCCGTTTTCGGCAGTTTCAGTGCGAACAACCATTCAGGTATATGATCACTATAAATCGACATTCCATGCGAAAAAGAGAGCCAAGACGGTACAAAAATAGTTTTAAAATCTTCCCAATAGATGAACAGTTTGGTGTCAAGTTTTTGGCGTATGATTTCCTCCACTGGAACACCTCTGGTCATGAAGCTCTTTTTCGAATTTTCTTGAATTAGTGCGACATCAACAGCTGATGATTTAATCTTATCAGCGATAGTTTCTGACGCATTTTGGATTTCGTTGCGAGATAGAGAGCGGATATAATCCCCGCCATCTGCGACAAAACTGGCTTCCGAACCCAATCCAGCATACCCAATGTTCCATGTTAGTATTGATAAAGCTTTTTTGGCAGTTGTTCCGGAAACTGGCACATAGGCTAAATCTCCCCAGCGTGGATTCCAGTTGCGATTTGCGATCACTACAAAAAGTAGTGCCAACGCTAAAATTGTGCCCAATATCAATACTATATACATTGCGACCTATTTCGATTTCTTCTGTTCTTGGCTTTCACTCAACCTTGCGATCAACCATTGGCCAAAAGTTGCAAACAACACAATTAGGCCGCCTTGCGAGGAAAATAGTCTAAAGGCCCCTCCAATTCCTTGAAAAGACTGAACTTCCAGTATGGAGTCGGTTAATATCAAAAAGTTTTCGACCTCTTTGAAAGACCAATTCAGTGCCTGATTCAGTCCTAAAGAATAGGTGTTTGTGAGGGTCGTGAATTGACCGTAAAACAAAAAGAGTGTCACGAATATCAGGCTCAAAACAAAGATCAGTGAAATGAGCTGCCCGAAAACGCGTGCCCAAGGCCGAAATGCACCTCTGAGGAATGATGAATTAATTGAGACATTCACAATGGCTACGTAAATTGACATGAATACTATCAACTCAATGTTGGCAAAAATCTGATTATACAATAGTTTGTATTGCAGCAAGAAATCTAAGAGGCCGACGAAATCGCCATTAGCGTCCAGCCTATTTTCAGCCATCATAAATGTATTAAAGTTTTCAGAAAATGTGATAATTGCATTCTCGGTACCCGCTGAATGGATCCAAAACTGAGCAAATATTTTAAGAACACAGAATAGGCAAATTACAAAAATTAACGTGGAGTAATAGATGTAGAACTTATAGGAGTTTCGCACTTCTCCCTCTTGCTCCGCCGTCAGGGGTTTGCCCTTATCAACGGCAGTTTTAATCTCGTTTTTGATCGTATAACGCCGATATCGAAGATTAATAAAAAGAAAGAGAAAGTAAAAGCCAATTACAAGGAACCTTAACCCCCAACTATCGATCAATACGACATTCGGTGACTTCCATGTAATAATACAAAAAGCTCCGAATATCATCGTCGCCGTTATTAGGTCACCAATGTATCCGGGATACGTTCTAGCTTTGCCTGCTATTCTTAACGTAATTCGAAAATTTTCATTTGTTATAAGACCTCCAGAAATATAACTATGTGCAACGCAAGGTGCTGCAAGAACCAGTAAACCCAATGTTATAATAATTTCTAGGTTTATTGCGGTCATTCATAATTCCTCGCACAGTCGTAGAATGTAAGTGTTCCTTTCTACAACCCTAGACTGGGGAATGGCTTCGCTTCAAATGAATAAGTAACAATCCGTTACAAATATGTGGTCGATCACAGTTCCCCCAGCGCCGTAATTTGTGCCAATGCCACCGTAAGTTGGCTATCGGTCAATTTGCGTAGAAGCAAAGTGCGGACTGAATATTTCGCCAATCTCGCAAGTAGGGAGCAAATCGATTGGCGGTAAATTGTCTTCAACCTCCATCAACTGGACACTTCATAATTCGGTGATAATGTCCCGTGTAATTCTTCCTAATATGCTTGGTTCAACAATGTCTTCTCCGCAAACCCCAGAAATCACGCTCGACGATGTTATGGCACAGGTCGGCTTTATCTTGTTTAGGTGGTCGCACTTTGAGCGCGTACTAAACGAACAAACAGATTGGCTTGAAACCCGTGTCGATAGTACAGAAGGCAACAAGACAAAGCACCACGGTGCATTTCAAGTATTCACTCGATGGAAAGCTTTAAATGAACTTGGAATGAAACGGGACGAACGGCACAAGAACGCGGTGGAAAAGCTAAATGCGATGTTTAGCGAAGTGTTGAAGGTTAGAAATGCGCTTTGCCACGGTCAGTTAAGCGCAACCGGGGACCCAAGTAAGGGTAAAGCATTTATCGAAACTGAGCTTTCAGGGGAAAAAGCCATTTACCATCATTCCGATTTAACCGCGACTAGGGGTAAAATCCACTATACTCAGGAAATATTACGAGATATTTCTTCGCTGGCATCTGGATTAGACGAACGAACTGCAAATACAGTCTACCAAAATATGCGAGGCCGTTTCAAACAAGTAGAAAATATACAATAAGGCTAACCTTAAGTGCTCAATCTAAAACCGCTACAGTTCCCCCAGCGCCTTAATCTGCGCCAGTGCGACCGTAAGCGGCTTGTCCGACAACCCGCGCAATACTGCCATCGCCTCGGCTTCTAACTTCAACCGATTTGCGCTTCGATCAAGATCGACACTTCCGCTCGGAAAGAAGTCCGTCAGCGGCACACTCAACGCTTCCGCCACCGCGATCAGTGTATCGAGCGACGGTAAGCTCTTGCCAGTTTCGATGTTGGAGATGGCCTCGGCGGTGCGTCCGATTTTCTCACCAAGCTCGGCCTGCGTTAGACCGGATTGCCTGCGAAGGGTTTTGACTTGCCCGCCAATATAGGTTTTCAAATGTTTGCTCATAGTCCGAAGTAGACTTGGATTGACGCAAACATAAATCGAGCAGACTTCGAAAATCTTTGCCAAATACCATCAGACTTCATAATACTTCCCTTCAGATGAAAATAATTGAAGCGAAGTATGGTTTGAGCCTTAACCTCGAGCAGATTACGATTGGTGCGATTGATGTGGGTGCGCCTCACAATATTGGTTGGGCAATCCTGTCCGGCAGTGACGTTGAGCATGGCGGCGATCTGGACGAGTTTATCGTGCGCTTTGCTGAACTGTCGAAAGGAAGACCGTCGGCACTCGGATTTGAAGCGCCAATGTTCATCCCCCACGGTCGCCCAATGAAAAAGCTAACGTCACAGCGCAACGGTGATAACGGTCGGCCTTGGTCAGCTGGAGCCGGAGCAACAGTCACGACAATTGGTCTGGCAATTGTGAGCCATGTTTTGACCGGATTACGCGGATACGGTTACAATCGCCGCGCTGTAATTGATTGGAATAGCTGGCCCATCAATGATGATCTGTTGCTCTTCGAAGCCTTCGTCAGTGGGGCCAATCACGCGGGCCCCGGTGAACACTGGAAAGACGCGCTGAACGCTGCTGAGGGGTTTGCGCAGGCTCTGCCCAATCTCGATGCGGCAAACGCCGTTTCCGAGAACGAGGTGTTCTCGCTAATAGGTGCCTGCATGATGCGCACTGGGTGGGCGGAAACGGATAACAGCCTGCTATCTGAACCTTGTCTTGTAATCCGCCCCTAGAAGGGGGTTTGTGCGACTTATTCCAAACTGTTACTTCCAGACATTTTTTGCCAAATGGAGGAGACAACAATGAGCGAAATATTGGAAAACCAAGTCGCAGCTGCTTTGACGTTTAAGGTGCCGCAGAAAGTTGGCTGGTCTATACAGAGCGGCGATCAATCTTGGACCGGAAGCGAAATCGACACGCTAGTGAATTGCATGACCCAAGAACGACATGGCCATGCCATCACCTTGTCCCTGTCCCTCATCTTTGAGTTGACTGGGAACTAGGGAACAGTACGGCCGTCGACAGGGACACCCCCGGGGGATGATAGATGACTGAAGTGATACAGTGGATTGTGAGGCTGTCGGACTAATCTGCCCGTGACGCGCGTGACGGTGGTGTAGGCGTTTTGGAGAGCAAATCTTGGCAGCGTGTGGGGCCGGGAATGTCCACTTCCGGGCGACAAGCAGCCATTAACTCAACACCAACATAGTTCCGCTAAGCGGGACAAAGCTGCCGTTCGGTTTCTGGCCCAAAGCGGTTCTTTCGTTCCCTTTTTGGCCTTGATTGAAAACGACCGCGACGTGCGCTAAGCTACATCTTGAGCTCGCTTGTTGGAATGAACCGTAACGGGGGCTTATTGAGAATTCATCATGCCGGATTTGCTTTTACATCACGTTTCTTATCCTGTGCGTAACGTCGAAAGGTCGGCGAAATTCTATCAAGATCTTTTCGGACTTTCTCTGCTTCCAAGACCTAATTTCGGGATCGACGGCGTGTGGCTGGCATGCGGTGACGGTCAGATACACCTAGTCGCAAATCCGGAATTCGGGACTTTTCGGCTCGATAAGAGCGTAGATATTGCGGATGTGCACTTCGCATTCCGGACGGACGATTTCGAATCTATGGTGAAAAACCTCGCTGACCACGGATTCAGCGAAACGTTGCCGAAAGAAGATTCGAAGCGGATACTGGTCATCCGCGAAGGCCTCGCTGGATTTCCGCAACTTTACCTGTTGGACCCCGACCGCCACACCATCGAAGTCAATTCAGCTCCGATGTAATCAGTATGCGGATCGGGCCTTAATGAAGATCAATTTTGGGCTCAATGCCGCCATTTAATCCAATACCTTCAAAGTTATCTGCACGGATAATGCTACCGTTCGCTAGCAAGCTGCGTTGCAATGTTGGCTGCATTTTGGATGGTTGGAGGCCATCTACTTCACAGGTTAATGTTTCCGTGATAGCCTCAAGCAAAATAAACAATGGGGACAGTCAGATGAATGTATCACGCAATTTCATGTTACTTGGTTCTGCATTTTTGATCATCGGCATCGTGATCGGGATGTATATGGGTGGGTCGGGCGACCATTCGCTGGCGTTAAGCCATGCGCATATCAACCTGCTCGGATTTGTACTATCAGCGGTTTTCGCGTTAACTTACAAGGCCTATCCGGCGATGGCGGAGGGACGGCTTGCGAGTATTCATTTCTGGCTGCACCTAGTTGGCGCGGTTATGGTGAACTTGCTGCTCTTCCTAATGCTTTCCAAAGTTATTACCGAAGCCGCGATGGTGCCACTTGCGCCAATCTCAGAGTTTTTGGTGCTTCTGGGCGTTCTCACCTTCGGTTGGAATGTGCTGAAAAACGCTAACTAAGCCAATCTTCAAACTTTAGATCGGTATGGTCGGGATAGAACCGCCACAAACTAGCCGAACGTCCTCTCCTTTGATTGGGCCTGACAACGATTGCGTTCGCTGATGGTTGTTTTGGGCTCAAAGCGGTCAAATTTTGACCGCTCTCCAGCGTCCACTTCTCGACCTTCGTATTTTAGCAGGAATGTTGTCACCATTTCGAGTGACCCGACGGTGACCCGAGACCTCATGCAAAACGGTGACAACATACCAAAGAGGTAACGGGCCACTCTGAATTCAATGCGTCTATAGGCCAAGTAGTAATGTAATTAACCTTGTCCATATTCAAATGTTAAGAAAATCTTTTTGTTTCCCCGAACACCCTCACTTATGTAATGTATTCTATAAAAACCAACCGGATGGGGGAAATATGGAACACTCAAAAGCTTTAAAACGGGTTGGACTATCTGGCATCACCGTAATTGTACTATCAATTCATGCAACATCAACGAACGCGGGAACCCTGGATATAACCTGCAATTCCAGAGCGATTTATGACACGGATCTCAGCATAAGTTTTGGGGGCACAAGTTACAGCTACAGCTATGACTATTATGATAATTACTGTAACAACGGGGACATGACTGAAGTCGAAACAGCGGTTAACGACAACTATACCAAAATCCTAGCTAACAAGGATAGGTCCGAGTACAACTCACAGAGACTGGGTTTCGGACATGATATCGCGAGTCCCACCGGAACTGCCTTCGCCCAAATTAATGATCTGCAATTGCGGATGGGCTCCTCAGAGGCCACGATAGCCAATCATGAAACCCGAATTACCGCCAACGAAGCCGCCATCGTTGCCTTGGGAGGCCAGATGAATATGGGATTTGCGATGGCAAATGCGATGGAAGTTATCATGCCGGATCCGGGCGCCAACTTCCGTTTAAATGTAGGCATGGGATATTTTGGCGGCACTACGGCACTCGGTGTGACTGGCGTGGGGCGCATTGCTGGTGATACCGGTCTCTATTTTGGCATTTCTGCTGATCAGTCACTTGGCCTCGTATCGGCCAAGGGTGGCGTTTCATGGCAATGGTAAGCTTTGACAATAACTAGGAAAATAAAGAGCGTATTTATCGCTTTAGTCGCGGTGCTGACATTGCTGTCCACACCCGCCGCGGCGCAAGAAAGTGATTTCGTCGACTGCCCAATCCCCATCCGCACCGATGGATACATTAACGCTTATGAAATGATCGGCGCATTTTCACGATGCGTCGGTCTAAACCCGACACTACTTGCAGACAGCCCCGTTGCTGCCGAGATTGTCGATTTCGGGATCTACGAACAAAACCCCGACGGCGAACGCAGTATAGGGGGGATAAATCACTTAGGCTGGGATGATCGTTTGCCTATGACAAAGGGCATGACCTTCGGAATCCGTGCTGTGATTTCCGGTATCGAGGGTCGAGACGAGATTTCTCTTAGGCTTTCGCGCCCGGTCAGGAATGCCGAGGGTGAGATAGAGACTATCGTTGATACAATGTTCCGGCCCGTTAAAGAAGGTCAATTAAAGATGCATCTTTTTCAGTTGAGCGATAAACTGGAAATGGTGCCGGGATCATGGGTTTTTGAGATTCACCATCAGGGGAAGATTCTGGCGCTGAAAAGATTTGTTCTAGTCCATGATCAATAAGACAGTAGGATTTTTGAATACAGTGTCGTGGCAAAACTCAGACCGAAGTATTTCGGCATTTTTCACACATTTCGAGTGACCCGACGGTGACCCGAGACCTCTTGCAAAACGGTGACAACATATCAAAGAGGTAACGGATTACCGCGTAACCCCTTCTAAAATATACTGAAATGTGGTTGGAATATTGGTGGAGCCAGGGGGAATCGAACCCCCGACCTCTTGCATGCCATGCAAGCGCTCTCCCATCTGAGCTATGGCCCCTGATATTTGGGTGTTGCTAGCATCGCTAGCAACGCCCCGTATTTATGGCCGCGTCCGGCCGAGTTCAAGCGGAAAGTTCCGCCCGAAACGAAGATCAGTTGTCGTCGTCGTTCGCAGGAACGTCGGCAACTTCTTCTAGCGTGACCGTATCGTCGTCATCGTCCAACAGATCGTCGTCTGCAGCGCCAGCGTCATCGCTGTCATCCAGAACATCCTCGACATCATCAAGGATCGGATCGTCCACAACTTCCGCTTCCTTTTTCGCTTTCGC
>Ga0316204_10004888_pt1 | contig 23272 bp, 22 predicted proteins | sample 6monrhotite_MG_2_FD_205661 | JGI IMG/M metagenome (GOLD analysis project Ga0316204, IMG submission 205661) | Microbial mat bacterial communities from mineral coupon in-situ incubated in ocean water Damariscotta River, Maine, United States -... | ecosystem: Environmental > Aquatic > Marine >... | reverse complement strand
GCCAACATGACGCTGGCGGCCAGCGCCCCGATCACCATAAACGCCGCATTCAGAATGTTGTTGGCGGCGATGATGCGCGAGCGCTGCGGCTTCGGACTGTGGCTCTGCACCAGCGCATAGAGCGGCACAATAAACAGTCCACCCGACATGGAGATGCCCAACAGGTCGGCCAGCAGACGCCAGTTGAGCGGATCATTGAGGAAGGCGCGAAACCCTATGAGGTCTGGTCCGGGTATGGGCAGGGCGGAACTGACCCCGTACAGGTCGAGAATAAACAAGGTCATGCCAAGCGCCCCGAACGGCACATATTTAGCCGAAATTTCTCCCTTAAGCAGGCGCCCGCAGAGCAGCGAGCCTAAGCCGATACCGACGGAAAACACCGTCAGGAACAGAGTGACGACGGTCTCATCCCCGCCCAGCACGTTCTTGGCGAAGGCCGGGAATTGGGCCAGGAATGTCGCGCCCACCAGCCAGAACCAGGAAATCCCCAGGATCGACAGAAATACGTCCCGACGGCTGCGCGCCATGCCGACCATGGTCCAGATGCCGCTGAAGATATTGATGCCGACCTTGAGGTCGGGCATGGGAGCCGGGGCGGCCGGGATAAAAAAACTGCAGGCCCAGCCGATAACCGCAAGGCCAAGAATACCGCTTGAGACAATCATCACACCATCGTCCGCCAGGATCAGCAAACCACCGGCGATGGTGCCGAGCAGAATTGCCAGGAAGGTGCCCGCTTCAATCAGCGCGTTACCGCCGATCAACTCATCTTCGGCCAGATGGTCTGGCAGGATGGAATATTTCAGCGGCCCGAAGTACGCCGACTGCGTGCCCATGGCAAACAGCACACCGAGAAGCACATTAACCTCGCCAGCATACAGGCCGAACACCGCGGCGCTCATGATGCAGATTTCACCAAACTTGATCCACCGGATCAGTCGGGATTTTTCGAACTTGTCGGCCAACTGTCCGGCGTTGGCCGAAAACAGGAAAAACGGCAGAATAAAAATTCCCGCAGCCATGGTCACCAGAATTTGCGGGTTAATGGCGCTGCCAACGCCCAATCGATAGAGGATCAGGATCACCAGGGCATTTTTGAACAGGTTGTCGTTGGCGGCACCCAGAAACTGGGTGACGAACAGCGGCCAGAAGCGGCGCGTCTGAAACAGATGAAACTGGCTGTCATGCATGGCGATCACTCTTTGTTGTTGCATAAGGTGGCGCGGGTTCCGAGAACTCGCCCCGTTTCAGAAAATTAAGAACCGCCCGAACGGAGTCAGGCGCGTTTGAAATGATAAGATGAAAGGCATTGACCCGAACGGTATCACGGGCGCCGGGCAGGTCGGTTTCCTCAACCCTGACGGTGCCGTCATTATCGCCGCCAATCCAGGGATTGAGACCATAACGGTTTCCCGTTCCGCCAACGATGATGCCGAACTCTCCCGCCAGCGGGGCCATGCCCTGAACGGAGGCCGGGATCAGTTGCTGACCGGCCGGGCCATATTGCCATTTGTAGGGCCAGACATCTTTCAGCATCCGGGCGACGCTTGAGCCCTGATTGGGCGGGGCGATCTGGACGATGCGAAAAATATTGATCTGGTCCTGCCAGTCCCGGCGTTCCGATAGCAACTGGCGCAACACCAGGCCGCCCATGGAATGGGTAACAAAGGACACGGTTTTGATGCCGCGCAGGTCGTTGATCAGAGCCGACAGGGTTTCGGCATGCGCCTCAAGAGGGCGCCGTGTGCTGGCGTAACTGACATTGGCGACCTCGTATCCTTCCTCTTTGAGCGGCCCGAGCAGCCGGGAAAACGTGCCCGTCGACCGACCGATGCCATGCAGCAGGATGACCAGATGATCGGACCGGGCCTGCAAATCCAGACGCCGTTGCCAGTCGTCCAGAACCGCACGGCAATGCGTCACATCGCCCCAGGCGCGGCGTACGTTGTTCTGATCCAGCAGGCGGTGGCGGTGGCTCCAGACATGACGCTGGATGCGCCATCCGGCAAGGTGATGCACGTCTGACCAAACCTGTTTGCCGCCCAGAGTCTTGAACGGAATATTGAGGGGGCTTTTGGCTTTTACCGCATAAAGGGCGAACCCGCCTGTCAGGGCCAAAACAACCGCTCCGATACTCAGCCAGCGCACAAATTCACTCATGGCCCGCCTCCCGGGCACCGTGACGAAGCCCGGCGAGAAAGGTCCGGGTCAGGGTTTTTGCCATGTCCCGGAACGTGTCGTTGCCGACAACGTCGAGTTTTCCACCGGCTTCCAGCGCATAAATACCATGCAGCCCGGCCCACAGGACACGCGCCGCATGGGTGAGTTGATCTGTTTCTGCCTTACCAAACAGGGGCGCAAGTGCCGCCTCCAGCAAACCCAGAACCCGGGCGATTTTAAGCTGGTACCAGTCCGGCAGACCCGCACCGTCAGGCCGTACGTACTCAAACAACGCCGCCCAGAGCCCGGGGTGACCAAGGAGGAATTCGAGATATCCATCGAGCAAGGTATCGATATCCCGATCCGGCGCGCCGGTGACGGGGGCTTGGCTCAACGTCTCAAACAACAGGTCCAGAGTATGGGCGTTTAAATGCAGGATCAGGTCATCAAGATTTTCAAACACGTTATAAAGCGTGCCCGGCGAATAACCGATGGCGTCGGCAACGTTGCGCGCTGTCAACCGATGAAGCCCGTCCGCCTCAACAATCCGCTCCGCCGCGCCCAGCGCCAGAGTATAAAGCTGTTCCCTGCTGTGATCGGATCGTCGCGCCATTTGTTTCTTCAGCTGTTATTGAACGATGTTCAAAACAATAATTGAACATCGTTCAATTAGCAACAGAAAAATACCTGCCGCCCGATTGAGAACAGGCAGATTGTAAGATAAAAATTGCGTGTTCGACCCGGTTTATAGCAAGTTGTAGTGATGCTGCGGATGAAGAGGCGGGTTAACTTGTGATTCTGTTGCCCGGCCTTAAGCTTACCGAGGCCGGATTTTCTTTTTGCTTTGCCATGCCTATTTCTTCCAGTAGAGGAACAGGATGTTACGCCAAAGAAAAACCCCAGAACGACACAGGCTAATCTGTGATTTCACAGGCGGCGCGGTCGGCCATCGGTTTCGTTTTGGCGGTGGGCTCGGCCAGGCTCTGCCCAAGGCTGTCGGAATGAAGGGTGGTAAAACCCCAATGGTGGTGGATGCAACGGCCGGTCTCGGTCGGGACGCTTTCCTGCTGGCATCGCTGGGCGCTGAAGTAACCCTGATTGAACGTTCCCCCGACATGCATAGGCTATTGGAAGAAGGGCTGGCACGCGCCAGAGAAGCCGGTGGCGATGTGGCCGAAACAATCAGCCGCATGACCCTGCTTCATGGCGACGCCAAGGACCTGCTGCCCACCCTTGCGCCGGAAGTGGTGCTGATCGACCCGATGCATCCACCGCGCAAAAAATCTGCCCTTGTGAAGAATGAAATGCGCCTGATCCGCGCGATCGTCGGCACAGATGAGGATTCTGTTGACCTTATGAAGGTCGCTTTGGCGACAGCCAGCAGACGGGTTGTGTTGAAATGGCCCCAGCGGGCCGATCCTATGGAAGGTATCCGCCCTCCCTCCCATCAGATCAACGGCAAATCCACAAGGTATGATGTGTTTATGGTCGGCTGACAGGTCGGCACAAATGGCTTCCCAACACCGGTCAAAATCAAGAGGATGCACAAAGCCCTGCCCTGAAAGGTTGGATATGGATATTTCTTTCTTTGCTACGATCGCTCTTTGGGGCGTTCTCATCGGCGTCGTGTTTTCTTCCATTGGCGCCGCAGGCGGGATCTTGGCCTCCTTTGGCCTCATTACCATTGTTGGAGTTGCCGACCCAAACAGCGTGAAGCCGATGACCCAGATCATAGTGCTCGCGACGGCCCTGATTTTCGTCCCCAGATATTTCCGACGCTCAGCCCTGGTCTGGCCGTTGGGACTGTTGCTTGCCGCTGGCGGCCTGCTTGGCGCGTGGATTGGAAGCAGCCTGTCAAGCGCATACCTGACAGACATGAGAGTCTTTCGGCCTTTGTTCGGCGGCCTCACTCTTGTGATCGCCGCCTTGATTGCCTGGGAAATGTTCAGATCATGGGAAAAGAAAAATTCCGGCCAATCTTTGAATGAGAGGGCGGACAGCCAAGGTGTTCGAGACCTATCCTTTTCAGGTATGGCGCTCACCTTCTCCTACGGTGGGAAGGGCTACCGCGTGCTCATGTGGTCACCTTTCCTCGCAGGCTTCCTGATTGCAGCAATCGCCGCCATTTTTGGTGTAGGCGGCGGATTTCTTCTCGTCCCCTACATGTCGGCGTTGCTCCACATGCCAATGCACATCATCCCGGCCACCTCAGGCATCGCCATCATCATCAGCCTTCTTGTATCCATTGGAAATTATCTGGCTCTTGGCGCGCAGTTGGAAATTAACTCGCTTCTGGTGCTGTCGGTTGGCGCGGTCCTGGGTGCGACCATTGGCCCGTTCGTCAATCGGTGGATGAAAAACAGTTGGCTGCGTACGATCTTGTTGCTCATCATTTTTGGTATTGGACTGCGGTATATTCTCGCATGACCGCACAGGTGGCTGAGTCCACGGATAAGGCAAATCGGGCATTTTGCATGACGGCGCTGAATTGGCCTTATACCTCTGGCAAGAGAAGTCCTGCCCTTAACGGGATAAAAACTGGCCCCCCTTCCCACATGAACCGCCCAGACAAAAACCTCAAACCTCTGCCCTTTAATCGCCACAATCCTCAGAATATATCTATCGGTGAAATACCGATTGCGGCGGGGCGACGAGACGGGTACACATTCTGCAAATGATTGTTCTGACAGGTTTAACCAAGCAGTTTGGCGGGCTTCTGGCCGTTGACAATGTCTCCTTCAGCGTTGGCAAGGGGCAGGTCCTGGGTTTCCTTGGGCCGAACGGGGCCGGCAAGTCGACGACCATGAAAATGATCGCCGGGTTTCTAGAGCCCAGTTCCGGAACCGCCGAAGTTGCCGGGTTCAATATTGCCACCGCTCCGGTCGAGGTCAAAAAACGCATCGGCTATCTGCCGGAGGGCGCGCCGACCTACGGCGACATGACCCCGGCCTCGTTTCTTGATTTTATTGCCGAAATTCGCGGCTTTGACGGCACAGACAAATCCCGCCGCGTCGATGAGGTGGTCGAACGGGTGCGCCTGAAAGAGGTGCTGACGCAGCCCATCGACACCCTGTCCAAGGGTTACAAACGCCGCGTCGGTCTGGCGCAGGCGATCCTGCATGACCCGCAGGTTCTTATTCTTGATGAGCCGACCGATGGACTTGACCCCAACCAGAAACACCATGTGCGCGGCCTGATCCAGGACATGGCGGCGGACAAGGCGATTATCGTCTCCACCCATATTCTCGAAGAGGTCGAGGCCGTCTGTTCACGGGCCATCATCATCGCCCACGGCCGCATTGTCGCCGATGGCACCCCCGAAGACCTGCTGGCCCGCGACCCCAACCACAACGCCATCCTGATCCGCGCGGCACCCGAACACCTGGCAGGCGTCGAAGCCGGCCTTGCCGGGCTCGGAAGCATCAGCCGGATCACCGGAGACCCCGACGCTCTGGATGACCCGCTGCTGCGGATACGAGGCGACGGCGGCCCGGCCATCATCAGCCGCGTCAGCGACCGCATTCGCGAAAAAGACCTGAACGTTGAAGAGGTTTTTGTCGAAAAAGGCACCCTGGATCAGGTGTTCCGCCAGATCACCACGGCCGACCCGGCCCCGGAAGCCACCCCAGAGGTTACCCCGGAGGCTGGCGATGCGTAACATCTTGATCATTACCAAACGCGAACTCAAAAGCTATTTCGCCACCCCCGTGGCCTATGTTTTTATTGTCATCTTCCTTGCCATGACCGGGGCCTTCACGTTTTTTATCGGCAATTTCTTTGACCGCGGGCGCGCTGATCTGGAGCCGTTTTTCCAGTTTCACCCCTGGCTGTACCTGTTGCTGATCCCTGCCATTTCCATGCGGCTATGGTCGGAGGAGCGAAAAACCGGGACCATCGAATTGCTGATGACCCTGCCGGTAACCACGACCGCCGCCGTGCTTGGCAAGTTTCTGGCCGCCTGGGGTTTCACCGCCATTGCCCTGACCCTGACGTTTCCCATGTGGATCACGGTCAATGTGCTCGGCAACCCGGACAACGGCGTGATTGTCGCCAGCTACATCGGCAGCTGGCTGATGGCCGGTGCTTTCCTGGCCATCGGGTCCTGCGTCTCGGCGATGACCAAAAATCAGGTGATCGCCTTTATCATTGCCGCCACGGTGTGTTTCCTGTTCACCATGAGCGGACTGGACCTGGTGCTGAATTTCTTTCGCTTGTGGGCGCCCGAATTGCTGGTCGAAACCGTCGCCTCAATGAGTTTCCTGACCCATTTCCGGGCCGTCATGAACGGGGTCATTGATATCCGCGACCTGATCTTCTTCACCTCGCTGATCACCTTCTGGCTGTTCGCCAATGTGATCATCGTCGATCTGAAAAAATCGGCGTGAGGGGGATCTGATGAACAAAATTGATCGTTCCAAACTAGCTGTTGGCGGATTGGCGTTGGCCGCAATCCTGTTTCTGGCCGTTAATATTTTCTCGAATTCCATGTTCAAGGCGGTGCAGCTTGACTTGACCGAACGCAAGCTGTTCACCCTGTCTGATGGCACGCGCAAGGTCTTGGCAAACATTGATGAGCCGATCAAGATGCGCCTGTTCTTCAGCAAGGACCTTGGCGAACAGAGCCCGGCCCACAAAACCTACTTTACCCGGGTGCGCGAACTGCTGGGCCAATACGTCAACATCTCGGGCGGCAAGGTCGAACTTGAACTCCATGACCCGGCACCGTTTTCGGATGCGGAAGACCTGGCGGTGTCGTTCAATCTTCAGGGCGTGCCGGTCAATTCAGCCGGGGATATGGGCTATTTTGGCGTGGCGGCAACCAACGCCACCGATGATCAGGAGGTCATCGCCTTCCTGACACCGACGCGCGAAACCTTTCTTGAATACGATCTGACCCGGCTGGTGCACTCGCTGGCCAATCCGCAACGCAAAACCATCGGCCTGCTCACCTCACTGCCGATCAATGGCCGACCGGGCCCGCAGGTCGGGGGGAATGGACGCTGGGCCATCATCGATCAGATCAACGAATTGTTTGCCCTGACGCCGATTGCCCGCGAGGCAACCGAGATTCCGGCTGATGTCGATATCTTGATGATCGTCCACCCCAAGGGCCTCAAGGACGAGATGCTGTATGCCATCGACCAGTTTGTGCTTAAAGGCGGACGGGTCATGGCCTTCGTTGACACCAACGCTGAAACCGCGGCCCGACCGGGGGCGGCGCAGAAAAATGATCCGGTGTCCGAGTTTGATACAACCCTCGCCTCCTGGGGTCTCCGGCTGGTCAAAGACAAGGTGGCTGGTGATCTGGCGTCCGCCCGACGGGTCAACGTTCAGCAAGGCAGCAAACTTGAAGTCACCGACTACGTCGCCTGGCTGGCGCTGAAACCAGAAAATTTTGACGCCGAAGATGTCACCACCGCTGACCTGCAGGTCCTCAACATCGGCACGGCTGGAATTCTTGAGACTGTCGAGGGGGCGGAAACCCAGATCCTGCCGTTAATGCAGACCAGCGCCCAATCGATGCAGATTGATCGCGACCGGGTCATGCTGCGGCCCCAGGTGGTTGAGCTGTTCAAGTCCTTCAAATCCGACAACAAACGCCTGACCCTGGCGGCGCGGATTACCGGCAAAGCCAAATCCGCGTTCCCGGACAAGGCCAAGACCAACACCGATCATATTGCCGAGGCCGCCGCTTCCATCAATGTAATCGTTGTCGCCGATACGGATATGCTCAGCGACGGTTTGTGGGTTGAGGCCCAGGATATGGGCGGCTCGCAGGTCCTGGTGCCGTTTGCCGGCAACGCCGATTTTGTCATCAACGCCTTAGATAATCTGGGCGGCAGCGAAGACCTGATCGGGCTCCGGGCGCGGACCCGCACGACGCGGTCTTTTGATCTGGTGCAGAAAATCCGCCAGGCGGCGGAAGTTCGCTACCGCGCCAAGGAACAGGAACTGCAGGACAAGCTGGTTGATGTCAGGAGCAAACTGAACAAACTGATGCGCCGCGAAGAGACCACCGGCGAGATGGTGATGAATTCCAAGGAAAAGGAATTGATCGAGGAATTCCGGGGCGAGATGACGTCCATTCGCATCTCCCTTCGCGACGTCCAGCATGCCTTGAGAAGTGATATTGAGCGCCTCGATTCATGGCTCAAATTTTTCAACATCGCCGCCCTTCCGTTGGTTTTGGGCTTCGCTGTTCTGGTCATCGTCATCGTCCGCCGCTTCAAGCGAAAACCCATTGCCCAAACCTGATTTCATGCAACCCGAACAACGACCGGAAAAAGAACAACGATCATGAACCCTCGGACATTCTTCCTTCTTGCCTTTGTGACCGTGCTTGGTGTTGCGGCGGGGGCTTTTGCGGTCAGCCGCGAACCGGGGTTCATGACGTCGAGAGGCGGCGATGTGGTGTTCCCGGACCTCAATGCCCGGATTGACGAGGTCGCTAAAATCGAGCTCCGCACGCCTGAGCGAACCATGACCATGAATCTGGGGGATGGGGGCTGGACCCTGGCCGAAAGTGGTGATTATGCGGTGCAGGCCAAAATCGCCAAAGGTGCCGTCCTGGGATTTGCCGGATTGACCTATGTGGAGGCGAAAACCCGCCAGGCGGACAAATACCACAAACTCCACCTGCAAGCCCCCGAAGCCGAAGGCTCGCAAGGGCGGGCTGTTCGCATATTTGCCAAAAACGGCGATACCCTGGTTGACGTGACCCTCGGCAGGGTCCGCTACAACATGCCCGGCACCACCCGAGATGGTGTCTATATCCGGAAATCAGACACCCCGCAGACCTGGTTGGCGCTCGGACAGCTGGATATCTCCAAACTGCCGTCCGACTGGCTGAAACAGGAAATCATCGACATTAAAGCAGACCGCATCAAGTCGGTTGAAATCCACCATCAGGACGGCGAAGTTATTCAGGTCTCCAAAACCGCGGCGACGGATCGAAACTTCACCATGGCCGGTATTCCGGACGGCAAGAAACTGAAATACGACAATGATCCGGATAACATCGCCTCGGTACTGGATGAGTTGGAATTGGCGGATGTCAGACCGGTTAAAGACATCTCCTTCGACCCGAAATCATCAATTTCCGCGCGTATAGAAACCTTTGACGGCCTGATCATCGACATCACCATGGGTGCCCTGAAATCCGGGGCCACCGGCCAATCTGAAAACTGGATCACCCTGACGGCCAGGGCAGCAGATGCCTCCCCTGAGCGCCAAAAAGAAGCCGAACAAATCAATGCCCAGACCTCACCCTGGGCCTACCAGCTTCCCGGTTACAAGGCGTCCCGCCTCAACAAGCGCCTGTCCGAGATGCTTAAAGATCAAAAATCAGCATCATAAGTTTGCGGCGACCAGAGACCAGCCGTGACGAGGTGTTTCTTGGCACATCACCTGAGAACAGCGCGTATTTTGACGCATAAACTGAGAATTCAACGTTCGTTTACCCTGCAGCTGCGGTCATCAATCAGATGAAAGTTTGGCCGCCGAAATTAGCCAACAACGGCTGTTAAGAGAAATCTAATATTAGTCTCCCTTGGGCTTCACGGCGTCATTCAGGCACCTAAACACCAGCGGGTGGAAGCCATCCACAGCATCACGTCCTTACATGGCGACAACATATGTTCTGGAAATCATCATCGCGAAAAAGTCGTACAGCAAACATAGAACGACGTAGAAACAACATTTGGAGAGAATATTTCTGTCTACCGTAACCCCTAATAAATCAATAGATACCGGTCAACTGGTACGATGATTTACACATAGGGGAGAAATAGCGACCATGACAGAGTCAGAAGTTCTTGTAGCTACAGATGTACCACATCCCATAGATACTGAATATGATACTGGGCAAGACAACATCACGCCCTTTGGCCTCGACATCCATAACCCGGTTTTCCTGATATCAGGTCTTTCTATCGTCGCCTTTGTCCTTGTGACGCTGATGTTCCAGGAGGGCGCGACGGAATTTTTCGGCTGGCTGCGGCCATTCCTGACTTCAACGTTCGACTGGTTCTTCCTGGGCGCTGCAAATATTTTTGTTCTGTTTTGCATTATGCTGATGGTCACGCCACTTGGCCGTATCAGACTTGGTGGAGACGATGCCAAACCGGATTACAGCTATATGGGCTGGATCGCGATGCTGTTCGCTGCAGGCATGGGCATTGGGCTGATGTTTTTCGGCGTCTCTGAACCGATGTCGCATTTTGCCTCATCCATGGGCGGCACGGCTGCGGAGAATGGTGCTCGAACGGACTGGGCGCCACTGGGAGCTGCAGCAAATGACGTGATAGCGGCGCGAAATCTGGGCATGGCTGCGACGATCTTTCACTGGGCGCTGCATCCTTGGGCCATCTATGCTGTGGTGGCATTATCGCTCGCCTTCTTCACCTATAACCGTGGACTGCCGTTGACTTTGCGTTCGGCTTTCTACCCGCTGCTGGGTGAACGTGTTTGGGGTTGGTGGGGCCATGCCATCGACACACTGGCCGTATTTGCAACGTTGTTCGGCCTTGCCACGTCACTTGGTTTTGGCACCGAACAAGCACTGGCAGGCTTGAACCACTTGTTCGGCTGGAGCACGGGCAATGGCGCCAAGGTGATTCTTATCACCGTTATTACCGCGCTGGCGTTGATATCAGTAGTTCGCGGCCTTGATGGCGGTGTGAAGGTGCTGTCTGAGATCAATATCGGTTTGGCCGCCTTGCTGCTGCTGTTTGTCATTCTTATCGGCCCCACGGCGACGATTTTCGATACAATTTTTGCCGGCGGCCTTGCCTATATGAAAGAGATTATACCTCTGTCCATGCCTTTTGGCCGCGAGGATGCAAATTTTTCACAAGGATGGACCTCGTTCTACTGGGCCTGGTGGATATCATGGTCACCGTTCGTGGGCATGTTCATTGCGCGCGTCTCACGCGGTCGCACGGTACGCGAGTTTGTATTCTGCGTCATCATCATTCCGACGGCGGTCAGCGTTCTGTGGATGGGTGCCTTTGGTGGCACGGCTATCGCTCAGGTCATGGCGGATGCAGCGGCACCCGTTAAGACCGCAGCTCTCGAACTGAAACTGTTCGAGATGCTGAAACCTCTTCCGATGGCGGGTCTGACATCGTTCCTGGGAATCATCCTGGTATTGGTGTTTTTCGTCACGTCATCGGATTCGGGCTCTTTGGTGATTGATACGATCACCGCCGGTGGTAAAACCGAAGCCCCCGTCTCCCAGCGTGTGTTCTGGTGCACGTTTGAAGGCGTGGTTGCGGCAACTCTGCTGCTTGTCGGTGGATCGGGAGCCCTGACGGCACTGCAGGCCATGGCCGTATCGACGGGTTTCCCATTCACCATAGTGCTTCTGGCCATGTGCTTCAGCCTGTTCATGGGGATGAGGCAAACCTTAAAGGAAGGCTAGTGGTCTGTTGCCATCGGAGTTAAGGATTTAATATTTCCCCCTGCACCTTATCTGGTGCAGGGGTTTTTTTGGTGAAAATGATCCTGATGTCTGGAGTCGCGTTCCGTCAGCTTAGGGTCAACGGTTGTGGAAATGAGTTTCAGGAAATCAATAAAATATGTGAACGTGTTTGGATGGCCGAGTTGGGTCATCCCTTGCCGAAATGCTCACCTGGAAAAACCGTCCCCTGTCGGCATACCAGCGGTCAAAATTTTCGAAAAATCCGAAACTGATCTTAAAATGTCCGCAGTCACCCTGGGTTACAGACGGAATTGGAAGGTTCGATCTTCGAGCGCGAATAACCACTTTCAGACATTGAGCGTAAACATTGTCGCGCACGGGAACAGCAGCCATAACATTTTCGGGACAGGCCAAAGCCACTTGGGTAACTATTAACAATAATTTATTTGTGGAACTCTACTTGTCAGCAAAGCTATTCGTCCCCATGTAGTCTGCTGTTTGGATCTATTTTTAATGAGTGACCAGAGCTCCCGCTAGAGCGATATACCAAAGCGTCGGAATTCTGGTGAGAGGACATGACATGAACGCAAATGAACCTATATCTATCAAAAGCATATCAAACGTGACGCTTGTGTGCTTATGCGCTGCCCTCGGCCTTGTCGCAGCAACATGGGGCGTACTCGGTATTTTTGTTCTCTAGGCCGTAACTGGACTTAGCCATGCATTTGCCGCAACCATTCAGCAGCCAATATCTTCTGGCCGCTTCGGGTCACGTTCCGTCGAAATATTCGCCTAAATATACCGACTATTATCTGCTCAAAAGCAGTCATCTAGCGTCGCAGTGAACTTTGTCCGGCGAATCAGGGTAATTTCCAGTTAATTGCCCCTCCCTAACGATCTGGGCTTACTGAGATTTGATTCCGGTGAATTAGGGAAAACGACAAAAATTCAGGGTTCTGGTTTATCTGATGTCTCAGCGGCCCAGATAATAAAAAGACCGCCAGGGACACCAAAAATAATAACAGTCCATACCGGACCAAGCCCGCTCTCGAACAGCGGACCATCTATTCCAAGCACGATACTGGCTAAACTCAGCCAGATGCCGTAGGCGACCAACAGGCCGACCCAGATGATACTGAAACAGCGGACAATTTTCTGCATGATGTATGAAACCTCGTCTCACGAACCAGTGTCCTTATAACACCACCGCCCCGCGACCAATCACAGCATACTCAAAAGAAAAGACGAGATGGTCTCGCTCAGGAAACCTGACCCCTCCCTCTTGCCCGGGCCTCCGCAATCGCGGAGACCGGGCAGGGGCAAAAAGCCTCACACCCGTGATGCGAGGCTCGTCATTATTTCGGCGGATATACGTCCAAGTGTGGACATCAGGTTACCAACGCGGCTGGTGGTTAATCGCATACTGAAGATCGCCGTTATGGGTCACGAACCGGCCTTTTCGCCACCCGTAAAAGTCTTCCGGTATGGGCACACTATGGGACATCAAATTCAGATGCGGGCCGCCTTTTTCATTTTGTGGTTCCGAAATCTCATTTTATGCGCCAGGGAACACGGGGTTTCTTTGAGGGGTACTTTGGTGCCGCTCTATTGACACAGCGGGGTTTTCAGCCAAATTAGTAAGTGTAAACGGTGCGTGAGATGATCTGCGCGCCTGCAGGGTGCCTCTTCTGATGAGGGCCCGATTGTATCCGTACTCGCTCATAGTTGGAGGGGCACGCCAGATGTCGAGAATATCCGCCTTTAATAGCCCGCTGTTGCTGGGGTTTGAGAATTTCGAGCGCATCCTTGATCGCGCCTCGAAGGCCTCGGCCGAAGGCTATCCACCCTATAATATCGAACAGACGTCTGAACATGGTCTGCGCATTACCCTTGCGGTCGCCGGTTTCACCATGGACGACCTGAGTGTGACCATGGAAGACAATGAACTGGTGATCCGTGGGCGTCATGCCGATGACGGTTCGGATCGGGTGTTTATTCACCGGGGCATTGCCTCGCGCCAGTTCCAGAGAAGTTTCGTCTTGGCCGAGGAAATCGAAGTCGGCGCGGCGTCGCTTGATAACGGCCTGTTGCATATCGAGCTGGAGCGTATCTTGCCGGAACCGGAAATTCGGACAATCAAGATTGACGGTGGAAACGGTTCTGCAAAAAAGTCCAAACCAAAGATGATCGACGTCGAGTCCGACTAAATCGCCCGTTCGAAATCCGATGACACCGTGCCCGATATCGGGGCGGCACGAAAAGGAGTTTCAAAATGCCAAATAACACCTCAATCCCAAAATCTGATGATCCCGAATCACACTACCCGCAGATGACTCGATCCGACTTCGCCAACTGGGGAGCCGATCAGATTGCTTATGTTCGCCCGGCGCGCCATGGCGAAATAGATGGCTATGCGGTACATGCCGCCGACGGTCGCGAGGTGGGGTTTGCCGAGACTTATGATCTGGCTGCAGCCAGTATTCTGCAACACGATCTCTATCCCCTGAGCGTTCATTAGAGGGCTCTGAGGTGATCGGCGCTTAAGCTGCCCGGGTTTCCATACTTTCGGTCAGGATGGCAAACAGGCCGTCCGGCGTGTCCGTCCCCCGCAATTTTTCACAGATCGCCTTATCACGAAGCAGGCGCGACACACGGGCCAGGGCTTTCAGATGGTCGGCACCCGCAGATTCCGGTGCCAGAAGAAGGAAAATCAGGTCGACCGGCTGATCATCAATCGCCTGAAAATCAACCGGCTGATCCAAACGGGCAAACAGGCCGTGAAGACGGTCCAGGCTTGCCAGCTTTCCGTGGGGAATTGCAATGCCGTTGCCGACACCGGTCGTGCCCAGCCGTTCGCGTTCCATCAGCACATCAAAAACCGCACGCTCATGCTCGCCGGAAATCTCGGCGGCGCGACGCGCCAGTTCTTGAAGCACCTGTTTCTTGCTGGTAACGCGCAGGCTGGCGACGACCTGTTCAGACGAAATGAGATCGTTGATCTCCATGGGCCTTCCTTACATGTTATCGCGCAGCTGCGCGGTCATTGTGAAGCGCAGGCTATTAATTATTTACGGCGGGGTCGATCCACCCGACGTTGCCGTCCGGACGCCGATAAACGACGTTCAGACTGCCGCTGGCACTGTTGCGGAACATGATCACCGGCTGATCGGCCAAGTCCATACGCATGACCGCCTGACCAACGGTCAGCGATTCAATGCTCGTCGGCATTTCAGCGATAATTGCCGGCTGCCCGTCAACGGACACTTCTTCCGTCTCGGATTCCGGCTCCATGACATATTGCTGGGCGAGCAAAATGTTTTCATGATCGCGGGTTTTATGATGATCATTCAGGCGACGTTTGTAGCGGCGAAGCTGCTTCGAAATACGCTCCAGCGCCCCGTCAAACGCACCGTACGCATCAGCGGACTCACCGCCACCCTGTATCGCCAGTCCGCGCGGGCCGGGATGCACCGTAATATCGGCCCGTAATCCATGCCCGGCTTTCGAAAAACTGACACTGGCGTCAATGGCCTGGCTAAAATACTTGGTAACGGCGGGTGCGAGAATGTCCTGAACGTGGCTGGTCAACGATTCGCCTACGTCCATGTTTTTACCTGTAACGGAAATTTCCATGGGATGTCACGGTCCTGTTATTTTTCTATCTCAGGCATCGAAAGCATTCTTTCTCTGCGCCTGTATTCAGATTTCCCCCGCCTTTTTTACATGACCGCGCATCGGGAGTTCCAATGACACAGCAGGGCGGGAAGGCCGGGAAAATAGTGTCCAGCCACCCTAAAGTCAATACACCCGATTTGCTTACTTTTCCACCTTGTAAATTATAAAAATATTAGCTCGGCTTTGCCTTTTGCCGACGACGCTGGACCGAGGAGCCAATCTTCAGGGCTTCGCGATACTTGGCAACCGTACGCCGCGCAATATCCATGCCCTCGGCCTTCAGGATGCTGACCAGCTTGTCATCCGACAGGATTTTGTCAGGCGACTCCTGATCAATCAGGGTCTTGATCCGGTCGCGCACCGCATGGGCCGAGTGCGCCTCACCGCCACCAGTTGACTGAATGGCCGACGTGAAAAAGTACTTCAACTCATAGATTCCACGCGGAGTCGCCATGTATTTGTTCGAGGTCACCCGGCTGACCGTACTTTCATGCATTTCAATAACATCCGCGATATCACGCAAAACCAGGGGTTTGAGATGCTGCACACCATGGGTGAAGAAGCGGTTTTGCTGGCGCACCAGTTCGGTGGCAACCTTCAATATGGTGGTCGCGCGCTGATGCAGTGACTTGACCAGCCAGCTTGCCGACTGGAGCTGTTCGGAAATGTAGTGTTTGTCCTCTTTGTTATCAATCTGGCCGCTAACCGTTGCGTAATAATGATTGTTGACCAACACACGCGGCAACGTGTCCTGATTGAGTTCGACGACCCAGCCACCATCTGATTTCTGGCGCATCAGCACGTCGGGAATGACCGGCTGGCTGACATTCTGATCAAACTGCGTCGCCGGTTTCGGATCCAGCGCCTTGAGCTCCAAAATCATCTCCGAAAGGTCTTCAGCATCAACGCCACAGGCCTTGGCAAGACCGCTGAGGTTACGCTGGACCAGCATATCCAGATTTTCCAGCAAGGCCTCCATGCAGGGATCGTAGCGGTCCAGATCCTTGAGTTGAAGGGCCAGGCATTCACGCAGATCTCGGGCACAGATCCCGGGGGGGTCGAACTGCTGCAACTGCTCGAGTACGGCCTCAACGGCACCGACGTCGCAGCCCAGCGCCTCGCCAACCCGTTCCAGGTCTTCCGTAATGTACCCAGCCTCATCAATCATATCGATCAGATAGCGCCCGATCATCCGATCCGCCGGGCTGCCCATATCCATTCCCAATTGCGTGATCAGGTGATCGCGGAGCGACGGCGCATCCGGCAAGGTTTCTTCAAGGCCCGGCAGGAGCCCGTCAAACCCCCCGCCAGAACCCGGACCGGCGTCCGCATAGGAGCCGCCTGCGGGACCGTCACGGCTCAGGTCGCTGCCGCTATCATTGGTATAGGTATTATCGCCTTCCGCATCGAGCTCACGTGTCTCCGGAATTTCGGTCGTTAGCGCAGCCCCTAAATCAATATCCTCCAACGCCGCCCCATCACTTTCACCTTCGGCCCCAAACGCATCGTCAGTGGCCGCGCTTTCCTCATCACGGCGCTCTCCTTCGTCGCGTTCAAGCATGGGGTTTTTCTCGAGTTCCTGCTCGACAAACTCAACCAGTTCCATGTTGGAAAGTTGCAGAAGCTTGATCGCCTGCTGTAACTGCGGCGTCATCACCAGCGACTGTGACTGGCGCAGATCGAGGCGGGGCGCTAGAACCATTTTACCGGCCCCGAGCAGATATGCTTAAAGGCTGAAGCGGTCACCAAGATAGACACGCCGGACATCTTCGTTGCCGACAATATCATTTGGCGCTCCCTCCATCAGCATCATTCCATCGTGAATAATATAGGCGCGGTCAATCACATCCAAGGTTTCGCGGACATTGTGATCGGTAATCAACACGCCGATACCGCGATCCTTCAGGTGAGCCACCAGATCACGAATATCACCAACGGCAATCGGATCGATACCGGCGAACGGCTCGTCCAACAGCACAAAATGAGGGTTTGATGCCAGGGCGCGGGCGATCTCGACCCGGCGACGTTCACCACCCGACAGCGCCAATGCGGGTGCCCGGCGCAGATGGGTAATGGAAAACTCGGCCAGCAGGGCCTCTAGAATCGCCTCACGGCGTTCGCGTGATTTCTCGACCACTTCCAGGACCGAACGGATATTGCCTTCAACCGACAGGCCCCGAAAGATCGACGCTTCCTGTGGCAGATACCCAATGCCCAGACGCGCCCGACGGTACATAGGCAGATCCGAGATATCATTGCCGTCAAGAAGGATGCTGCCCTGATCAGGCGGGATCAGCCCGGTAATCATATAAAAACAGGTGGTTTTCCCGGCTCCGTTGGGTCCCAGAAGTCCGACCACTTCGCCTCTGTTGACCTGCATGCTGACACCGCGCACGACCGGACGCTTTTTAAAGCGTTTTCCGATGTTATTGACGACCAGCCCCTGATTATCGGCAACCAGATGTGGGCCGTCGTCAACCGTCTCCTCGTCGCCAATAACGCGACCAAACTGATCGTTCATATTTCAACCCTTTTGAGCATCTTCATGACTCTAGTTTTTTTTCTTAGTCGGCAGGATCACACCTTTAACCCGCGTCCCACCCTGAGCGCAACTGTGCAGGCGGCTTATCCCTGTATTCAGGTTCACTTCTGCACTGCATCCACGCAAGATATTTTTATCCCGGACAATCTTAACCGATCCGGTCAGGGTGGCGATACCGCTTTCGACATTATAAACGCCCCGATCCGATGTCGCCTGATCCTGATCGGTGACAATATTAACGTTATCAAAGGCGTCGACCCGGTAAATTTTGGTATCGCCCTTTTTATCTTTGCGAAAATAGGCTGCCAGAACTTCCGCATTCAGCGTTTTCTTTTCGCGTTTGGCAACCGCTTTGCCGCGCGCCACAGCCATCTGTTTGGCTTCCCAGAATTCAAGCTGGTCCTTGGCCGTCAGCCAGTCATCGCCCGATACCAGTTTCAGGCCTTTGCCGGTGATGGTCAGAATGCCCGCATCCACATTGTAAACGGCGTGTGTGCCATAGGCCGTACCTTCGCCCGATTTTATCCGCACCTTACCAACAGCATCCAAACGCCAGATTTCCGTCTCCCCCTTACCGGTCTCACGATAATAGGCGCGAAGCTCATCGGCATTGACGTCGACGCCACCGCGCAGCGCACGGGCATTGCCGCGGGCCACAAATAAAAGGTTTTCCTGCTGCCACTCGATTCCATTATCGGCAAATATCTCAATCGGCGTATCGCCGGCGCCGAAATTCAGACTTTGGGCGCGCAGATTGCCTGCCATGGCAACACAAAGCAAAAATACAAATAAAAACCAGAAATTACGCTTCATGGAACGGTTTTTCCTGCGCCTGGGTACAGAGTAAGTTTCGACTTGCCGGTGAAATATATGGTCTTGCCCCGGTCCACCAAACTAAACCCTTCCGCCTGCAACTGGCCAAACGGCCCCTGTCCTTCTATCGGTGCGGTTCCGCTGGCAGCACCGGTGGTCAGGTCGATTTCGGCGACATCGGTTCTGAATTCATAACCCGAATCATGATACAGGTTAACGGCACCCTTCAGGTCCAGCGTCTGACTGGAGCGGGCGAAGACGCCGTTTTCCGCCGTCAGCACAACCCATGTCCCGTCCTTCATCATCAGGTCGGCTTTCGGCATTTCAAGTTCAAGTGTTTCCACACCCTTGACCGACAACCCGCCGGATAACTTACGGGCGAGATCCGCGGTCACCGAATACGGCTGGTTTTCCTTGTCGGCGCCGACGTAGCGCGGGTTAACCATGCTGGGTTCTTCGGAAATCCCCAGCTTGACGGCGGCGAATCCAAGTCGGAATTTGAGGTCATCGGTGGCCAGGTGCGGCCACAGAATAACCAGCAACACGACGACGATAGCCACTGCCGGCAGCAGGAATTTCATCATCGAGACAAAGCGGCTGTACCCTTGAGTCAGGCGACGCGGCACAAAGGGCTGTAACGACCGCATACGGCGCGTCGCGCTGGCCGGGGTTTCCGTCTGCGGGACCATCGACGGGTCCGGATGTCCGCTGAAAGTGGTCATTTTAAAACCTTACGCCACCCCGGCGCGGAGGCAATCATGAACATGCAGGATACCGACCGGACGACTGTCCTCGACGATAAACAGGTTGGTAATGGAACTGGCATTCATCAGCGCCACGGCTTCGCTGGCCAGTGCATCAGGGCCAAGTGTCTTGGCGGTTCCGGTCATCACGTCACCGGCAATCTGGTCCAGAATATCCTCGCCCATATGGCGGCGCAGATCACCATCGGTAATCACCCCATTCAGCCGTCCGGCACCATCAACGACGGCGGCGCAGCCGAATCGTTTGGCGGTAATGACCAGAATCACCTCTGACATTTTCATGTCCCCGGTGACGCTCGGAAGATCATCTCCTGAATGCATCAGGTCGGAGACTTTCAACAATTTGCGCCCCAGCTTGCCGCCGGGATGGAAAATATGAAAATCGGCCGGTGAAAACCCCTTACGCTCAAGCAATGCGACGGCGAGGGCATCCCCCAGTCCGAGCATCAGCGTGGTTGAGGTGGTCGGCGCCAGACCCATCGGACAGGCTTCCGGGGCATGCGGCAGCACCAGTGCGGCGGTTGCCGCACGGCTGAGGGCACTGTCGCTGCGTGACGACATGCCAATCAGCGGGATACTGAACCGTTTGCAATGGGCAACCAGATCAGCAAGCTCGTTGGTTTCGCCGGAATTGGACATTGCCAGCACCGCATCGTCAGCGGTAATCATCCCGAGGTCGCCATGCGAAGCCTCGCCCGGATGGACAAAAAATGCCGGTGTTCCCGTGGAGGCCAAGGACGCCGCAATCTTGCGCCCAATGTGCCCGCTCTTGCCCATGCCGGAAACAACGACCCGGCCCTGAACGCCAGCGAGGATATCGAGAGCATGGAGAAATGTATCGCCGAGTGTTGAGCCAAGGGCCCGCAACGCATCGGCTTCCGTCTCCAGGACTTTGCGCGCGATCTCCAGGTCACCACCACGTGGTTCGTCCGTCTCTCCGGATCGGCTGGGCGCGCTTTGCGTCTTCATATGAAATTCAATACCTTATGCCAAGGTGCAGCGACAACGGTCCGCCGGTCAGCTTCCTACCGACTCCACGGCGAAGTATGCGCTTCACTGTGGAAAAGGTCAACGAAACCGGGTGGTTAAGCGACGACATTCAGAATCTGCCGCCAGCTTGTCAGGCATGGGCAAAAATATCCGTATCCGCCCAACCAAGCGCATCCAGCTCACCCCGGGTCTCCAGGAAGTCAAAACAGGCGATCGCCAGATGCATGCGCCCTTCGCGTTCAAGCATATGGGCAAGCTTGTCGCAGATCAGGTTCAGGTTCAATACATCTGCAGCAGCGTAGTTCAATTGTTCACGGCTCAATTCATCGGCTGCCCAGTCCGAAGATTGCTGTTCTTTGGACAAATCAATGCCCAGAAACTCTTTGGTGACGTTCTTGAGACCGTGCCTGTCCGTATAGGTCCGCACCAGCCTGGACGCGATCTTGGTGCAGAAAATCGGGTTGATGCTAATGCCCAGGTGGCGTTTGAGGATCGGCACATCAAACCGGGCGTAGTGAAAAATCTTGGTGACATCCGGGTTGGTGAGCAGTGCTGACAGATTTGGCGCATCGTAGGAGTCACGGGCAAACTGAACCAGATGACAAACCCCGTCCCCGGAAGACAGCTGGGCGACGCACAGCCGGTCGCGGTTCACGTTCAGCCCCTGGGTCTCGGTATCGACAGCAACTGCCGAGCCAAAATCAAGGCCGTCAGGCAGGTCGCCTTTATGCAGGAGAATCTGTTCGGGTTTGTTTCTCGGTTTTAACGACACGCCAGTCTCTCCAATCTCTCCGGCTCTTCCGTCCCCCCGGCCAAAGCCGCGGTGAATACTAATGCGCCAACGGATTGGGGTAAAGGTTGGTGCCCAGGAGAAGACTCGAACTTCCACGACCTTGCGGCCACAGGCACCTGAAGCCTGCGCGTCTACCAATTCCGCCACCTGGGCAATCAGAGCAACCGGAATGCAGCCATGTGGCTGACGGGACAGTGAGTATTTCTCATCACGGGTCTTGTCAACATCAAAGAGTTATCCTTCAATAAGCGCTGTTGCCTCTGGTCGCCCTGACCTATAATCAGAATGGCCGGATATGCCGGGGTTTGAGCCAGAGTTTGAAGCGAGGTTCGGACCGGGAGTCATCCCACATTTGGACCTGATGGAACCTGATGGAGAGAGAGTTATGCGGCGGAAAATTACCGTTTTTGGGGGATCGGGCTTTATCGGCCGGCACCTTGTCAGGCGCCTTGCCGCCGGCGGAAATGAAGTTCGTGTCGCCGTCCGTGATATCGAAGCCGCCCAATATCTGAAACCCGCCGGAGAAATCGGCCAAGTCGTGCTCTGGCAGACCGACATCAAACAACCGGCCCAGGTGGCAAGCGCAATTCAGGGCTCCGATGCCGTGGTCAACCTGGTCGGTGTCCTGTCCGAATGGGGCGGCAATACATTTTCCGCCGTTCATGTCGAAGGTGCCAGAAATATTGCCGAGGCGGCAACAGTGGCAGGGGTCAAAGACCTGGTTCATGTGTCGGCCATCGGAGCCAATAAATTTGGCGAATCGCTGTACGCCCGCACCAAGGCGATGGGCGAGGAAGCCGTGCAGACCGCCTTCCCGTCGGCAACAATTTTGCGCCCCAGCGTCATTTTCGGGCCGGAAGACGGATTTTTTAACATGTTTGCCGGCATTGCCCGGTTTTTGCCGTTCTTGCCGGTGTTCGGATGCCCGGTCATTCCCAACGTCTCAGTCAGTGGCGAAAACGGGCTGACTGTCGCCGTTGATCTCTATGGCGACGGCGGCACCAAGTTACAGCCGGTGTATGTCGGTGACGTGGCCGATGCGATCACGGCCACGCTTGAAAATGCCGACACCCATGGCAAGACCTTCGAACTTGGCGGCCCGACGGTCTACAGCTACAAGCAGGTCATGGAATTGCTGTTGCGTTATACGGGACGCCGGAAATGGTTGGTGCCGATTCCGTTCGGGGTCGCCATGATCGACGCCTTTTTCCTGCAGTTGCTGCCCAAACCGCTGTTAACCTGCGATCAGGTGACCATGCTGAAAACCGATAATGTGGTGTCGACAGGGGCTGAGACGTTCGAGGCGCTTGGCATCAGCCCGGTTGCTGCGGAAACCATCCTGCCGACCTACCTCGGGCGGTTTCGTACCGGGATTTCAGAAGACCTGCAAAACGCCTGAAAAATAAACTCTAGTATTGCTGAGGTAGGATGGAGTTGTCGGCGTCCGCGTCGCCTCTGGCGGCGACGGCAATCAGTTCACCGTATTCCCGCAGAAAAACCGAACCGCGCACGGTACGTTGAATGAGCACGCTGCGGCGGTCAGCTTCATCCGTTTTGCGGCGCACCAGTTCCAGTTCACTCAACCGACTGACCGCCCGGGTGATGGCTGGCTTGGAAACGTTAAGGATTTCTGCCAGGCCCCGCACCGTATGCGGCGGCGGGGTTAGATAGACACTGAGCAAGAGCGCCATCTGGCGGGCCGACAAATCCGGCGCATCGCGACGAACACTCTCGACAACGGCGCGGCGCCAGATGTCCAGCGCCTGCAGTTCGGATAATTCAACCCCCATGTCGAAACCGGCCTCCCGATTGACGTTTGATTAATTGTTTCGATGTCAAAACTTTTAATCAACTGAGACCCTAAAAGCAACCATATTTTGTTACGGAATTGATTTAACCCCCGTTATTAATACCAAATTGCAGTGATAATAACTTATAGAGATCGTGCCTGTGGCCTGTCTGGTAGGAAGATACGTGCAGGCGATGCGGGGCATCGTCAAGCGTTTCTAACGCACCCCGACGGGCCTCAGGCACGACCGGAACGGCGGCATACCAAGGGTTTCGGATGGCGTCGCGCGCGGCTTGCGATACCCCGCATCGCCACGCCGCACGCT
>Ga0316204_10004887_pt1 | contig 23274 bp, 24 predicted proteins | sample 6monrhotite_MG_2_FD_205661 | JGI IMG/M metagenome (GOLD analysis project Ga0316204, IMG submission 205661) | Microbial mat bacterial communities from mineral coupon in-situ incubated in ocean water Damariscotta River, Maine, United States -... | ecosystem: Environmental > Aquatic > Marine >... | reverse complement strand
TAATCGGGTAGCCGGAGGTCTTTACCCTCCAGCCCCCACAACACCCTGCATGCGGGTCCGCACAGGGCGTTTCCCAAAGACATTTAGAACAAACTGTCCAAATTAGCTACAATTTGCCCCAATGCCGGTTGCTATTATAAACAACGCCATTGTTCCTGAATCCCGGTCGGGTATGGAACAGATGAGTTGCATAGACTCCTCATTGATCTTCAGGGTCAGGCCTTCACCCTGTCCTGTCCATTACGACAGGCATTTGGCTACTATGCCGTCTGCTGACTTCTGTTTAATCACTCTCATGGTTACCCAATAGAGCGCCACCGCTTCCCATTTAGTTCGCTCTTCTGTACCAATGGGAGTACAGAAGCCAAAACACTTCTATACCAGAGCCTTACTGGTTCTATTTTCGGTTGCCTGTTAAACCGATCTCCCCGAATAAGAACATTGACTGTCACTGCACAACTGCATCATTTACTCTACCCGGTAGATCACTCGGTTTCGTTGCACTGTGCCAACTCACCTTCGGTCAAGCCTCATATGATGTTTTTGTTCATCAGCTCGCAGTTTTGCTCCGGGCTTCCTTCACACCTTTCCTCACGGATTGGCGCTTACCTTTCGCTAGTAGTTATGGACATCCTCATTAATAATTAAGGAGGGTGAACGTGATCTTTCTACAGAGGACTTTCACCTCATAAGTCAATACCCATGTCGGGCGTACACAGTTTATATGCGGGCCCACTGGGTCCGCATATCTAAATTAGTAATTCTTAATATGTTTTCTTAAATTACTTAAATATCAAGGTATTATGATTTCACTGTCTCGTTATAAAGTCAAGCAAATCGGGACCCCGATTTCGATATTGATTCCACCTTAGTAATCTGTAGATTTACCATAAAATCAGGAGTTTTAAATAGCCGCTAACCGGATTATTGAATAGGTTCGAGGATTTGACATGAATAGCTGGAATAGTTCATGCTTGACAGGAATAAGAAAAGTCTGATGTATCCGCTTAACGCCCTAATAGACTGAATTAGCAAAAATCAATTGTCCCCTTTGGGCGATTTCGATATTTCGTGAGAAATTCTTTCAAAATATTCGCTCCTGGTCTGCCTGAATTTAACAAGCTGGTGTATAGCGTCAAATGACTAATATTTACTGACTAACGTAACATCATTGAAAGCAGCGGTTCAAAAGTGATGAATTTGATCCTTGTGAGATTTATCCAATTGACTCTAATAGATGAAAGCGGTCAAATGATCCTTCCCCTTTTCCTGGCCAAGTGTCCAACGTATGCTTCTAAACGCCAATTCCTGGCTATTAAACCCCATAGCCTTCGGTTTTATAGACCTCTGCCATAAAATGTCCCCAGTTGTCAGCATTTGTTATTGCTAAGCCCGGATTAGTAAGCGCGAGATTTGTGCAGGTAGTATATCCATAACATTTTCCTGCCCCAGTTGGTTTGGGATGATCTTTTGTCTTTAGAATTTTGTGAGTCATCTCATGGAAGATGGTATTAACACGCAGGGTCGTGGATGTTTTTAAACCGCCATGTCCTACTGAAACCGGTGGGGCTGTATAAGAACTACCGATATAGATGCGTAAGCCCGATGGTACTTTGAGGTAGCCACCTTCTTTCTGAAAATCTTCTTCGGTCTCTGATACAATTTCGTCTCCCCAAACTCGATTCTCATCTTTTCCTCGATTATTGGTGCTCATAACGCCACCTATTCGATAGTTATCCGGTGATTCCTGTATCATTCTCGATCCCCAAACTGCGCCATAGCCACCAGTTTTTTCCGAAACGAATGTTAATCTTGAACACCTTTCATTTAGGTATTTGTCCATATTAGTTAGCATTAAAACAACTTTTGGGGGGTTTCGGGAACCAAACCATTTCGCTCGCAGATCACCCCTGTTTTCTGGATCATGTGCAAGCCAACGGGTTAATGCACGAATTTTTTGTACATACATTTTTGTTTCTTCCTGTAGATCCATTGTAATTGCTGTCGCTGTTTTCATTGCTTCAAATTTAATGACTGGATCCGACATTTTACACCTCCATTAAATCACTGAACTAGTAGCATTCTCTATCCAAATTTCCCAGGCAATCGAAACAAAATTTTATTCCTCCTTCATTTTTAGCATAGCAGAAACAATTCATCATCACCCGATTATTAAACGATTTTTTCGAAAAATAAGAATTTATCACAGAAGAAATTATCAGTACGAGACGATGTTTGTGAAACTGTAGCCCGTCAAAGCCAGTTGGACAGCTCGGAGTTCCTGAATTGCCCCTTTTTAATTTCGAACGTTAGCTGAAAAACTTTAACGAGTAGCAGCTTCAGGGAAGTTTGACAAGTTCAGTAAAAAATCTCCAATGACTGCTTTACGCCCATACAAACTGGATAAGACAAAATTCATTCTTCCGCTAAAGGAGGGAAAGCAGATATTGGCCAAATTTTTTGTCAAAAAATATTCCTGGCAAGCCTGAAGTAACTGTATCTGGTGTATTGCAGCCATTCAGGGCTACCTAGTGAATTAGACAAAACGTCACATAGTGTTAATTCAACATTTTTTAAAGCTAACGTTTATTATTAGAAAGCAGTAATTGGTAATTTATTGATTAATACCAGCAGCATAATTTGTAAGATTGAATTTACCATTTTTAAGAAAAAAATAGTTTGTTGTGCTACATCTTTCTTGTAGCGCATCATGGAATGTCCAGTTTCTATTTCAATAAAATCTGTCATTTGATTAAGTTTTGTTGATTCAACATTAACCATATCATACATCACGTTCGAGTTCTTCTTGCGTGATAACTTCACCAGGTCGCGAGGCAAAATAGACCAGCACTTCCATGGCCTTTGGCTTGAGGTGCGCTATTTCATTGCCACAGGTGAGCAAACCTTCTGGAGGCGACACTTGCCAGTCATCGATGAAAAAGCTTTTTTGTCCCTGTTTTTTCATGTTTCGCCTATTTCAGTGAGACTATGATCATCCTGTAACCATCTGTTTTAAAAAGAATAAAAAATCGTTGTATTTTCGTCGTTTTACCGTCGCTTTTTGGTCGGGACTTTCTCCCCGGCATTCTGATACTCTGTGTGAAAGCAAAAAAACATCATTAAAAAACTTTATCACAATGGAGATTATTATGGACACAATAAAAAAATTATATATATAGTTATGCTTCAGTATTTCAGTCGTAGTTACATTCTAAGCTAACCCAATGTGAGGGACAGTATTATGGTTACTTTTAAGTCAGTGAATAGAAATTCAAGTGGAAAATTTATGAATTATGCGGCATTTCAATTTTTTATAATTCTTAATTTAACATTTATACAACCCGTTATTGCAGATGTTGGAAGGATTGAACTATACACGATCCAGTCAATGACGTTGACTGATCAAGAATTTTTGATCGGTAAAACAAATAGTAGTCCGGTAACGATTTCAGGTGAATTGCGATATCCACGTAAGAAAATGAAAAAATATCCAGTTGTTGTCCTGGTTCATGGATCTGGGGGTGTATCCGGTTATGTTGATGACTGGGCCCAGGAAATCAACAAGATGGGTGTAGCGGTATTTATACTAGATAGTTTCACAGGTCGTGGTCTTTATAAAGTCAATAACGATCAGAGCAAACTTGGTCGCCTTGCTATGATAGTCGATGTTTACCGTGCTTTAGATTTATTAGCAGAACATAAACGTATTGATCCTAAAAAGATTGCAGTAATGGGTTTTTCTCGTGGTGGTCAGGTGACTTTGTATTCGAGTATGAAGCGCTTTCAGCGCTTGCATGGCTCTAGTCATGAGTTTTCAGGATATATTGCATTTTATCCGTCTTGCGTAACACAATATAAAGAAGATCAAAATATCGTTGATAAGCCTGTGCGAATATTTCATGGTGGTGCAGACAACTACAATCCAGTTGCTACGTGTCGTACCTATGTTAAACGGCTAAAGAATGATGGAAAAGATGTTATTTTACATGAATATTCCAATGCACATCATGTGTTTGATTATAAAAAATTGGTGGAACCTATCGTGCTTAAGAAGGCTCAAACTACTCGCTCCTGCAGGCTAAAAGAGGTTGATAAGGGCGTTATCGTTAATGCTGAGAGTGGCAAAAGGTTTACTTATAATGATCCGTGTGTAGAACTGGGGCCGACTATAGAGTATAACCGTGTTGCTTATGATAAAACTAAACAAGAACTAAGCAATTTTATCAGCTCGTTATTTCGATGAATATAGAAGCATGGTCTGATATCTTATTGCCGGTTTAGCACCTGTACAGGTTTCCATGCCGATTGTTGTTCCAGGTTCTACTGTTTTATATAATACCTGTAACCATTTATCTCTGGATAGTCTTCGTTTCCAGACCATGTTACCTTGACGATCAACCCCATGAGCTGAAATATATTCTTAGCTAAATCAACACCTACACGAGTAATTTTCATGGCTGACTCCTTTTTTCCTTAAACAGAAATATCAGCTTAAGTTTGGCACATTAGTACCGGTTTAGGGTGAGGAGAAGTCCATACCATTGCTATGACTCAAATATCAGAAACTTAATTCAAACATCAAAATTTGCTACCTAGTATTGCTGTAAGTAATCCGCTGAATCTCATATTGATAATTTTCATAACCATTTATTTCATCGATTATGAATAGCTGCTTTCGAGTAATAAAACTTGAGTTTGACTAAAGTCTCGAATTGCAGTTCAATCCGCCGTCAAAAACCAACACTTCATGTATCCAGTTAATGTTCAGGCAAACCTGCTTTTTTGAGGTCATCTAGAAATTCTTTCATTAATTTTTTCTTTAATATTGGAACAGATTGTTTTATGTGCGTTATTGTTTCAGAGGGGTTAAGCAATTGAATCTGTTCAATTTCCCATTCCGCATCATCCTGTCGACCTGCTCTAACATAACTGGCGGCCAAAGAAAGTCTCACGGGTATGGCATTTTCATTCCGATCTCTGGCTTTTTCCAATTCACGGATCGATTCATCGTATCGACCTAAAGTATAATAAGCACTCCCAAGGTTATAAAGATAATCCCATGTGTAATATGGATTCAGGCGCATTCCTTGAGTGACATTTTCAATTGCTTTTTCTGGAAATCCCATATTATTATAGATTAGTGCAAGCAATCCATACCCATCTGCATAACTTGGCGCAATATCAATCGCCTGTAATATTGATTTTTCTGCATTAGCAAATTCCTGCCGCATTAGATAAACATAGCCTAGCGACCAGAATGTTTGCGGGATGGTACTGTCAAGTTCTACACCTTGTTTAGCCAGTTCAAGAGCATGATTAAGCGTTTCACGTGGTGAATCTGTCCACCCTCTTCGAAAATCATGAGCTAACAAATAAGCTAACGAACCGTAAGCTCGGCCATAATTTGGATCGGCTTCAATAGCTTTCCGGTAGGAGATTTTTGCCAGTTCTTGACTCTCCTGAGTTTGTGTTCTGGATATTCTCTGACCTTCCTGAAAATGATCATAAGCTATTAAATTATTTGTTGTTTTATATGACAGACGTTGTATTTCTTGTTTAGTTAATTTGAGATTAAAAAAAGATACAATCTCGTTTGTGACTTCACTTTGAATGGCAAATAATTCATTTAATTTTCTATCATAGCTTTCTCCCCACTTATTAATTCCAGTATGGGTATCGATAAGCTGTACATTCACGCGGACCACTTCACCAATGGGCCTGACGCCACCTCGAAGAATATAATCCACTTTTAAATCAGCACCAATCGTCTGTGGCCTAGTCGAACCTCCCTTATAGATATTTGAGGCACTACTGGAAATAACTATCAATTGAGATAAGCGAGATAGATCAGTAATAATGTCTTCCGTAATACCAACAGCAAGATTTTCCTGCCTGGGGTCATTGCTCAGATTGTCAAAAGGCAAAATTGCAATCGATCGAGTGCTCCCCGTAGGCATTTGATGATTTTCAGTTATATTTTGAAATTGAAAGGCAATCAAAGCAACGATGAAGAGGAAGCTAACTGAAAACAATGCGCTCCACCAGTTTTTTGTTATTAAATCAACAGGATGCAGTTTTGTTGAAGCTTCTTGTAAAAATGAATTGCTTTGCTCTGTATATTGAACTGTGGCAATTAACTGATATCCCCGCTTAGGGATAGTTGCGATGAAATCAGGCTTCCTGGCTTTATCCTGCAGGGCTTTACGTAACTTAATAACCGTTCCGGTAATAGCATCATAGCCAATCAGAGTCCCATGCCAGACTTCTTGTTCAAACTCATCCCGGGTAATTACTTCACCCGGTCTTTTTGAAAAATATACCAGCATTTCCATCGTTTTGGGCTCAAGATGAACAATATCATCTCCTCTCTTGAGTTGCCCCTCAGCTGGCAATACCAACCAGTCATTGATGAAAAAAGGCTTCATTCCTTGTTTTTTCAATTTCAGTCAACCTCCCTTGACTAATTTGTTCATAACGAGGCTTTACAATTACACCTGTCTTCTGATTAAGCTCTTGTTTTTTAATGCAAATAAAAGCGTAGTATTTCCATCATTCTTTCATCGTACTTCAGTCGGGACTTCTATGAGTATAGCGTATATTCTCGATCACAATACAAGAAGAACTTTGTGTGCAGAGAAAAATATTAAATCTGTCTGGTTATTTTACCCGTACACATATTTGTAAATTCTACATAAAAAAAGGAAATTATTATGAAAAATTATATCTGCTATGTTTTTGTCATGATTTGGATAACATTACCACTGACAAATGTATATTCTTCTGAGTTTAGTAGAATTGAAGAAGAGATGTTACTAAATCCACCTGGGGCCGGAATTCCATCTGAGGAAGTAATGATTTATTCCAGGGTTAGAAATAAAACTATTCATAAAGCAATGGATACACAATTTCACCGAATTGGAAATATGATGTTTGTTAATAGCGTTATTGAATCAGAAACAGATGATTCTTTTTCTACTGAAGATGATGATTGTGATTAACCATTAATAGCAATGCTATAAAATCAACAAATTAATTTGATTCAACCGATAATGTCTGTTCAAATAATTTTGAACCTTTTTATTGTAATGCTTTAAGATAAGTCATTTCATCATAAGGTGTTCTGTTTGCCAACAACGATAAAGAATACGAATCCATTTAAAAGCCAAAGCTCACACATTAGCTGGATATGAACACCCTTTATCTCGCTGCTGACGATAATAAGCTCCTGCCCATAGTGATTCACTGATGCTGTGGGCAGCCCATTCTACAAATGTTTGCCGTATAAAGGTTAGACATTGCCAGCGCCAATGAACCCAATGCTTTTTGCCACTATGTTCAGTTACTGGTGCAATGCCAGAATATTTTTGTAATTCAGCTGCACATTGGTATCGTCCTCTTTGAATTTTGACACTATCTGACCTACTTTATGAAAATTACCGCTTTAAGGAAGTATGTGAACCAATCTTATCTATCTCGAATCGCTGTTTTAGGTAAGGTTTATCTGATACCTGCGACTCAAAATACCCGTCTCAAATTACCTTCAGCCAGTCAGCAGGTATTGGATAAACCCCGAGGGAGGAAACCGCGGCAATCAAACTGTGCCGTTTGAAATAATGAACTCTATGGGGATTTGAATATTGAGTCTCTGATCATACAGAGAAAATACAAAGAGCGCAGAGTGTTTCCGATAAATATTAATCCATATCATGATTGATATCACCCCATTGTTATTCATAAAGTTGCATGAATTTACCTGTAGTAATGAGCAGACACATAGTGTCCCCTTACTGTGAATAAACAGTAATTGCAGAGCATAGCGTAGTTCACTGTGGCCATTCATATTACCTACCGGTCAGATATAATGGGGGTGCCCGTGGTAACTGACCACCTAAAAAAGTCTCAATAATTCGCATTGCTGAGCCACAACAAGGGCAACGATACGTCACCGATTCATCAGGCACATTACTTTGTGATATCTCCATCGAGGGTTCCTGGACAGCTTGCTGTGCCACCGTGTTTAATAATTTACGCACTCGGGGCAAACTGTCTTTGCGTTGGGCATTAGACACCATGCCATAATGACGAATACGATGAAAACCAGACGGTAACACATGTAATAGAAATCGACGGATATAAGGCGGGTGACAGTATGGCATAGCGATCTTTACCGCCTTTACCCTGCTCGATATGTAACACCATCCGGTCGCTGTCAATATCGGTGATTTTAAGCGCCGTAATTTCACTGCACCGTAATCCGGCGCCATAGGCAACCGACAGCGCGGTTTTGTATTTTAGGTGCTGTGTGGCTTCAATCAGCCGTGTCACTTCCTCACGACTTAAAATCCTGGGCAGCTTTCTGGGCACCGGGACAGAGACCAGATGTCTCACCCGTTCCGGTTTATCCAGGGTGACATTGAATAAAAAGCGTATCGCGGTTAAGGCAGCATTGATGGAAATCCGGGAGGTGCCGTTGTTGACTAACGACAATTGATACTGGCGTAACTCTTCTGCTGTCGCGGTGTGGGGTGAATGCCTCAAATGATCAGCCAGTTTCTTAATATTGCGAATATAACCGGACTGAGTTTTGGGGGAGAGTTTGCGTAGCTGCATATCTTCTGTCAGACGCTGACGCAGGCGACTGACAGGCTGGTCTTTTGTTTTCATGTTTGTTCTCCTGTCATTGAATCCAGGGCAATTAAAGCCCCTTAATTCAATTATCGGATCAACAAAACATTTGATTAAAATGGAAAGGCACTCGAAAGGTACGTTGAGTTCGAAAGGTCATGGAGAACGTGTGGCCGTGAGACTGGCGTCCTACCGCAAAGCGGTTTAGTCCTAAGGTCCAGACTGTGTGAAAACTCTTCAGTGAAAAAATAAATCCACTCTCACGTGATTATTTCTCTTACTTCAAACCAAAAGTATCTTAGTTTTTAAGCTAAGGCACTTTTTTATCAAAATTTAATAGAACAACAGATGTGATTTTAGTTTTCACACAGCCTGGGTCAAAAGCGACAATATAAGTCTTTTCTAATGCCACATGATATATAGTATGAATCTTTATTACTCGGTATGATACTTTAATACTCAGTATGCAACTCTATTACTTACCGACACATGTTATAAACTTGTTTCAGCCAATCACTCTACAGTAACACTTTTTGCCAGGTTTCTTGGTTGATCGACATCCGTTCCTTTTATTATCGCCACATGATAGGCAAGCAACTGCAATGGTATTGTGAATACCATGGGTGCAATCAGGGAATCTATTTCACCGACTTTTATTACTTTGATGGCTTCTTCTTCATCCAGATCCGCATGGCTATCTGCAAACACATAAAGCTTGCCACCTCTCGTTTTTACTTCCTGAAGATTGGATTTTAATTTACCTATCAGCTCATTATTGGGTGCTACGGCGACTACCGGCATATCGGCATCAACCAGGGCCAGGGGACCATGTTTTAATTCCCCTGCTGGATAAGCTTCAGCGTGAATATAAGAAATTTCTTTCAGTTTTAATGCCCCTTCCATGGCAATGGGGTATTGAGTTGCTCGACCCAGAAACAGAGTATGATGCTTATCGGAAAAGTCTTCTGAAAGCTTTTCAATCTGAGCATCCAGTAACAATGCTTTTTCTATTTGTCCGGGCAATTTTCTCAGGCTTTGTACGGCTGATTTTTCCAGTTTGGTATTACCTTTTTCTTTGGCTACGCATACTACCAGCATCAATAATGCCGTTAATTGTGTCGTAAAGGCTTTTGTCGATGCGACACCGATTTCTGGTCCCGCATGCGTCATAAACGCAAGATCTGACTCTCTTACCAGGGAACTTTCAGGAACATTACAGATAACCAGAGAATGTTGCACGCCCTGTTTCTTTGCTTCTCTCAGGGCCGCGAGGGTATCGGCTGTTTCACCAGACTGGGAAATGGTCACAATCAGAGTTTTTTCGTTATAAACTGCTTTTCGGTAGCGAAATTCACTGGCGACTTCAATCATGCAGGGTATCCCCACGATTCCTTCAAACCAGTATTTTGCTACCAGTCCGGCATGAAAGCTGGTACCACAGGCGATGATATAGACAGAATTTATTTCTTTAAAAATTTGATCCGCACCATAACCAAAGGCATTACTGAAGACATGCTCATTGTCGATACGACCTTCCAGTGTATCGGCTATTGCTTTGGGCTGCTCATATATTTCTTTCAGCATATAGTGACGATATTCACCACGTTCCACCGCATCCGCACTGATATCACTTTTGCGCATCGGCCGCTCGACTTCATTACCACTGGCATCATAAATCACCACAGAGTCACGGCTTATGTCGGCGACATCGCCTTCCTCAAGGAAGATAAACTGTTGAGTGACAGGCAATAAAGCGGACACATCAGAAGCAATAAAATTTTCACCGATGCCCAAACCAACCACCAGGGGACTTCCGCTGCGCGCTGCAATTAATCGTTCTTCCTGGTTATCTATCACGCCAAGTGCATAGGCACCTTCCAGTTCTTTGATAGTTTCAAGAACCGCATGCAGGAGATCTTTACCCTCTTTTTTGTGCTCACCAATGAGATGAACGATACTTTCACTATCTGTCTGTGAGTGAAACTTTATACCTTTTTGCTCTAAATCAGCTTTGATCTGTTCATAGTTTTCAATAATACCATTATGAACCAGAGCCACATTTTCTTCACACATATGAGGATGGGCATTATGTTTCGCTGGTTCACCATGAGTTGCCCAACGAGTGTGTGCTACGCCAATATTGCCTTTTAGTGGTATTTTTTCAAGCTTTAACGCAAGTTCTGATACCTTGCCAAGCGCTCTGCTGCGATTGATGTTTTTATCCTGATCCTGAATGGCCAGCCCTGCCGAATCATAGCCACGGTATTCAAGTCTTCGAAGGCCTTCAATTAAGATTGCTTCGACATTACGTTCGGCTATTGCGCCGACAATTCCACACATAGTTTTTCCTTAGCTATTTTTTTTGTTTTATTGGTCTTTTCCAACCATCGATGGTTTTTTGTGCTGCTCTGGTAAATGTCAGTTTTTCCGCTTCGGCATTTTTACCTAAAGTCGAGCCGGCACCAATTGTCGCACCATGACCAATGACAATGGGTGCCACCAGAGCCGTATTGGAACCAATAAAGGCATTATCACCAATTTTAGTGACATGTTTGTTCGCGCCATCATAATTACAGGTAATGGTCCCGGCGCCAATATTGACATTTTTTCCCATCTCGGTATCACCAATATAGCTCAAATGATTCACTTTTGAACCACTGGCAATATGGGCTTTTTTAATTTCCACAAAATTTCCGACTTTGGCCTGTTCATCCAGTTGCGTTTCGGGTCTTAGACGGGCAAATGGTCCAATATTACAGTCATTGCCAATGACAGATTGTTCGATGACACAATTTTCCAGAATCATCACATTGTCAGCGATAGTGGAACTTTTAATTACCGAATTGGCACCAATAGTGACATTATTGCCAATTTTACAATCACCTTCCAGAATGACATTTATATCGATTGATACATCCTGACCGACTTCAAGCGTACCGCGTAAATCAAATCGCGCCGGATCCTTCAAAGTTACTCCCTGGGTCATTAGCGCCAGAGCCTGTCGCCTCTGATATTCACGCTCCAGTTCCGCTAATTGAATTTTATTATTGATACCTTCAATTTCTTTATCGTCTTCAACAATATAGCTATTTACTGTTTCACCTTCCTGAACGGCCAATTCGATCACATCGGTCAAGTAGTATTCACCCTGGGCATTATTATTACCGACTTTGCTTAACCATTGTTTCAGTTTGTCGCCATCAACAACCATCACGCCGCTATTAATTTCCTGAATTTGTTTTGTGGCATCATCGGCATCTTTTTCTTCAACAATTTTTTCGATGCAGTTTTCATTATTTCTGACTATCCGGCCATATCCACCTGGATTGTCAAGGCATGCTGTTAACAGGGCGATGGCCTGCTCATTTTTTGCCTGCAATAATTGCTTTAATGTTTCCACCCTAAGTAAGGGCACATCACCATATAAAATCAATACATTAGCGCTGTCATTCACCTGTCCAATGGCCTGCTGCACTGCATGTCCTGTGCCCAATTGCTGTTCTTGTTCACACCAGATCAGTTCGTCTTCTGGCAATGTCTCTTTTACCAGCTCTGCGCCATGACCATAAACCAGACTGATTGAATCCGCTTGCAGCTCCTTGGCAGTATCAATAACATGCTGTACCAATGGCTTGCCAGCCAGGTTATGTAGCACCTTGGGTTTACTGGAATACATCCTGGTGCCTTTTCCTGCCGCCAGAATAATAACCTGGAGTAAATCATTGGATATTTTTGTTGCACTCATTTACGTTGATCTCTTAACAGCTTAATTTAGTTAAATTTCTGTTTATTATTGTATTTCTTTCGATGATTTGAAAGGAGACTTCTCTTACATTTTGTAACTGCGTCACAATTCTAGGGATAACCCTTACAATACTACAGAAAAACCTTGTAATTTTTTGTTGATACCTATATTATTATATCATTATAAAGTAATTGAAAGATTTGTATGTTACAACGTTTTTTTATATTCATAATATTAACCGGCTTATTATTTAGTACGGTTAATACGCTCTATTCAGATGATGCGGTCATTGCCCACAGGGCTGATAACGTCTCTGGATTGTTGAATGATTACTATAAAGAATTTAATCAACCTTCTACTCCCCATAAAAACTGCAATTGTGTGCCCAAACAGGCACCAATCCAGGATGTACTTGGCAGTTACTACTCTGAACTTTTAAAGTAACAAAAAAAAAGGTCGTATAAAATACGACCTTTTTTTCATTATTCAATCAATATTGAATTAATGCCCGGATTTTGTCTTGCGCATCTTTTCAATTAGTTTCAATTGAGCAATAGCTTCAGCCAGTGCAGACTCTGCTTTAGCAAAATCCATTTCTGCTTCCTGATTTTTCAATGCCTCTTCTGCTCGCTGTTTTGCAGCCATGGCAGCGCTTTCATCCAGATCACTGGCTCTTAATGCTGTATCTGAAAGAATAGTAACCACGTGAGGTTGTACTTCAAGTAATCCACCGGATACGTAGATTGATTCCTTGGCACCACCCTGCTCTGTAATGATCACTTCACCCGCTTTCAATGTCGAAAGCAATTGCGAGTGTTGAGGCAATATTCCCAGATCACCCTGTGCGCCCGGAACAACAACCATCTCGGCTAAATTAGAGAAAATCTCTTTTTCAGCGCTGACGATATTCAATTTCATGGTCATTGCCATGACAGTTCTCCTCTTTAGTACTTTAGAAATTTTATATTTCGTCAAAGTACTTATCCTAGCGATTAGTACTTTAGAAATTTTATATTTCGTCAAAGTACTTATCCTAGCGATTAGTATTTTAGAAATTGTATAATTTCGTGAAAATACTTATCCTTTAGAACAAAGTACTTATCCTAGCGACTATTTTCCAAAGGTACTTTTAGCTTGCTTATTCATAACTAAAATTTGCTCAGTCCTTATCAAAGTAAGAACTGGGCAACATTTTAGCTGCTTTCGGCTAAATTCAGTCTATGATTAAACCGCTTTAGCCTTTTCAAGCACTTCTTCAATACCACCAATCATGTAGAACGCCTGCTCAGGAATTGCATCGTGAACACCTTCAACGATTTCCTTGAAGCCACGAATGGTATCTTTCAAGCTGACGTACTTACCTGCTGTACCAGTAAAGACTTCTGCAACGAAGAATGGCTGCGACAGGAATCGCTGGATTTTACGAGCACGGCTAACAATCTGCTTATCTTCTTCAGACAGTTCGTCCATACCCAGAATCGCAATAATGTCTTTCAATTCTTTATAACGCTGCAGGGTTGATTGCACGCCACGAGCCACTTCATAGTGCTCATTACCAACAACTTGTGGATCAAGCTGGCGTGAAGTGGAATCCAGCGGATCAACAGCAGGATAGATACCCAGTTCTGCAATCTGACGAGACAGTACTACCGTCGCATCCAGGTGAGCAAAGGTGGTTGCTGGTGATGGGTCAGTTAAGTCATCGGCAGGTACATAAACCGCCTGAACCGAGGTAATAGAGCCAACCTTGGTTGAGGTAATACGTTCTTGCAGAGCACCCATTTCTTCAGCAAGTGTGGGCTGATAACCAACCGCTGATGGCATACGACCCAGCAGTGCCGATACTTCGGTTCCAGCCAGGGTATAACGGTAGATGTTATCGATAAACAGCAAGACATCGTTACCTTCATCACGGAAACCTTCCGCAATGGTCAAACCCGTCAGTGCCACACGCAGTCTGTTTCCTGGTGGCTCGTTCATCTGACCATAAACCAGAGCAACTTTATCCAATACGTTGGATTCAGTCATTTCATGGTAGAAGTCATTACCTTCACGAGTACGCTCACCAACACCGGCAAAAACTGAATAACCACTGTGTTCCGCGGCAATGTTACGAATCAGTTCCATCATGTTAACGGTCTTACCAACACCGGCACCACCGAACAGACCAACTTTACCACCTTTGGCAAATGGGCAAACCAGATCGATTACCTTGATACCGGTTTCCAGCAATTCCGTCGCCGCAGCTAAGTCTTCATAGGCAGGGGCCGCACGGTGAATTGAAGCGCGTTTTTTCTCGCCAACATCACCTTTTTCATCAATGGGGTTACCCAGGACATCCATAATACGTCCCAGTGTTTCAGTTCCCACCGGTACCGAAATGGGTGCGCCGGTGGAGGTCACTTCCAAACCACGTTTAACGCCATCGGTACTACCCATGGCAATACAACGAGCGATGCCATCACCTAATTGTTGCTGAACTTCCAGGGTTAATCCGGCTTCAGCTACTATTAATGCGTCATAGATTTTAGGCAGTGCATCCCGTGGGAATTCCACGTCAACCACCGCGCCAATGATCGAGACAATTTTTCCTGAACTCATTTTTGGTTCCTCTTTAAAGCTAAATTCTGTGCTTTAGTGACCTTTACGAAAATATATTTCCAAGGTACTGAACTTTCATCATGCCCTTAAACGGCAGCTGCACCAGCAACAATTTCTGAAAGTTCTTGTGTAATGGCGGCCTGTCTTGCTTTGTTATAAACAAGTTGCAAGTCATCAATCATATCGCCAGCATTGTCTGTTGCACTCTTCATAGCAACCATTCTGGCAGCCATTTCACAGGCAAGATTTTCAACCACGCCCTGATACACCAGAGATTCGATATAACGCATCAACAATGCATCAATAACTTCTTCGGCATCGGGTTCGTAGATATAATCCCAGTGATATTTCATATCCGCTTTGCTATCATCTTCAGAAACTTCGTGATATCTCACTTTAGCTTCTTCTTCTTTGCTGATAGTCTCAGTAGCAACGATAGGAAGTATCTGCCCAACAATGGGCTGTTGTGTCATGGTATTGATAAACTTGTTGAAAACCACGAATAACCGATCAATTTTGCCTTGATTGTAAGCATCAAGCATAACTTTGACACTACCAATTAAATCTTCAAGGCCAGGTTGATCACCCAGTTGTTCAGTATGCGAAACAATGTTGCCACCAACACGCTTGAAAAAGGCACCGGCTTTCTGGCCAATCACACAAACATCGATATCAATATTCTGTTCATGCCAGGTTTTCATATCTGCCACGGTTTCTTTAAACAGATTAGTGTTTAAACCACCACATAAGCCACGATCGGAAGATATCACAATATAACCTACACGCTGTACATCACGCTCTATTAGATAGGGGTGCTTATACTCAGTATGCGCATGCGCCAGATGACGAACTACATCTATCATCTTTTCCGCATAGGGGCGGGATGCACACATGCGATCCTGTGCCCTACGCATTTTACTGGCAGCAACCATCTCCATTGCACTGGTGATTTTCTGCGTGTTTTTAATACTGCTGATCTGACTGCGAATTTCTTTTCCGCTTGCCATACTCAGAGCCTCCTATTACCAGCTGCTATTAGATTTAAAATTCTTAACAGCTTTATGTAGTGCTTCACCGATTTCATCGCTGTAGTCACCTGATTCATTGATTTGATTCATCAAGTCCGCTTCATTGGATTTCATGTAATCCTGCATAGCATGCTCAAAATCAACCACCTTGATTACGTCAACATCATCCAGATAACCCTTGTTGGCCGCAAATAAAGTCACTGCCATTTGAGCAATTGAATAAGGTGTGTACTGAACCTGTTTCATCAATTCAGTGACCCGTTGACCGCGTTCAATCTGATTTCGAGTTGCTTCGTCGAGATCCGATGCAAACTGAGCAAATGCCGCCAGTTCACGATACTGAGCCAGGTCAAGACGAACACCACCACCTAATTTCTTGATGATTTTGGTCTGTGCCGCACCACCCACACGAGAAACCGACAGACCAGCATTAATCGCAGGACGAATACCCGAGTTGAACAAGTCGGTTTCCAGGAATATCTGACCATCGGTAATGGAAATGACATTGGTCGGTACGAATGCCGATACGTCACCAGCCTGAGTTTCAATAATTGGCAATGCAGTTAATGAACCCGTTTTACCTTTCACTTCACCATTGGTGGCTTTTTCAACAAATTCGGCGCTCACACGGGAAGCACGTTCCAGCAGACGAGAGTGAAGATAGAAAACATCACCTGGATACGCTTCACGACCCGGTGGACGACGTAATAACAAAGATACCTGACGGTATGCCCATGCCTGCTTGGTTAAGTCATCATAAATAATTAATGCGTCTTCACCACGGTCACGGAAATACTCACCCATGGCACAACCAGAGTAAGGTGCAATATATTGCATAGCCGCCGCATCGGAAGCTGTCGCAGCAACCACAATGGTATTTTCCATGGCACCGAATTCTTCCAGTTTACGTACAACTGTAGCAATACTGGATGCTTTCTGACCAATCGCAACATAGATACATTTAATACCAGAATCTTTTTGATTGATAATGGCATCCACTGCAACAGCGGTTTTACCTGTCTGACGGTCACCAATAATCAATTCACGCTGTCCACGACCAATAGGCACCATGGCATCAACGGACTTCAACCCAGTTTGCACTGGCTGATCAACTGATTGACGAGAAATAACCCCTGGCGCAATTTTTTCAATTGGTGAGGTTTCTTTCGCATCAATTGGACCTTTACCATCAATTGGAGTACCCAGTGAGTCAACCACACGACCCAACAAAGCTTCACCAACGGGAACTTCCAGGATACGACCGGTACATTTAACCTTGTCGCCTTCAGAAATGTGCTTATAGTCACCAAGGATAACCGCACCCACTGAATCGCGTTCCAGGTTTAACGCCATACCAAACATATTGCCTGGAAATTCAATCATTTCCCCGGACATTACATCACTTAAACCGTGAATCAGGGCAATACCATCAGACAGACTGACGATAGTACCTTCTGTATTCGCTTCGGTTTTTGCATCAAAATTTTCTATGCGACTTTTAATTATGTCACTTATTTCTGATGGATTTAATTGCATTTTTTAATCCTCTTGATCCGACTCGCTTAGCCGCTTTAACTAAGCAGGGAGTGAGTAATTTTTTCTAGTTGTGTCTTCACTGAACCATCAATTACGATATCACCTGCACGAATGATGACACCACCCAACAACGATTTGTCGGTTTTGGTGGTAATTGTCACTTCACGACCGAATTTCTTTTTCAGCGCCTCAGCAATGCTTTTCTTTTGTGTCGCATTAACCGCGTACGCGGAAGTTACCTGGGCTTCGATACTGCCTTCTGCTTCGGCGCGCATGGCTTCAAAGCTATCAGCTATCTGAGGAATAATTTCCAGGCGACCATTTTCTGCCGCTATCTTGAGGAAATTCATACCCTTCTCATCCAGCCCATCCTGACAGATATCAGCGAACAGGGATACAATCCGTTCAGTTGAGACATCAGGGTTGGTAATAATCTCGATCATGGACTCATTCGCTGCCACTTCTTTAAGAAGAGCCAGTTTGTCAGACCACGCTTTAAGAGTGTTTTCGGCATTTGCCAGATTGAAAATTGCCTGAGCATAAGGTCTTGCTAATGTGCTTGCTTCTGCCATTACTTAGTCCTTATATTTGCCCAACAACATCTTTTAATAAGTCACCGTGTGCTTTAGCATCAATTTCTTTCTTGATGATCTTGCCTGCTGCGGCAATAGTGATATCAACCACCTGTCCTCGCAGAGCTTCTTTAGCACGGTTAACTTCCTGATCAATCTCAGCATTTGCCGCTGTAATTATACGCTCGCCTTCAGCCTTTGCGTCTTTCTTAGCCTCTTCAATTATTTCCGCACCGCGCTTTTGCGCTTGAGCAAGGATTTCCGCCGCCTGCTCTTTTGCTTCTTTAATACGTTGGGCTGCTTTATGTTCCGCCAGCTCCTGCTCGTGTTTACCACGTTCAGCTGCTGCAAGACCATCGGCAATACGCTTTTTACGATCGTCCATCATCTGGGTCATTGGTCCCCAGAGATATTTACCTATGAACCAGACTAATATCGCGAACGTTATCATCTGGCCTATAAGAGTTGCAGTAATGCTCATCGCCTAATTCCTGTTGTTTATCTTTTGTTCATCTCTTGTTAAAAAGAGACGTTAATTCTGTGTTATTGCTTAGACTACCAGTACTAGCGTAAAGCTGATATAGCAGTCTTGAGCCAACAAAGAGTTAGCTGCCAACAGAAGCTTGGACGGCGGCTGCAAATGGGTTTGCAAAAACAAACCACATTGCCATACCTAAAACGATCATTGGAAATGCTTCCATCAAACCACCAGTAAACAACATCTGACCCATTAGTTGCGGACGCATTTCAGGTTGACGAGCAATACCTTCCAGGAATTTGGAACAGATTAAGCCCCATCCCAATGCCGAACCCAGACCTGCCGCAGCCAGAATAATACCGACAGCGATTGCTGTGTAACCATAAACTAAAGCCATTGCTTCCATTAGTCTCTCCTAAATATTAAAGTTTAAATGTTTAAAAATGAATGTTTGAAATCAGTGTTCGTCGATATCCTGATGCGCCATGCCCAGATATACGATGGTTAGTAACATAAAAATAAATGCCTGAAGGGTAATAACCAGAATATGGAAAATAGCCCAAGCGGTACCCAATGCAATCTGTGGAAGTAATCCATACAGAGATGCACCACCTAAAAGCGCAATCAACAGGAAGATCAATTCTCCGGCAAACATGTTACCGAACAAACGAAGCCCCAGGCTGACTGGTTTGGCAATTTCTTCAATTGCAGTCATGATGATGTTGACTGGAATCAGGTATTTGCCAAATGGGTGAAACAGGAACATTTTAAGATAGCCAATAGGGCCCTTAATTTTAATGTTATAGTAGATAATCAATGCAAAGACAGTAATTGCTAGAGCAAATGTGGTACTCAAATCAGTGGTTGGTACCACTTTCATATATTCGATGCCAACCAGTTGTCCCAATTCAGGTAGCAAATCGACCGGAATCAGATCCATGGCATTCATCAGAAATACCCACATAAATATGGTCAGTGCCAGAGGTCCAATCAGAGGATTACTGCCGGGGAAAATATCTTTAATCTGTTGCTGGACAAATTCAACAATCGCCTCGAGCACATTTTGGCCACCGGAAGGGGTATCAGCGGTCATGGATTTACCCATTGTATAGGCGATATACATCAACACACCTGCTAATAACCAGCCATAGAACAGGGTATCCAGGTTAATTACCCAGAAGCCACCGTCACCGATGCTATTATTATGCAGGTGATGCTGAATATACTCGACGGCAGTTGGGCCGTTTGCATCATTAGCAGTTGAGCTACTCACAATTACATCTCCAAGATTTTAATTAATTCTTTTTTACCGCTTGAAAGCTGGTATCTACTTTATTGGCAATATAACTGAATTGGGTCAGTGCAAAACTTAGCATCATTGCCAAGGGGTCCAATTTTAGATAACCCATACCGATTGCCAGTAGAACCAGTGTCAAAATAAATTTCTGTACCGCGCCGGTGTATATTTCAATATACCCCTGCTGCTTCTCATCGGAAGCGCCTGCTCGGCTGATGCGCCAGGCCATCAGTAATGTACCTGACAACGTAATACTTCCACCGTATAAGGTGGCAAAAAATCCATTTAGATTTTGAAATGCAATGTAACCTAGAGCGACAATAAGCGTAATAACAATCTGCACCAGTAATAGTCTGCTGACAACCCGCCGCATGACCACAGTAGCAAAACTCATTTCACCCGTTACCTGTTTAATCCTTAAGAATCTTCAGTCATCATAAATCGATGGACAAATTTAGGGTAGCTGAGATATTTACAGACCTGACACGACCGACTGCCAGGCTGAAAATTGGTTTGCTCACTTGAGCAATGTTCACAAAATCATTATATTAACAATTATTAATGATTCTGTAACCAATCCGAAAGCGAATTATAATGATAATATTGGCCCAGATCAACGAAATTAACTATATTCTAATATTTATCCCATATTAGATATGCATTTGTGATAATTTTATTGACCTCTGGCATAATACACTTCGATCAGTATAGTCGATGAAATCTGTTTGTCATCCAGAAAGTTTGCACAATTAGTCTATTTTATATGGGCCAGGATGCCTTCTAATTCATCGACATTATTATAATGAATCACCATCTTTCCACGACCTTTGTTGCCATGTTGAAAAATGACTCGCGCACCTAATTTATCGGTCAGGTTCTGTTGCAGATTAACGATATTGGGATCAACACGTTTTTCGTGTTGATCTTTAGGATTGAGGATTTTTTTGATGAGACGTTCGGTTTCTCGAACAGACAGACCTTTACTGACAACGTGTCGAGCCGTATAACTTTGTTCTTCGCCTTTAAGCGCCAGTAACGCCCGGGCATGACCCATTTCCAGATCACCATTTTCCAGTAAACGACGAGTTGCCGGTTCCAGTTCCAGTAAACGCAATAAATTGGATACCGAAGCACGTGAGCGGCCAACGGCTTCTGCCGCAACCTGATGAGTCATATTAAATTCTTCAATCAGGCGTTTCAGGGCTGTCGCTTCTTCAATAGGATTCAGTTCTTCACGCTGAATATTTTCAATCAGCGCCATGGCAATGGCCGCCTGATCGGGGACATCCCGGATCACTGCAGGGATATCCGCCAGTCCCGCCATTTGCGTGGCTCGCCAGCGACGTTCACCGGCGATGATTTCATATTTTTGATCGCCGCTCGCAGTGGTATCGCCAACCGGGCGGATCACGATGGGTTGGACTACCCCTTGTGCCTTGATTGAATTGGCCAGTTCTTCCAGTGCTTCAGGATGCATATCGATTCGTGGTTGATAAACGCCGGGTTGAATCAATTCTACGGGGACATTGTGTAATTCGCCATCACATTTTTTCCTTGGCGATATTTCGCTGTCATCTGCTCTTTGTTCTGAACCCTGAGTTGTCTTAACACTGCCGCCCAGTAAGGCATCCAGACCACGGCCTAAACCACGTTTTTTTACTGCCACTTGCACAATTCCTTAATTTTGATAATACCTGTCCAACAGAACGGATTAAAAACGGAGCAAACTCTTTCCAGGATACCCAATGAAGATGGTGTTTATTATAGGGAAATTGCCTGTCCGGTACAAAGAAAATAAATGACTATCCAGGCTCGTCAGACCAATTGTATGGCAGCAATTATTTTTTCAGGCGATTTCAGTTTCTGTCAATGGTTCATCACGACGGAGCATTTCTCCCGCCAGTGCCAGATAGGCTCGGGCACCTTTAGATGTCCGGTCATAACTGATAACCGGCAGACCATGACTGGGGGCTTCTGCCAGACGGACATTTCTTGGAATAATGGTACGATAAACCTTGTCACCAAAGAATTCCAGCAGTTGCCGGGATACTTCGATAGCCAATCGATTTCGAGGATCGAACATGGTTCTTAAAATGCCTTCAATTTCCAGCTTAGGATTGAGCGATTCTTTAATGCTGTCAATGGTATCTTTTAATGCCGTCAAGCCTTCCAGTGCATAATATTCACACTGCATGGGGATCATAATGGCATCCGCAGCGACCATAGCATTGACGGTCAGCATATTGAGAGAGGGTGGGCAATCGATGAGAACATAGTCATAGTCATCGGCGATTTCTTTAAAGCGATAAAGCAATTGCCGTTCCCGATCAAATTTACTCATCAGTTCCACTTCCGCCGCGGTTAAATCGCTATTACCCGGAATTAAGTCATAACCCGCTTCTTCAACATGGGTTTTAACCTCCATGATCGAGTTTCTGGCAATCAGTAGATCATAGCCACTGTACTGAACATCATTTTTATCAATACCACTGCCGGTGGTTGCATTGCCCTGCGGATCCATATCCACCAGCAAGACTCGCCGCCTGGTCGCCACCAGAGATGCCGCCAGATTTATACTGGTTGTGGTCTTCCCCACCCCCCCTTTCTGGTTGGATATGGCGATGATTTTAGCCATTTAGTTTACCCTCATCCTGAACCTCTCCTTCCGGGAGAGGGGACTTGTCAAAAGCGATCTGGATTAGATGCCGCTGGGCATCCAAACCAAAAATTTTGAGCTCATTAATCCCTTCTATTCTAAAGCCTTCTGGCAGTTGTGCAATCTCTTCTTCGGGTATTTGCCCTTTCATCGCTAAAAACTTGCCATTTTTGTGACATAAATGCTGGCATAGCCGCAACATATCTTCCAGCGAGGCAAAAGCCCTGGAAATAATCCGATCAAATTGCTGGTGGTTTTCTATGTGATAGTCTTCGACCCTGGCATGAACGGCCTGAACATTTTTTAAACCCAGATGGGCAATGGCCGTCTGAATAAAGCGGATTTTCTTACCTCGGGCATCCATTAACACAAAGTCAATTTCCGGCAGGCAAATAGCCAGTGGAATTCCCGGAATACCACCTCCGGTACCCACATCCAGTACCCGTTCAATACCCGTTTCAGCAGAGAAAAAAGGCAGCATCACCAGGCTGTCCAGCAGATGCAGAGTGATCATTTCTTCAGGATTACGTATTGAAGTCAGGTTATAGGTCTTGTTCCACTTATGCAGTAGTGCCACAAATTGCAGTAGCTTATCCTGCTCTGTCTGGCCCACAACCTGTGCTTGTTGCCTGAGTCCATCAGCAAGTATGGTGTCGAGTGCTGGCATGGCTTATTGGTTTTTATCCTGTTGAAGGCGCTTTTCGGGCTGATCGCTTTTTTCCCGCTGAAAGCTCTT
>Ga0316204_10004884_pt1 | contig 23291 bp, 23 predicted proteins | sample 6monrhotite_MG_2_FD_205661 | JGI IMG/M metagenome (GOLD analysis project Ga0316204, IMG submission 205661) | Microbial mat bacterial communities from mineral coupon in-situ incubated in ocean water Damariscotta River, Maine, United States -... | ecosystem: Environmental > Aquatic > Marine >... | reverse complement strand
CATACGTGGGGCCGCAACGCCGTAAGTGGCAGAAAGTAAAATGCAATGAAACATCGCATTAAACAACGTAAACTAAACCGTGACTCCAGCCACCGTAAGGCGATGCTGGCAAATATGGCCGCGTCTTTGGTTAAGCATGAGCAGATCACAACGACTGTTCCAAAAGCCAAAGAGCTTAAGCCTTATCTTGAAAAGCTCATTACTATGGGTAAACAGGCCGCAGCTAATCCCGAAAAATCTCTTGGAAAACGTCGTAAAGCGATTTCAAGAATGCGTGACGAAGCCATGGTTAAAAAGATCTTTGATGTTCTGGCCGAACGCTACGAAGGACGCTCTGGCGGATACACGCGCATTTTAAAGGCTGGCTACCGTTATGGTGATGCCGCGCCGATGGCCGTGATTGAGCTTGTTGATCGTGATGTTGAAGCCAAAGGAAAAGACTCTGGTCCGGCTAACGATTTTGAAGATATGCCGGTAACAGGATCCGAAGAAACAAAGGCCAAGCAAGCTGAAAATGCCAAAAAAGCAGAAGCGAAGGCAGCAAAGCCGAAAGCCGATAAAAAAGCAGCGACAAAGCAAGCTCCTAAAGCAGCCCCGGCCAAAACCGGCGGCAGCAACCGCGGCGCTTAAATCACACACGATATTTAAAGAATTCAAAAAGCGGGCCTCATGGCTCGCTTTTTTTGAAGTTATAGCTGTTTGTTAGGGAGTGTTAGAAGTCTCCAACATCGCATTGAAGGCAGACAATCCCATTTCGTCTCCACATATCAACCACTTGCTGGCGGTCGTCGACGACGAAAGAGATGTTTTTTTCTTCTGATAGTAAGAGATTGAGCATTTCCTCTTTAATTATATGGTCGGCTCTAAAGTCTTTAGCGGAACGCATAATGAGACGATTAAAGGGAATGTTATTCCACACAAGCCATTGCTCGGTTATTTTTCTATGCTCTTCTCCGCGCCCAGTCAGGATGATGAGTTCATATTTTCCTGAATCCCAAAGTGCCCTGTAAAGATCAGCGATCGCGAGCTTCGTTGTGTCATCCCCCATGCGCTCATTGAAGGCTTTCCAGTCTGGCTTTGGGCTTTTTAAAAAGACTCGTCTGTGCTCTACATCGGCAAGCGTACCGTCAATATCAAAAAGAACCGTCTGTTTTTTTGTGTCTTTAGTTCTCATACGTGGCAATTATCGATCAATCGCGTTTTGCCCACCCAGCCAGCCGCCAAAACACGGCTCCAGTTTGATTTCGCCGTCACGTAATCAACTTTATCAAAACCAGCCGTGAGCAACATTTGAGCCGCTTCTTGCTCAATCCTCGCAACATCATCACCGCCTTCACTAATATCATGCGCGGCTTTGTAAATAACTTGATTAAGCATCCGCGCAATCTCCAGCTCTTCTTCGCTCAAATACGCATTCCTCGAAGACAAGGCCAGCCCATGATCATCACGGGCGATTGGTGCGCCTATGATCTCTATACCCATCTGCTGCTGTGCCACCATGTCGCGGATAACCTGTAATTGCTGAAAATCCTTTTCGCCGAACACCGCATGCGTTGGGCGCACTATCTCAAACAGCCTATGTACGACCGTGGCGACGCCATGGAAAAAATGAGGCCGAAAATCGCTCTCAAGACCTTCATGCGTTGGTCCGGCCTGTACGCTGGTCACTGGTCCGCCCGGATAGATGTCCGCTTCGGCCGGTAAAAACGCCAGCTCTACACCCTCACGTTCCAACAGCGCTAAATCCCCCTCCATATCACGCGGGTAGCTGTCAAAATCCTCATGCGGTGCAAACTGCGTCGGGTTCACATAGATGCTGACGATCACGTGATCGGTATGTTCCTTGGCAAGCCTCACAAGACTCAAATGCCCTTCATGCAACGCGCCCATGGTCGGCACAAATCCGATCCGATCCGATAGCTGGTTCCTGAATGCCTTAAATGCTTCTAGCGATTGTGCTGTCTTCATGATGCTTTTTTCTTATAAATATTGGCCTCTTCAGGAAAAGCACGGCGGCGTACATCAGAGGCATATTCGATAACCGCTTGTTCGATAATATCAGAGACATTGGCATATTGTTTCACAAATTTTGGTACGGCTTTGCCCGTAATGCCAACCATGTCCTCGGTAACCAGTATTTGACCATCACAGGCCGCAGAAGCGCCGATACCGATTGTGGGAATCGAGACAGAACGTGTAATAAGCTCGGCCACGCTTTCAATGGTTGCTTCAATCACGATCGCTGCAGCCCCAGCCTCTTCAAGGGCCTTCGCATCTTTTAAAAGCTGATCAATCCCATCATCGGTTTTGCCCTGTACCTTAAAGCCGCTGGCGTCTGTAACAGATTGCGGCATCAGACCAATATGCCCGACAACGGGAATATTGTTTTGGGTCAGCAGCTCTACAGTGGGGCCAAAATCAGCACCACCCTCAATCTTGACCCCTTGCGCCTGTGTTTCATCCATAATGCGCTGTGCATTTTTCAAGGCTTGCGCCGGGTTACCCTCATAGCTTCCAAACGGCATGTCAACAATGACACAGGCCTTTTCCGAGCCGCTGACAACCGCTTTACCGTGATTGATAATCATATCAACGCTCACGCCGCGGGTGTTTTCAATCCCGTAAAGCACCATCCCCATGGAATCGCCCACGAGCAGTAAATCACAATGCTGGTCGAGCAGTTGGGCAATCCGGGCTGTATAAGCAGTTAAGCAAACCAGCGGTTCATTGCGGTCTTTATGGTTTTTGATTGTTTCAATAGTTTTACGCATAGGCTCTTGCCCTTCTTTCGACTCTGTCCTAAATTTCATTCCATGATTATCAGACTTATAACCTTGTTTCTAGTGTTTTGCGCATCCGACAGTTATGCGCAGGAACGTGTTGTGCCTCGCTCACAATTTCAGGTCCAGTTATCCTTTTCGCCGGTGGTAAAGCAAACGGCCCCGGCGGTTGTTAATATATATACAAAACGAACCGTATCAAAACAAAGTAGACATCCTTTTGCCTCGGATCCGTTCTTTGCGCCGTTCTTTCGTAACAATGCATTTGGCGGACGTATGCGTAAACAGGTCGAGAGCTCTTTGGGTTCTGGCGTGATCATCGATAAGGATGGTCTGGTCGTAACCAATGCACATGTTATCCGCGCCGCCGATGAAATTACCGTGGTGCTGTCCGATGGACGTGAGTTCGAGGCGCGCCTGGCTTTGGCGGATGAGGCCTCCGATCTTGCCCTGCTCAGAATAGATGAAATGAATGGTGAAACTTTGCCCTTTGTTTCCCTGAAACCAAGCGAAACACTGGAGGTCGGCGATATCGTTCTGGCGATTGGTAATCCCTTCGGTGTTGGGCAAACGGTAACCAGCGGCATTGTCTCGGCGCAAGGGCGCTCCAGCCTCAATATCAACGATTTTAATTTCTTTATCCAGACAGATGCCGCGATTAACCCGGGAAATTCAGGCGGCGCGCTGGTGGCACTCGATGGCGGCGTTGTGGGGATCAACAGCGCGATTTATTCCCGTAATGGAGGCTCGTTGGGCATTGGTTTTGCGATTCCCTCCGAAATGGTGGCCTCCGTAGTGGCCGCGGAAAAAGCCGGTCAAAGTGGCGAAAAAGGCGTGGTGCGGCCATGGCTGGGGGTAACGTCCCAAAACTTAAACGCGGACATCGCCGCCTCTCTCGGCCTTAAAACACCGCACGGAACCTTGATTACGGCGCTCCACCCCGCCAGCCCGTTGAAAAAAGCCGGCGTAAAAGTCGGAGATGTCATCTTATCGCTAAACGGCAATACGATTCGTGACGCTTCGGAAATGAAATTTAGAATGGCGACCGTGCCACTGGGGGATCGCGCAAAGGTGACTTTGATGCGTCAGGATCAGGAACTGAATGTCTTTGTGAAGGCCATGGCCCCGCCGGACGACCCGCCGCGCCGTGAAACAACGCTCGAGGGGCGCCATAACCTGAACGGAGCTGTAATCGCCAATTTAAACCCGGCGCTCGCTCTGGAGCTTGGTTTAAGTGCAGAGGAGCAGGGCACCGTTGTGCTGAACGCTGCGCGCGGTGCGCCGTCCTCACGCATTGTTACTGCTGGTGATATTTTGATTGAAATTAATGGGCGAGAGATCAAGGATGTGCGGGACGTTGAAAAAGCGTTAAAACTGTCGCAAACACTATCCCTCGTTGTCAAAAGCGGCGGTCAACTCCGTCGAATAACCGTGCGATAGGTAATAAAAAAGGCGCTCAACGCGCCTCTTCACAACGAGTGCTTGGGTTAATCATCCAACTTCATCAAGTTTAAGATGGTTATCGTTATGTGGGCTTAATCCTGCGCCGCCGTTAAATAATCCGAAATCATGTGTCAAAGCACCGTTGCCAAAAAGATTGTTTGCGTGCTTTTTAGCTTTTCTTACTATTTCCTGAACTATTTCCCGAATAACGTTTGGATCTTTTTCGCCTGCTCCTACATTACCCTGGTTTGTATAATTGTGCATAACATTTCCTTGATTGTTGAGTGCATGGTACAGGAAACATGAAAAATTGTCAAATTTGCTATGTAAATTAAGGGCCGCGTTTGGGCAAACAAAAAGGCGCTCGAAAAGCGCCTTCAGCAGTCACGACAGTCATTCATAACTTAAGAGGGTTCTCTCGTCGCAATGTTAATGCCTTCCTGAGAGGGGAAACCATCACTTTTCATCACGTTGAGACCACTCCTAGTCCACAATTCAGAGAGCGCGCCTTTAAGTGTTCCAAATAGTTCATATGGTAGCTTAGCCATAATAATCTCCTTTCACTACGCGAACTTTACCAGAAACGCGTGAAAATTGCAAATCTATCACGGTACACAATACGCTCCGAAATTCCGCGGAATTCTGCATTTTGTCCCGCATTTTGTATTGTGTTTCGAAGGATTTCGCGCTATTCCAAAAACAGTAATTTTTTGAACGCCTTACAAGAACAAGAGTAGCACCCCCATGACCGACAATGCATCTATTGATATGAAAGACATCGTTTCCTTGTGTAAACGCCGCGGATTTATTTTTCAGGCCAGTGACATATATGGCGGTCTGAACGGCTTTTGGGATTATGGTCCGCTGGGGGTAGAGCTGAAAAACAACCTGCGGGATGCGTGGTGGAAACATATGGTCACCGCGCCGCCGATCGGCCCTGATGGTACGCCGGTTGATATTGTTGGAATTGATTCAGCCATTATCCAAAACCCCAAAACATGGGAGGCCTCCGGCCATGTCGGCGGTTTTTCCGATCCTATGGTGGATTGTAAGGAAACCAAAAAACGCTACCGTCAGGATCATTTGGTTGTTTTGACGGCGGAAAAAGCGGACCGCTGGCCTGCCTTCCACGAAGAAACAGAAAATGGTGAAATCGAAAAACGCCTCAAAAAACTCGGCCTTCCTGCTGATATCTCATTGTTTGAAGAAATTAACCTGACCAAATTGCCGATCGAAGATTACGCAAAAATCATTGGCCCTGACGTCAAAGAGCCGGGCACATTGACCGAGCCAAAAGAATTCAACCTGATGTTCCACACCTATGTCGGGGCAACGGCGAGCGAAGACAATAAGGCATATTTGCGCCCTGAAACCGCGCAAGGGATCTTCCTGAACTATAAAAACGTGCTGGATTCCAGCCGCGTAAAAATGCCGTTCGGTATAGCGCAGATCGGTAAGGCCTACCGTAACGAAGTCACACCGCGGAATTTCATCTTCCGCTCTCGTGAGTTCGAACAAATGGAAATGGAATGGTTCTGCCATCCATCCGAGGCCGCGCAATGGCACAAATTCTGGTTCGAAGAGCGCAGTAAATTCTGGAAAACTGTCGGCTTGGGTGATGGCAACATGATTATGCGTGAACATGAAGCTGACGAGCTTGCACATTACGCCAAAGAAGGCCTTGGAACGTCCGATATCGAATATAAATTCCCCTTCACCGCGCCGGGTTATGGCGAACTGGAAGGGATTGCTCACCGCTGTGATTTCGATTTGAAGCAGCATCAGGAACATTCCGGTCAAAAGCTCGAATATCTGGACCCCGCGCGTGATAACGAACGTTATATCCCGCATGTGATTGAACCGGCCGCTGGCCTGACACGCGGCGTTTTGGCGCTAATCTGTGAAGCGTACACCGTTGATGAAAATCGCCCATCCGGTGTCTATCTGAACTTCACACCGGCCATGGCGCCGAAAAAGGCAGCGATCTTGCCTCTTACGGCCAAAGATAAACATGTACCGATCGCGCAAAAGCTTTACCTGGAACTGCGTGAGGAGTTCCCTGTCGATCTTGATATCAAGCAAAATATTGGAAAACGTTACGCCCGTCAGGATGAAATCGGCACACCATATTGTTTCACAATTGATGACGAGACAGTTGAGAGCGGAACAGTAACCGTGCGTGAGCGCAATACAATGGCACAAGAACGCATCAGCCTTGATAAGGTCGCGGAATATCTGAAAGAGAAGATGAACCCGTCAGCGGCAGAGCAACAGGCCAAGAAGGCTGTCGCCTAACTTGTCGTTTAAAGCCCGTAACGACCCCAGATCGCTTTGGTTTCGAGTGTCTCTATCGCATCTTCCGCGATAGAGACCTTTGTGTATGCACGCATATCCGCACCAAGCAAAGAGGCCATGAGTTTTTTCTCTGGCCCGAATTCGGAAAACTTGATGTCATCTCCGAATAACTCTTTGGCAAAGCTTTTGGCTTCACCAAAGCCATCAATCAAACCTAAACCCAAAGCGGTTTTTGCGGTCCAGAAATCGCCTTCATAAAGCGCGGTATCCCCGCCCTTTATCTTGTCGCGGCGTCGTTCTTGAACCCAGTCGATAAAGCTTTCATGCAATTCTTTCTGAAGGGACTTAAGGCGTTTCACATCTGCCGGTTTTTCGTCCACAAACGGGTCCATGAAGCTCTTATTCTTACCGGATGTATGGACACGACGCTCCACGCCATAACGATCAATCAAATCCTTGAACCCGAATGAGGCAGAAATCACGCCAATGGACCCGATAATGGATGTTTCATTCGCGTAAATTTCATCAGCGGCGCAGGCAAGCCAATACCCGCCGCTCGCCGCGACATCTTCGACGAAGGCATAAACCGGAACGTCTTTTTCAACGGATAATCTGCGAATGTGGTCACCGATAAGCGCGCTTTGCGCCGGACTGCCACCGGGAGAGTTAATGACAAGCAAGACCGCTTTTACATCAAACTCATCAAAGGCTTGTTCAATCATCTTTTCATAGCGATGATGGCTAATGCTACCGCGCCGATTGCCGCTATCCGCAATGACGCCAGATAATCGCAACACGGAAACGCGTGACTTTGGTTTTAAAACCCCGCCGATTACCGGAAAGTTCGATAAAGCATCACAGGCTTTGCAGATTTTGGTTTTTACAGACATGTTTGAATTCCTTTTCAAGCAGCTAATCTAGGTTATAGGGGCCATGTTTCGCAATATTTTTTCGGCTTCAACTGTGTATCCTGCTTCTGAATGAAGGGTTAGACCGCCGCAAATACGCGCCGCGCTGCGTCTGTTCTTACGTGCCCTGACAATCACGCGCTTGGCGTCTTGCCCGGCCTTTGGCCATAACGGAATAATTTCGATTGCACCAAACCGCTTACCCATGCAGCGGATGATCTCATCAACCTGATCGGCGCGGTGTATCATGGTAAGAGAACCTTGCCCCGTGATGCTCCGATAGGCACAATCAACCCAGTCCTTGAGATCCATATCATCTTCACCAAACCCCATGGCCGTGGCCTTGGCCGCAGAGGGGGATTGAGTATGTTCTCCTGCGTTCATAAATGGCGGGTTGCAAATAACGTGATCAAAGCTCAAATCCTCGAAGTCACGAATATCAATGCACGCGAACCTGGTGCGCTCGTTCATATCATTGCGATTGGCATTATGTTTCGCAATTTCGATAACTTCAGGCAAAATATCTATGCCGCTCAGGCGCGTATTCTGAACACGCTCAAGCGCGGCAAAGGAGGCGCTGCCAACTCCGCATCCCAAATCAAGGATGTTTTCACCCTCGTGCGCCGGGCACGCCGCCGCCATAAGCACCGCATCAATCGAGGTCTTAAACCCCTCTTCATGCTGCGCCAGCGCAATACGCTTATCCAGAATATGAATGACATTGCTCATAAACGCCTATGTAGGACATCTGAAAAGGAAATACAACGCCTTAGTGACGCTTGATATCGGGATTGGTCGGAAGGTCAAGTTCAGCCAGCAACATAATCTCGATCGGCGCGTGTACCAAGGCTTGATAAGGCGAGGGTGCCATCGGTTGGCGATAAATATTTTCAAGCTGCTTATAGCCGGAATCAAAGACGCGGCTGACCATATAATTCTGATGCTGTTCAATATATTCAAACCCTGAATTATCAACGCCATAAGCCAACAGCATTTCACTGGATATGTCTTGATGCTCAACAGGCGCTTCCTGAGGCGCTTGTGCAGGCGTACGTTCAATCTGGAACTTACGGTCAAAAAAGGCATGTATTTCATCAAGTGATTTGGCGCGTCCGGTCGCTGGTTCATAAAATACATTACGGTTGGCTTTGGCCGCTTCCGGGAAAATATAGGCGGCCTTTTGGTGCGGATTATCATCACGCGCATTCAGGAAACCCGCAGCGCCACTGGCTCCCAGAAAATGAGCGAGATAAAGCTCTGTTGAACCAATGTCTTTTTCACCCTTTGCCCAGTGATCATTCAGGAATTTTTCGTTATCGCTGGCAAATTCTGCCGCCATATTGGCCGCAACTTCCGGATCTTTACGCATATTCAGTATCTGCTGGCGCGATTTGCCCTCTGTGCTGATCCCGTGCTTGTAGCCGTGTTTCTCGATTGTGTTCATCCATGTACTCTCGATAAACTGGTAAAGCCCTGTCGCGCTGCTCGTTTTGGCTTTGGCACTCGGGTTAAAACTGCTCTCTGCCTTGGCTTGTTGCACCAAATAGGCAAAATCGACCCCGGTTTTAGAGCTGGCTTGCTGAATAGCGTTCATAACGCCTTTCGGGGCTTGTCCGCTAAAGGTCGCTAACACATTGTTCTGTATAGTATTTGTTAATCCGTTCATGAGAGTATGATCTTTGTGTTGAATTCTTTTATACTGTTTCCTGGTTTAGAGGTTTGCAATGGCCATGCCAAAATTTAGAAAGGTCATTTTATGAGCGATTATCACCCGCCTGTCGAAGATATGCAGTTTCTTTTGCACGATGTTTTAGGCTTTGAAAACGAAGATCTGGACCGGGAAACCACCGAAGCCATATTTGGCGAGGCGGCAAAGCTTGCCAATGAAGTTCTGGCACCTCTGAATGGGGCTGGCGATGGGCACGGTGCGAAGCTGGTCAACGATGAAGTTACAACAGCTCCAGGCTTCAAGGAAGCATACGCGCAATATCGCGAGGGCGGCTGGAACGCCGTTCCGTTTGATCCGGAATTCGGCGGGCAGGGTTTGCCCTATGCCGTTGCTTTTCCTGTTCAGGAAATGTGGCAGGGCGCCAATATGTCTTTCGGTCTTTGCCCGCTTTTGAATCAAGGCGCGGTTGAGGCAATTCTTCATCACGGGTCCGATGAACAAAAACAATATTATCTCCCCAATCTGATCGAAGGCACATGGACAGGGACAATGAACCTGACGGAAGCCCAGGCGGGATCGGATCTCGGCTTGATACGGGCAAAGGCCGAGCCGCAAGCTGACGATAGCTATAAAGTGTCAGGACAGAAAATCTTCATCACCTATGGCGAGCATGATATGGCGGACAATATTATCCATCTCGTTCTTGCCCGCCTTCCGGATGCACCGGACGACGTCAAAGGCATATCGCTCTTTATCGTGCCTAAGTTTTTGGAGGACGGTTCACGTAACAGCGTGAAATCTATTGGCCTGGAGCACAAGCTCGGCATCCACGGCTCCCCAACCTGCACTATGGATTTTGACGGCGCGACCGGTTATCTCATCGGCGAGGCGCATATGGGCCTCAAATATATGTTTACCATGATGAACAATGCACGTCTGTCTGTCGGTTTACAGGGCGTGGCAATCGCCGAAGCGTCCTACCAGCACGCATTGGCCTACGCGCAAGACCGTGTACAGGGCAAATCGTTTCAAACCGGGGAGCGCGTCAGTATCGACCAACACGCGGATGTACAACGCATGCTGCTCACCATGAAATCACAAATTGAAGCAGGCAGGGCGCTGACCTATGAGGCCGCTCTTGCGCTTGATAATGGTGATACCGCCAAAGTTGATATATTAACTCCGCTGGTCAAAAGCTGGTGCACCGATATGGCGTGTGAAGTGACCTCAATTGGCATACAAATCCACGGCGGCATGGGATTTATAGAAGAAACCGGCGCGGCGCAATATTACCGCGATGCCCGCATTTTGCCGATTTATGAAGGCACAAACGGTATTCAGGCGCTGGATCTGGCGTTTCGCAAAATATTGCGTGATGGCGGTGAAGGCGTAAAAACATATATCCAAAGCCTCAAAATGGAGGGGCTTGAGGAATATGTCGATGAGCTTGAAGTGGCAAATGACACCCTTTTGAAGACAGGGTCAGAGAAAAATATGGATCTGGCAGAGGCAATGGCAACGCCATATCTTAAAGGCTTTTCCTTAATTGCAGGGGCGGCAATGCTGCTGAAATCTCTAAAAGCGCTTGATGGTCGTGATGATCAATTTGCAAAAGATAAACGTAAAACGGTTGAATTTTTTACAGGCAATATCTTACCATTGGCAAAAGCCCATTTAATATGTGCTGTAAAGGGATCAAAAGCCTGCGTTTAAGGTTGTTTCTCAAACATCATGCCCGGCTTCTCAGCATTTGGATTGCTACACGCGGCATATGCCATCGTCTGATAACTCACTATAGTCGTAGAATTGACCCTTGGCGTTGTCTTGTTCAGCGTTTCAACATATGTATTGGCAACGCATTCACAATATTTTTCAGGATCGGTTCCCGGCTCAAAACCGTTGGCCCTTGCAAGGCAATTCGTGTAAACAGAGCCTGCGGCCCCGACCGCGTCACGACATTCGTTAATAATGGCGGATCTGATAGAAGAAGCGGTTCCCAGCCGGCCTTGTTTTTTGCGCTCGTCCAGATACGCAAGAGAAAGGCATTCGCAATTATAATACTCATTTTGGACATTATCTCCCGCACATACATCGTAAAAGGCCATGGCCTCCTCAATATATTCGTCAGGCACTTTGTCCATGCTGTCCGGAGCCCTTTGCGTTGCACTTGGCACCTCGGTGTCCTGTGCATAAGCGTTATTGCTCATCGTGGCGAGCAATCCAAAGCAAATCAGGCTAAATATGAACAGAACTATAAAACATTGTCTCATATCCACATGATAACATTTTTGCTTCTAAAATGTGAAATCTCTTTGTGATCTGGCACAAAAAAACCTGCCAATATAAAGGCAGGTTTCTTAATCTCTTTGCGGATTTAATTCCTCGCCGCTTGTGGCGGTAGTCATTGCGAGCGCAGCGAAGCAATCCAGTAGCCCCACAACAAGGACAAAAACCTTGGATTGCCGCCCAGACTTTCAAAGCCGGCTTGGCCTCCTCGCAATGACGTGATACCTCGCCGCTTGGAGTAGGGCGTTTATTTTAATGAATTCAAAGAGTTTAGCTCTGTCCTTTGACCTTTTTCCAAAGACCGCTAAACGCATTGCTTTCGCTTTGATTATCTTCGCTATTCTCGTTGCCTGCATGAAGCTTGTTCATGCGCTCTTCAAGCTTCTGCTTTTCCATTTTTTCACGGCGTTCGCGGCCACGGCGTTCGCGCTCTTTAAGTTGTTCTGCAAGCTCTTCAGCCTGTTTTTGCGAATACTGGCTTGTGATCAAGACTTGGGAAGCCTGTTTCTGCCATTGATCACGTTGGGCTTTTAAATCATCGATTTGTGTTTCTGCCGCTTGTAGCTGATCTTCCAGCATTTTTACACGCATCTTTATACGTTCCATTTCCAGCAACGTAGAGGCTTTCTCAAGCTCTTCTTCTACAGAAGGCCCGGATGATGCGGGAGATGAAGACTGGTTCAGACCAAAAGCGCGGTCCAACTCCGATACGTCGATAACGCGCCGGCCATTAGGGTCCAGCTCGAAAGAAATTTTGCCGCTATTCATTGCGCGCTGGATGGTGGATTTTGATTTACCTGTAAGCTCTGCAGCTCGTTGTGCGCCGACTTTGGCCATCGCTTCGTTCCCTTTTAGTATCTGAATGTGATGTGAGTACGGTTATCATGAGTCTGGAACAGGATCAAGAATCTATTCCATAAAAGTCCACAGGCCCCATTCACAAATGCGAATAAGGGCCTGTTTTAATTCAAAATTATAGGCTTAAAAAATTAAGCGGCTTCTTTGTCTAAAATCACATTCAAAAGATATGTAAGACGTTGCCATTGTGCGCCTGAGAAAAGATGTGCATACAAGAATGGAAGCCATCCTTTTTGCCGCCACTCAAGGAAAACCTTGTCATCCAGCTCTGCAAGCTTTTGTTCATCAATGATTTTAAAGCCCGAGAAGTTAATGCGCCGATTATCCGCAACGTTAATTTGCGCTTCACGGTCAACCAATAAACCACTCTCCGCAAGCGCCTTGCTGAATTCGAGAGTTTGCTGGGCAGCGGCATGATAGGACTTACAAAATTCCAAAGCATTATTTGCAAGATCGCTGGCACCACCGTCATCATTAAAGAATTTCTGCTCGCCGTCTTTTTCCATGATGTCGTCATTCATATCAACGCAAAGCGTTAATTGTTCGCCCTCTGGAAGCTCCGAAAAGATGAACGGGTAACGACGGATATAAGCAGGGATATAAGTATTCTCTGCCCATGCATTGTCCGGCTTAAGGAAAAGATTTTCGTTATCGCGCAAGCCCAAAATCGCAACCGGCGTCGCATGACCATCCGGTGAAAAAGCAATCGGGTAATAATGACAAACCTGCGGCATCTCAATCAGGTTAATCGGCACAGCGTTCACACCTTCGGTAAAGGCAAAGCCGAAATTCTTTTTCAGTGCCAGATCTCCGTGCGCTTTAGCATCAAGTGGCGTGGGTTGCTTGTAAAACAAAGGCATATTCGCTGGCGCTTGCTGCCCATTAGCCTTTGCCTCTTGTGTGTCCTTACTCGCTTTTTTCGTTTCCTTTTTGGCCATAATCAATCCTTTGCTTGAAACGGTTTAATACTGATTTTGAGGTTATAAATAAATCCTTAGGGGGGAGTTTAAGCAAAAACGCAAGCCTTTGGCAACGCTTTGCTTTGAAATTCAACCTATACCATTATTTAAACAGCATAACGCGGATGTTCTTAACAAGTCGTTTAAATGGATTTAAAGCTTGTAATACGGGCTTTACGGTGCCAAAAAGGCGTTGTGTTTGAGTGTGTTTGAGTGAAGTCGAAAGGGTTTTTCATGCGTATCGGAATGGTTGGAACAGGTTATGTAGGCTTGGTGTCCGGAACATGTTTCGCGGAATTCGGGATCGAAGTTGTCTGCCTGGACAAGGATGCGGACAAAATTGAGCGTTTGAAAAAATGCGAAATTCCAATTTATGAGCCCGGACTAGAAGCCTTGGTTGAAAAACAGGTTTCCGCCGGACGTTTGTCATTTACAATGGATATAAACGAGGCCGTTCAAAATTCAAAAGCTGTATTCATTGCCGTAGGTACACCAACCAGACAAGAAGATGGCCATGCGGATATGACATATGTTTATGAGGCCGCTCGTGAAGTTGCGCAAGTCATGACAGGTTACACTCTGATTGTGACGAAATCGACAGTGCCCGTCGGAACAGCGCGTCAGATTGAAAAAATTATTTCGGAAGAACTCGCCCGTCTGGATAAAAAGGATGTCGAGTTTGATGTGTGTTCTAATCCCGAATTTTTACGTGAAGGGGCGGCCGTAAATGATTTTATCCGCCCAGACCGTGTTGTGATCGGAACCGAAAGCGAGCGCGCCGTCGAAATCATGCGTAATCTATATCGCCCGCTTTATATCAATGAAACGCCAATGGTGGTGACGTCTCCCGAAACAGCGGAAACAATCAAATATGCAGCCAATGCATTCCTCGCCACGAAAATTACATTCATTAATGAAATTGCTAATCTATGCGAAAAAACCGGCGCAAATGTTCAGGAAGTCGCCAAGGGCATTGGTCTGGATGGACGGATTGGATCGAAATTTTTACACGCGGGACCCGGTTATGGGGGTTCATGCTTCCCGAAAGATACTTTAGCCTTAACTCAAATTGGTCAAAAATATAATGCCCAACAAAATATTGTTGAAACCGTTGTTTGGGTCAACGCCGAGCGTCAACGCTCAATGGCCCAGCGCGTGATCGACGCATGCGGCGGTGATGTGGAAGGCAAACGTATCGCTATTCTTGGTTTGTCGTTTAAACCCAATACGGACGATATGCGCGATGCCCCATCCCTGCAGATTATTCCATTTCTTCAGGACGAAGGCGCGAAAATAGCGGCTTTCGATCCCGTAGCGATGGCTGAAGCCAAAAAATGCCTGGAAGACATTGAATGGTGTGAGGATTCTTACGAAGCAGCCAAAGACGCCGATGCACTTGTTATCATTACAGAATGGAATGAATTCCGTGCGCTTTCGCTCTCTCGTTTGGCCGAAACCATGAAAACAAAATGCATGGTTGATATGCGTAATATCTATAAGCCGGGTGATATGCGTGAGGCTGGATTTCATTACGTGTCGATCGGTCGCCCGGAAGTCCGTCCTGAAAACACGCAGGCCTTGAAAAAAGTCTCTTAAAAAATATTTTATGAGCATGTGATTTTCCGGCTTGCACCATAAAGAACATTTCTTTATGGCTTGATGGTCTTCAAAACTTAAGAAATCAGCGTTCCGGAAGGATAAATATGTACAACTATCTCGACGAGCTTGAAGCAAAAAGCATCTATATTATCCGCGAAGCCTATAACCGCCTTCATCCTATGGGAATGATGTGGTCAATCGGTAAGGATTCAACGGCACTCCTCTGGATGGTGCGCAAAGCATTTTTCGGCCGTGTGCCGTTCCCTGTGGCACTTCTGGATACAGAACAGGAAATGGATGAGGTTTACGCATTCCGTGACCGCCTGATTAAGGAATGGGATCTGGATTGTATAAACTGGATGTGTCCGCCCGAAGAAGACATGGATCAAACATTACCGCCCAATACACGCAGCGCAATGCGTAAAACTGAAGGGCTTAAAACGCTTCTCGAAGAACATAATTTCAAAGGCATGATTGGCGGCATCCGCCGTGATGAGCAGGGGCTTCGTGCTAAAGAACGTGTGTTTTCTCCGCGCTCTTTCGATGGGTCTTGGGATTTCAAAGACCAGCCACCTGAATTCTGGGATCAATATAAAACAGAATTCCCCGAAGGCTGTCACATTCGCGTCCACCCGATCCTGCATTGGACGGAAATCGATATTTGGCGCTATCACCAACGCGAAAACATCCCGTTCTGCGAACTTTATCTGGCACAAGAAGATAAAGAGACCGGCAAGATGATGCGCTATCGCTCATTGGGTGAGAAAAACCTGACCTTCCCGGTTGAAAGCCCGTCTGCGAGTATCGAGGAAATCATTCAGGAACTCGAAACAACCACAACCTCCGAACGCGCTGGCCGCTCGATGGATAAAGAAACCGAAGACAGTTTTGAGAAACTCCGCGCGCGGGGGTATATGTAAGTATGTCACGTAATATGCTGATTTTTCTGTTGGGGCTAAACGCAATATGTGTGTGTCTGTTCTTCTACACTGAATTTGCATACGGGCCGCTAAGTTTAGATAAAGAATCCTATGTGCAATTGGTAATATTTCAAGCGATCTATATTGCCGTTGTGTTTTTAAGTTTTCGTTTAGGTAAAAAGAAAAGAAAAAATGACTGAAACTACAGAAAAAAACCTCAATCAGCTCAAAGTCGTCATCGTCGGTCATGTTGACCACGGTAAATCGACCCTCATCGGGCGTTTGCTTTATGACACAAATTCTTTGCCGGAAGGGAAGTACGAAGAGCTTCAGGAAATCTGTAAGCGCCGCGGCACCGACGCTCTCGAATGGTCATTCGTTTTGGATGCCTTTCAGGCCGAGCGTGATCAGGCGATTACAATCGACACAACCCAGATCTGGTTCTCGACCGAGCAACGTGACTACGTCATTATTGATGCGCCCGGTCACCGCGAATTTTTGAAAAACATGATTTCCGGTGCGGCGGCGGCGGATGCGGCGATCCTTGTTGTGGATGCGACCGAAGGCGTGCGCGAACAAACAAAGCGTCACGCATATTTGCTCTCACTCCTTGGTATGCGTCAGGTTGCGGTTGTGATCAACAAAATGGATATGGTTGATCACTCGACCGAACGCTTTGCCGAAGTTTCCAAAGAGGTTGATACGTACCTCGGCTCTATCGGCCTCTCTCCGTCCTTTATCGTGCCTATTTCCGCCCGCGAAGGTGACATGATTGCATCGCGCGGCGAACATCTGGATTGGTACAACGGCAAGAGCCTGACCGAAGTTCTGGATGCCTTTGAATATGAATGCCCTCCGCTTTCCCGCGCACTCCGTTTCCCGGTCCAGGATGTCTATCGCTTTGGTGAAGAGCGCATCATCGTTGGCCGCGTCGAAACGGGCATTCTCCGCACCGGAGATACAATTCTGTTCTCTCCGACAAATGAAGAAGCCAAAATTACGAGCATCAAAGTCTGGCCGGAAGATAAAGAAAAAGTTGAAGCACACGCAGGCGAAGTTATCGGCATTACATTGGATGAACGCATTTTCGTCGAGCGCGGCCATATCGGATCGCACACGCAAAATCCGCCAATGCTTTCAAATGTGTTCCGCTCTAACCTGTTCTGGCTTTCACCCGAACCTTTGATGGTTGGAAACACTTATAAAGTCCGTTACGGCACGCATGAGACTATGGTTTCCGTGCAATCGATTGATCGCGTGATTGATACGGATGATCTTGCACAAACTGAAAAAGCCCGTGAAGTTGGCAAAAACGCCGTGGCCGAAGTGACCTTCCGCGCGCGTGATTTGTTACCGATTGATCCATATACGGATAACCAGAAACTGGGTCGTATGGTTATTTATGACGGCTATGATATCGCCGGTGGTGGCGCGATTAAAATGGATGGATACCCGGATCAGCGCCGTGATGCGCCAAAAGCGGAAAATATCTATAAAGTCGATCACTTGATGACGGCGGATGCGCGGGCGCAAAATAAAGGCCACTACGGTGGGATATTCTGGTTCACAGGATTGTCCGGCGCGGGTAAATCGACGCTGGCCATGACCGTTGAACGCGCATTGTTTGAAAAAGGTTACCATTCTTATGTGCTCGATGGTGACAATGTTCGCCATGGGCTGAATGCAGATCTCGGCTTTTCCCCGGACGACAGAACCGAAAATATTCGCCGCGTCGGAGAGGTTGCCGCTTTGCTCGCAGACTCTGGCTTAATAACCCTCACAGCCTTTATTTCCCCGTACCAATCGGACCGTGACCGCGCCCGTCAGGCCGCGCCGGACCATTTTCATGAAATTCATGTCGCCGCGGATCTTGAGACATGTGAAGGCCGTGATCCGAAAGGGCTTTATAAAAAAGCCCGCGCTGGAGAAATTGCGGAATTCACCGGTATCGATTCCCCCTATGAGCCGCCAACCAACCCGGAAATGGTCGTTGATACGAAGGCACATAATATTGATGTATGTGTTCAGCAAATTTTGAACTACATTGAAAAACAGATTGAGCTGAAAGATACACGCGAAGATCTATCAAAAAGGGAAAAAGCCATTGCCATCTGATGACATAGCTTTCGGGGGAAGCCTGGATGAGGGCTGCGACGCCGGGTTAAGAGAGCGTCAAAAAGAGCGGACTAAAAAACTGCTCGAAAATCCTGGCGCACTTTGCAATATGGTGCGGCGGATCGCTGTTGGCGCGGGTGAGATTACCCTCAAATATTTTGACGGTCTGGAAGACATGCAGGTCGATCTCAAAGATGATAATTCGCCTGTTACTCTGGCTGACCGGGAGGCCGAGGGTTTTATTCAGGTGTCTCTTGAAATGATGACAGCCGGTATTCCTATTGTCGGCGAAGAGGCAGTAGCTCTTGGTAAGGCGCCTTCTGTTGATGGAAATCAGTATTTTTGGCTGGTTGATGCTCTGGATGGGACCAGAGAGTTTATTAATGGCGGCGATGAATTTACCGTAAATATCGCTCTGATTAAGGATGGCGAACCTGTTATCGGCGTTGTTTTTGCACCGGCAAAAGGTGAGATGTATGCCGGCTATAAAGGCGGCCCTGCTGTGCGCTGGATGCAGGACGCTGATACTGAAAAAGAAATTTCTGTTCGCCCGTCGCCGAAGCAGGGCTTAACCGTTGTCGCAAGCAAGTCCCACGGCGATACCGGAAAACTCGATAAATTTTTAGAATCTTTTAAAGTTGAAAAGCTTATACAGCGCGGCAGTTCGTTAAAACTTTGTGTTATCGCGTCCGGTAAAGCCGATCTTTACCCGCGTTTCGGTCCCACATGTGAATGGGATACGGCCGCAGGCGATGCTGTCCTGCGTGCTGCTGGCGGTGTTTTAACCGACCTTGATGGAAAACCGTTTACATACGGCAAAAGTGATCCAAAATGGTTGAACCCCGAATTTGTCGGCTGTGCTTTCGAATGGTTTGACGGAGAGTAAACCGGCCTGCTTTTTTACACGGCTTGAAAATCAAAGCCACTGAAGCTTGGCGATAACCCGTCCTATAATCTGAAAATCTTTAAGCGTTAATTTCTGTGACTGGAATGTATCTTTAATCGCGGTGATTTTTACTTGCGGCGGTTCTGAGCCAGGTACAAATTCACAATGCCGTAACATAAAGCCAAAACCGTCCGAAACAATGAAGGACCCCGGCGGCGAAGGGGTCTGATCCGAAACATCAACAATGACGTGCTCGTCTTTATGAAACTCTGGTGCCATCATATTATCTTCCACCCGAAAATTTTTAAGATTTTCGGATGAGGATTGAGTGTGCTTTTCCATGATGTGCGCTGGGATAATCCATTCCGCTTGTGCATCATGTTCCGGCGATCGCAGCGCTTGCCGGTCGGTGTTTAATGATTCAACAACATAGCTTTGTTTATCACCTTGCCCCAATGCATGCCCACCATCGGAAGGGAGGCCGAAAAAGCGCCTCATGATCATATATTCCGTAGCTTTAATTTGCCGCGTCCCATTGATGATTTTACTAACCGCAGGCGGTTCCAGCCCCAACTCTTTCGCAAGAGCTGTCTTTGTTTTTTTCGGGTGAAGTTCGAATTGTGCTTTAAGCCATTGAGAATCCATGTTTCGATTATCGCACGGTCTTATCGGTTAAAATATTTCCAAAAAGGAAAAAATAGTGTTGAAGATTGCTAAAAAAGAAAATATGATGCAACCTAAGATTTAAATCTATCCTGTTTTTAGGGTGTTCAGTGGTTTTAAACAGTAAAGGTTGCAATATAATGGTTGAAAAAATTAAAATGGGAAATGAAGCTTCGATTATCGGAGAAAATCTTAAAGCCCTGCGTCTGTCGCATGGATATTCCCAAAGGCAAATTGCCGCAGAGCTTGGAACATCGTTTCAGCAAGTGCAAAAATACGAAAAAGGGCAAAACAGAATCCCTGTCGAAAAATTATATCGATTGAAATTTTTCCTGAATGTTCCGTATTCCAGTTTTTTTGACGGCTTACCTGTCGATAATGTCCGTCAGAAACGCTTTTTGAAAAATGCTAAAATTTTGCCTTCCAAACTTGTCTGGGTTGAAATCGAGTCCAAAAAAGTAGGGCTGATTATTGCTCAGGAAGAGGGGGAGGTAGAAACCGATCCGGATATTTTTCACCATCTGGAGCGGTTTCTACAGACTGTTTAAAGATTTAAACTGAAACGAGTATTCCAATAATTAAAGATATCTGTTTTCTCGATCGCACTTAAAACATCTGTCGTGTGAAAATAAGCACCAATGCGTAAACCGCTATAGGCACTGCTTTCTGCTCCGGCAGTTCGTGCGCCCAGTAAAATACTGTTCCAGGCATTAAAGTCATTCACAGGATTAATACTATAAGATGGCGTTGTCTCGCCATCATGATAGACATTGAGGACATCGTCGCTGACGAATTCAAAAATGATCACCGTTTGTTGGCTATTGGACTGAACATCCGAAATCACTTCTGCGCTGCTACTCTGGTTGTTGGCATAATAAAATCTGTTATCACCCGCGACAACAATTTTGGCCTGATTATCCGTACCGCCGCCAGAGTTTCCAAAGAATAAAACATCACCGTTGCCAACGCTTGAGGGTTGCTCAAATACAAAGCCAAAGCTATGCGTGGAACCTGCTGTAAAGCCTGTATAAAGCATCTGCGTATTGGATTGATATTCAAACGCGCCAATACCGTTTACGGCGCTACTAACCCATACGCCATGATCACCGGCATCAACTTCCGACGCACTTGCAATACTGCCTGCTATCTTGTCGATGCTTTCGATCTCCGTTCCGCTCATCGTTTTATGCGCGCCCCGCGCGTCGATATAAAAGGATAGATTGTCCAAAGCCTGTATTGGATCACCATTTACAACATTCAACACATCAGATTGAATAGGCAGTGCGAGAGATGAATTATCACGCATAACATCGGGCACAGCGGCCAGGCCGCCATCTTTTCCAAACGGAACATAAAGCTTCACAATAGAGCCTTGGACAGGGGCACTGCCGTCCGGAAAGGTTAACTTTGAGGTTGTCGCATCAACACGGCTAAGCGTTACTGCGCCCATGGCGCCGCCGTCATCTGTAGCATCCATGCCACCGTTGCCGGATATTGGGGCCGTAATGTCGGTTCCCGTGACATGAGAGAGGCTTAAAACAATTTCATCCGTCTCCAGCATTGCGCTAACGATCTGAGGGCCTAAAGCCTGATTGGCGCTCACCCCCAGATATCGTCCAATCTGAATGGCTTCACGTTTTGCTTTGGCTTCATAACCGGCCTGTGACAGGTGCTTGTTATCAACACGCTCTAAATCGTAAATATCAATACCACGTTTTATTTGCGCGTTGTTCGATACGGCATTCACAAGCCCTTCTCTAAGGATGTTACAGCCCGTGTCACTACCGCCAGCATCACGCCCAAGGGTGTTCAACATGGTGAAGTTAACATTTTGTTCGCTGAGCGCCGTATTCGCGATAAAATCATACGCATTTTCTACATCTGCGGTACTCACGCTAACCGCACCGATCTCGGCATTATCATTGATACCCAATGAGCATATATAACAATTGGGCGCGTTACTGTCATTGGTGACATTATTTGTTAATTGAGGGCCCGCAGACAATGCGCCACTGTCATCGACCCAGAATATATTTGTATTACCTGCATTTGCAGACAGCGCCGTACTTTCCAGCAAAAAAGTACCTGAATTGGCCGCGTCATAAATATCAACACTACCTGTAAAATGAAGCACTGCTTCTGTTTCAAACGCCGTCTCTCCAGCGCCGCTAAATTGTGTGAACATCTGTTCATTGATACTGTCACCGATTGCGCCTGCCTTTAAATCAACGGGTGAGAATATAATCTCTCGTTGTGACGCATTGCCGAGTTGAATGCCAAGTCCGAGCATCTCGTAATCTCCTTATAAAAAATCTATGAAAAAAGGGGGAGGAAGCTTTATGGGTCCCGCCGGGCATAAATACGCGGTATCAGGATACATTTCGCCTGCAGTTATATGAATAAATTCCTATAAAATAGGGTTTTTGTCAAGCTTTTTGTGAAGTTTCACCCGTGCTTTGAATAAGGCTGTCCCAAACTGCGAGAATAGAGCCAAGCTTAAATCGATCAACGCTGGCTTTGGTTTCGCTTGCGAGCCTCTCTCTCAGCGCCTCATCCGTGATCAGTTTTTCTAACCCCTGGGCAAAGACTTCGACGCGGTCCTGATCGGTTTTGGAGATCAGCAATCCATTGAAATCATGTTCGATCAACTCATTCGTCCCGGGACATTCTTTGAACCCAATCGCAGGAACGCCGTAAGACATAGCTTCCGCAGTGGCCAAACCAAAACTTTCATATTTGGACGGCATCGCAAAAATATCGGCCTTGGCATATTCGCTGCCCACATCCTTGGTGGTCCCCATCAAGCGGACACGGCCTTCCATACCAAGCTGTCCTATCAGCTTTTGTAAGTACTCATCCAAAGGGCCTTCACCGAAAATCTTTACCACCCAGTCTGGATGGCGATCGGCAAGATAGGCAAACGCGCGGATAAGTGTTTTCTGGTCTTTTTGCTCATCCAGGCGTCCTATGTTCAAAATAATTTTCTGCTTGCTGTTTGGCTTTTTGGAATTAGCCGTGGCCTCTGCAACAGGATTAGCCACGACCAGCATTTTATGACGCATAAAAAACGGGTAGGACTGCAATACGGCTTTTGAAACAACTGTAATTCGTTTTACAAGAAATGAACTTACAAGCAGCATCATATACTGCGCCGGGCGTTTAATGTAATGAGCGGGAACGATATGCTCGCTGGCAATCACGGGAATACCCGTACCGAACGCAGCAAAGGATGCAGGGATAAACATGCTATGCATGAACGCAATCACCAGATCCGGTTTTTCGGTTTTGAAAATATGTCGCAGAGGTCTAATACGTTCTTTCATCCGCTGGATTTTATTATTCGCTGGATCGTCAGGGATGTTGAGGCAAACTCTGTTAATGTCGGCGTTTAGCGGATAATAACTCTCTCCGCCCTCTGCATCGCATGTCACCAACGTCACATCATGGCCTCGTTCGCTAATACCCGATGAAATTTGCGCCAGCACACGCTCGGCGCCGCCCTTGGCAGTATCCATACCCTTGATAACGAAAAATATTTTCATCGTTTTAAGACTCCAGCGATCAGCCTATCCCATTTTTCAAACACTGTCGCTGGCTTGTATTGTGCGATTGACTTCACGGCCTGCGCACTCATTTTTTCACGCTTGTCGGGGCTGCGCATAAGCTCTGAAAGCGCAGCGCTCAGCGTATCAATATGCCCCTGATCCTTCGCCAGTAAACCATTTTTACCATGCATGATAAGTTGGTTCACACCGTCCGTCTCTTCATAACCAACCGCTGGCAAACCATATGACAAAGCCTCTGCTAAAGCATTCGGAAAGCCTTCCCATTGTGACGGCAGGCAAAACAGATGGGAGGATTGGTAAAAATCAGAGACGTTTTTCTGCTTTCCTCTCAGGAATATACGATC
>Ga0316204_10004882_pt1 | contig 23303 bp, 20 predicted proteins | sample 6monrhotite_MG_2_FD_205661 | JGI IMG/M metagenome (GOLD analysis project Ga0316204, IMG submission 205661) | Microbial mat bacterial communities from mineral coupon in-situ incubated in ocean water Damariscotta River, Maine, United States -... | ecosystem: Environmental > Aquatic > Marine >... | reverse complement strand
GGGCTCGCCCCCTCGCCCCGCAAGGGGCCAGGAGACATGGAGAGACCTTCAGAGGCAGCGACGAAGGAGCGCTGAAGGGCGAGCTGAAGCGCCTTGCGGCGAGGCATCTGACGTCGCAACACCCTCTCGCCTGAGGCGCTGGGACGTCGCGTTCCTCAAAGGTACCTCTTCGCAGTTGGCGCGCGCCTGACGGCACGTTCTGGCGAAAGGTGAGGACTCAGTGAGGGCACAACATGACCCTCAAAGGGGCCTCTTCGCGGTTGGCGCGCGCCCTGCGGGCTCGCGTCATTTGGCGCGTCGTTCGGCTCGCGTCGCTCGGCTCGTGTGACTCGGACTCAGCCCCAGCGCAGCGCGGTCGCCTTGAAGACCGCCCAGGCAGAGACGCCGGGGGTGAGGCCCAGCTCGCGGATCGCCCCCCGGGTCAGCTCCGCCCGCAGGGGCACCCCGATGTCCAGCGTCACCAGCACCCGATCCCTCACGGGCTCCAGTCGGGTCAGCGTGCCCTTGATCGCGTTTCGCGCCGAGAGCCCCTCCGGCCGATTTCGAGACAACAGCACATCCTCCAGCCGGAGCTGCAGCACCACCTTCGCGCCGATCGGGTGCGGCCCCATCGGCAACGTCAGCAGCGACTCCCCCACCCGAACCCGGGAGATCATCGCGTCGGGCTCATTCGCGGTGACCTCCCCCGGCAGGAGGTTGGTGAGCCCCAGACTCTCGGCCAGCTCAAACACCCCGGTTCGACCGATGACCTCGAAGAAAGGCCCCTGCCCCAGCACCCGCCCCCCGTCGAGCACCACCACATCCCCGGCGAGCCGCATCACCTCGGTCACCGAGTGAGAGACCAGCAGCACCGGCGCCTCCAGGATCCCGCCCACCCGCTCCAGGATGGGGATCAGCCGCGCCCGCGCCGGGGCGTCCAGCCCCGCCAGCGGCTCGTCCAGCAGCAGCGCCCGGGGGCTCGCCAGCAGCGCGCGCCCCAGCGCCACCCGCTTCTGCTCCCCGCCGGAGAGCCCCCGGGGTCGCCGGCCCAGCAGCGGGCCCAGCTCCAGCGCCTCGATCACCCGCTCGGGGACCAGCCGCCGGGCGCCCGGCGGCAGCAGGCGCCAGCCGTAGCGCAGGTTGGCGTCGACGGAGAGGTGGGGAAAGAGCCGGGCGCCCTGGAAGACCAGCCCGACCCGCCGCTCGTCGGGCGGCAGCGACAGCACCTCCAGCCCGCTCACCCGCACCGAGCCCTCGCCGGGGACCAGCCCGGCGATCAACTTCAGCAGCGTCGACTTGCCCGCCCCCGAGGGACCGAACACCGCCGTCACCGGCGCCTGGGTCGCGAAGCGGGCGGACAGCGTGAAGTCGCCCTGGCGGGCGCGGACATCGACCTCAATGGACATCCCCCCAACCTAATGCCAATGCGCGAGGGAGTGATCCATCAGCCATGCTCTCCCCTCTGCTGAGTGTGCCACCCTGAAGGGACTCATGCTCACCCTGCTGCTCGCGCTCACCCCCGCCCACGCCGCGCTGGATGAAGACACCCGCGCGGCGCTCCTGGAGCAGGCGACGTCGGGCGGGGCGAGCTGCGCGGCGCTGGCGCGGATCGCCGAGGGCTCGTACGGCTACGAATGCAGCCTCATGGCCTCGGAGGCAGCTCCGCCTCACGGACAACTACAACCTGCTCGACCTCGACGGTCTGAGCGCGCTGTCCACCGTCGGCGACAGCCTGACCCTCTCACTCCAGCCGGATCTGATCGACGTCACGGGCCTGCACGGCCTCACGGCGATCCTCGGAGACCTGCTCATCACCGACAACACCAGCCTCTCGGAGGCGGACATCGAGGCCCTCATCGAGGCCATCGGTGAGGAGAACATCAGCGGAGAGATCACCGTGAGCGACAACGGCGAGTGAGCGTGCCCCCGATGGGCGTTGCGCGGACATCGACCTCGATGGACATTCTCCCAACCGGATGCCAACGACACACTCGATCAAATCACCGGCTTCAGCGACCTGCTCGAGGTGGACAGCCTGACCATTCAGTACGCCGACCGTCTGACCGATCTGACCGATCTGAGCGCGCTCACCGAGGTCGGTACGCTGAAGCTCTTTGTCCTCGACGGTCTCCCGAACCTGGACGGCTTGAGCAGCCTGGAGCGGGTCGAACCGCTGACGTTGAACCGGCTGCCGGTGTCGACGGACATCTCCGGGCTGTCGAGCCTCACCACGGTCGAGGGCGACATGTTCCTGGGCGACCTGGACGAGCTCATGGCGCTCACCGGCCTTCAGGGCTCCAGGCGGCGCTGGAGGCGCGCGGCCAGCCACTCCCCGGCCAGCACGGCGCCGAAGGCCAGGACCACCGAGAGGGCGACGAGGCGCACGGCGGCGGCCTCACCGCCGGGGGTCTGGAGCTGGGTCCAGATGGCGAGGGTGAGCGTCTGGGTGCTGCCGGGGATGTTGCCGGCGAAGGTGATGGTCGCGCCGAACTCGCCCAGCGCGCGGGCGAAGCAGAGCAGCGCCCCGGCGACGAGCCCGGGCAGCGCCAGCGGGCCGGTGATCGTGAGGAAGGCGCGCAGCGGGCCCGCGCCGAGGGTGCGGGCGGCGGCCTCCAGCCCGGGGTCCACCGCCTCGATGGACAGGCGCAGCGCCCGGACCATCAGCGGGAAGCCCAGCACCGCGCTGGCCATGGCCGCGGCGCGCCAGGTGAAGGCCACCTCCAGCCCCAGCGCCTTGCCGACGAGCCCGTTTCGCCCGAAGAGCACCAGCAGCAGGTAGCCCGTGACCACCGGGGGCAGCACGAGCGGCAGCGCGACCAGCGCCTCCACCAGCGCCTTACCCCGGAAGCGCCGCCGCGCGAGCGCCCAGGCGAGCGGCACCGCCAGCGGCACACAGAGCGCCGTCGCCGCGAGCGCGACCTTCAGCGACAGCACCAGGATGGACCACTCCGGCATCCCCAGCCCCTATCCGACTCATCCCCCACCGGCGCGCCCACCTCCGCTACACTGACGCCAGGTAACTGGAGACAGGTGCTCACAATCCACTTGCTGGGGACACATGCGAAGCCACACCCTCCTCCTCGCCGCGCTGACGTTGATGACAGCGGCCTGCGACGAGAAAGACGACAGCAGCTCCTTCACCCCATCCAGCAACCTGGACTGTCTGGAGGCTACCCCTGTCAACGTCTCGGGCGCGGACGACGCCACCCTGGACGCCCTCTGTGAAGGCGGCGCCGTCACCATCGACGGCGATCTGGACTACGTCGACGCCGTCGACATGAACCGCTTCGCCTGCGCCTGCGAGGTGAGCGGGACGCTGACCATCCAGGGCTCCACCGGGCTGAGCGGACTGAGCAACCTCCAGCGCGTCGGGGCGCTCACCGTCGCGGACAACCCGGAGCTGGTGACCCTGAACGGCCTCCAGCAGCTCACGGAGATCACCGGCGCGCTCACGGTGCGTGACAACGGCATCCAGAGCCTCGCCGGCCTGGAGAACCTGACGACGGTGAGCGCGGTGGACCTGTCAGGCAACACCGCGCTGGAGGACTACAGCGCCCTCAGCGGCCTGACCGCCAGCCCCGGCGCGCTCACCCTGAGCGGACACGTCGGCGCCAGCCTGCCCGACTTCATGGACGGGATGCTGCTGGAGGGCTCGGTCTCCGTGTCCGCCTGCGAGACGCTGACCTCGCTGACCGGCCTCACCGTCTCGCCGGACATGACAGGCGACCTCTCCCTCTCGAACCTCCCGCTCCTGACGGATCTCTCCGCGCTGGAGTCGCTGGCGACCGTCGGCGGGAGCCTGGCGCTCTCCCAGGTCGACACGCTGACCTCCTTGAGCAGCCTCGCGGCGCTGACCGCCGTGGGCGGCGATCTGAGCATCGAGGCCGCGCCGCTGCTGCCCGACCTCTCGGGGCTGGAGGCGCTGACCGGCGTGGGCGGCGTGCTGAGCCTGAGCAGCGCGGACCTCATCGTGGACCTGACCGGCCTGACGGGCCTCACGAGCACCGGCGGGATCGCGCTCCACGACAACCCGGTGCTTTACAATCTGGAGGGCGCGGACCTCGACACGATCAGCGGCGGCGCCACCTTCGCCGGCAACACGCTGCTTCGGAGCCTCGACGGCCTGGAGAGCGTGGGCAGCCTGGGCGCGCTCGAGATCACGGACAACGCGGTGATCTGGCGGCTGGACGCCCTCCAGGGGCTGAGCGGCATCGACGGCGCGGTCACCATCACCAACAACCCCCAGCTCAGCGACGACGAGATCAACGCCCTGCTGGACGCCGTCGGCGAGTTCAACATCGGCGGCGACGTCACCGTCGAGGGCAACGGCGGCTGAGCCCGAAGTCGACTGAGCCCGTCGCGACAACACAGCCGCCCGACGACACACAAGCAGGGTGCGAGATGACGCAGGTGATAGGCTTGCGTGATTCGTGAGAGGCCCGCTGATGTCGCAGTTCCTGACCGCCCCCGTCCCATCCAGGGAGATGCCGAAGGGCATCCCCTACATCGTCGGCAACGAAGCCGCGGAGCGCTTCAGCTTCTATGGCATGAAGTCGATCCTCTTCGTCTTCATGACCCAGTACCTGATGGGCTCCGACGGCGCGGCCGCCTACCTGACGGAGACCGAGGCCCGGGAGTACATGGGCTGGTTCGTCGCCAGCGCCTACTTCTTCCCCATCATCGGCGCGGTCGTCTCCGACGCGGTGCTGGGCAAGTACCTGACGATCATCCTGCTCTCGGCCGTGTACTGCCTGGGCCACCTCTCGATGGCCTTCATCGACCTGCCCCCGCCGCTGCTGCAGGCGACGCTGGAGCCCAAGGTCTTCATGATGCTGGGCCTGTTCCTGATCGCGGTCGGCAGCGGCGGCATCAAGCCCTGCGTCTCCGCCCACGTGGGCGATCAGTTCGGCGAGTCCAACAAGCACCTGCTCACCAAGGTGTTCGGTTGGTTCTACTTCGCCATCAACCTCGGCGCCTTCGCCTCCTACCTCATCACCCCCATCCTCCTCGACCGCCTCGGCCCCGGCTGGGCCTTTGGCCTGCCCGGCGTGCTGATGTTCCTGGCGACCATCGCCTTCTGGATGGGCCGGCACGTCTTCGTGCACATCCCCGCCAGGGGCTCGGACTTCGTGAAGGAGGCCTTCAGCGGCGAGGGCCTGGGCGTCATCCTGAAGCTCCTGCCCATCTACGCCTTCGTGGCGGTCTTCTGGTCCCTCTATGACCAGACCGGCTCGTCCTGGATCGGCCAGGCCGTGAACATGGACCGGAACTTCTTCGGGGTCGAGTGGCTGGAGAGCCAGGTGGGCGCCATCAACCCGCTGCTGATCCTGGCCTTCATCCCGCTGTTCACCGGCTGGGAGCGCCCCTTCAAGTTCCCCGGCATCTACGCCCTGGTGGAGCGGGTGGTCCCGCTGAACCCGCTGCGCAAGGTGGGCGTGGGCTTCTTCATGACCGCCGCGGCCTTCTCCATCTCCGCCATGATCCAGGGCTGGATCGACGGCGGCGCCACGCCGACCATCGGCTGGCAGCTCATCGCCTACGTGATCATCACCGCGGCCGAGGTCATGGTGTCCGTGACCTGCCTGGAGTTCAGCTACACCCAGGCCCCGCCCAAGATGAAGTCCTTCGTGATGGCGCTCTACCTGCTCTCCGTCTCGGCGGGCAACGTCCTCACCGCGCTGGTCAACCGCCTGACCATGGACGACGCCGGCAACTCCAGCCTCGCCGGCGCCAGCTACTACTGGTTCTTCACCGGCCTGATGATCGTCGCCGCCATCTTCTTCATCCCGGTGGCGAAGCTGTACAAAGAGAAGACCTATGTCCAGAAGGAGAGCGCCGCGTAGCGTCAGACGCTGCAGCGCTTGGGGGGTGATCGCGGCGCTGAGCGCGTGGGGCGACCCCAACACGGTGGTCACCGGCCCCACCCTCGGGCTCTGGCCCGTCGTGGCACCGGAGACCTCGCTGGGCCTGCGCAACGGCGCGCTGAGCTGGGAGCTGACCCTGGGCGCGGGGGTGGGCTCCCTGTACATGCAGACGGACGACTTCTCGCCGTACTGGCAGCTGATGGTCGACGCCGGGATCCGGTGGGAAGACTGGACGCTCGGCCCCGCGCTGGGCGGCTACGCCAGCCACGCCCTGGCCATCACCCGCCCGCTCTCCAACGGACAGGGCACCACGACCCGGGGTGCGCCACAGCTCGCGCTGCGGCTGGATGCGGACACCTGGCGGCGCCAGAGCAGCTGGAGCCCCGCGGTCATCGCCGGGGGGCTCCAGGTCTCGCTGGCCAACTCGAGCGTTGACTTCTGATCAGGCGACCGTGACCTCGTCGGCGAGGTAGACGTCCTGGATGGTGTTCAGCAGCTTGATGCCCTCAGCCCGGGGGCGCTGGAACGCCTTGCGGCCCGAGATGAGGCCCATGCCGCCGGCGCGCTTGTTGACGACCGCGGTGCGCGCGGCCTGGGCGAAGTCATCGGAGCCGGAGGCGCCGCCCGAGTTGATGAGGCCCATGCGGCCCATGTAGCAGTTGGCCACCTGGTAGCGGGTCAGATCGATGGGGTGATCGCTGGCGAGCTCGGTGTAGATGCGCTTGTCCAGCTTGCCGTAGGAGCTGTCGCCGCTGTTGAGCGCCTCGTAGCCGCCGTTGTTGGTGGGCAGCTTCTGCTTGATGATGTCCGCGCCGATGGTCACGCCGATGTGGTTCGCCTGACCCGTCAGGTCGGCGGCGGCGTGGTAGTCGGTGCCGCCGGTCTTGAAGTTGGCGTTCCGCAGGTAGCACCACAGCACGGTGAACATGCCCAGCTCGTGGGCCTGGGCGAAGACCTGGGAGACCTCCTGGATCTGTCGCAGGGACTCGTCGGAGCCGAAGTAGATGGTGGCGCCGATGCCGCGACAGCCCTGATCCCAGGCCTGCTCGACCTGAGCGAACAGGAGCTGGTCGAACTGGTTGGGCACGTTCAGCAGCTGGTTGTGGTTGATCTTCAGGATGAAGGGGATCTTGTGGGCGTACTTCCGCGCCACGGAGCCCAGCACGCCGAAGGTCGTCGCGACGGCGTTGCAGCCGCCCTCCATCGCCAGCTGGACGATGTTCTCGGGGTCGAAGTAGTCCGGGTTCTTGGCGAAGCTGGCGCCGCCGGAGTGCTCGATGCCCTGATCCACCGGGAGGATGGAGACGTAGCCGGTGTCAGCGAGGCGGCCGTGCCCATAGAGGGACTGCAGGTTGCCCAGCGTCCGGATGCTGCGATCCGAGGGACCGAAGGCCCGATCGACCCAGTCGGGACCGGGGAGATGCAGGCGATCGCGAGAGATCTTGGGGTTGTTGAAGCCCAGCAGGCTCTCGGCCTCGGCGCCGAGCATCTCCTGAATCTTTGTGTAGCTCATCGAACACCCTCCTCACGACAAAAAAACGGCGGTCTCCGGGGCATCCCGGGACCGCCGCTGATTAGCCGCTGGAGCGGCCGGTGTCGAGGGCTCTGCAGCCCTCGAACAACCGCAAAGCAATCAACCCTCGATGAGCTTGTCGATCAGGTCGTTGTTCAGCTTGCCCGGGTGACCGCGCCAGACAACCTCGCCGTCCTTGACGATGGCGGCGGCGGGGATGCCGGAGACCGCGAAGTCCGAGGAGGCCTTTCCGGTCTCCTTGCCGACGGGGTAGGTCACGCCCTGATCCTTGATGAAGGCGGTGACCGACTCATCAGTGGCGGACTTGGTGATCTTGGTCAGACCGACGACCTTCATCTTGCCCTTGTAGTCGTCGTAGGTCTGCTGCAGCTTGGGCACCTCGCGCTTGCAGTGGGGGCACCAGACCTCCCAGAAGACGACCAGGGTGGCGCCGTCATCGAGGGAGAGGTCGGACTCACCGCCGACGAACCACTTCTCGATCTCCGGATCGGAGACCTTCTTGCCGATGACCGCGATCTCGCGCTCCATGCGGGAGGCGCGGGCGGCGGCCTTGGTGCCCTTGTACTTGGTGCTCAGCTCGTTGAGCTTGGTCTTGGCCTTGTCGAACTCGGCGGCGCCGATCAGCCCGTCGATCTCCTTGTAGAGCTCGACGGCGGCGGCCTCCATCTCGGCGCTGGGCGCGCCGGCGGGGGCGCTGGCGGCGGCGGTCTCGAGGGAGGCGATCTTCGCCTCCAGCTCACCGACGCGGTTCTGGAGCTGCTCGTGCTCAGCCTTGTTGACACAGCCGGTCAGCAGACCGAAGGCAGCAGCGGTAAAAATCAGGCGACGCATGGGGTCCTCCTCAAAGTACGGACACATTCTGGGTTGAGGGTGTCTGAACCCCCGGATCCTGTGATCCAGCGGGTTAACGCCATCCACACCGGGTCGCCAAGTCGATAAATGTCTCCAGTGCGCTGACAGTGCCGATTGTGACGGTCCAGGTCACCGGCGGCCGCGCTCATTGGAGCTTGCATTGGCGAAAGGCGGAGATGCAGTTGATTGTCAGGCTGCCCTCGGCGGGGACGGTGACCGCGCCCGCGCCGCGCAGCTCACCGCCGAAGCTGGCCCGGATCTCATAGGCGCCGGGGGGGACGGAGGCAGGCAGCGGCGTGTTGATGCCCGGCCCGACGAGCCAGGCCTCGCTGGCGTCGCCGACGAGGGCGACGCTCACTGACGTCGAGGTTGGCTCCTCAGCAGCCTCGGGCTCCTCGGGCTCCTCGGACACCGCGGGCTCTGTGGCGCCCCCGACCGCGCTCCCCTCGATGGGGTCGGCGATGGGGTCGGCGGTCAGCTGAGGCGCCTCGGCGGCCTCAGCCCTGTCATCGCCAGCCGCTTCGACACCGCCAGCCGCGGCGCCTTCGGTGCTCTCTTCAGCTTCGTCGTCCGCCCCTTCGGGCTCAGCGACGTCAGCGACGGCGTCCTCAGCGACCGGGGCGACTGCGCCCTCCGTGGGCGCGGCTGCGGTCGTCGGCGCATCAATCGGCGCGTCGGGCTGGCCGCTCAGGTACCAGCCGCCGCCGACCCCCAGCAGGAGCAGGGCGATGGGGATCACCGCGACCCAGGTGCGGCTCCGCGCGGCCGCCTCATCGCTCTCGGTGTAGCCAGGGATGGCTGTGTCGCCGACGCTGCCGGCATCACCGGCATCACCGGCATCACCGACACCACCGCCCTCGTGCAGCGTCTCGGCCGGGCCCGCCCAGGTCTCCGAGGCGGTGATGGGGCTCGCGGGCGGCTCCACCGGCTCCAGGTGCTTGGGCACCATGGTCAGGTTGCTGCCCCTGGACTCGCCGCTGTGGGAGGGGGCCTCGCGCAGGGAGGGCGGCACGAGGTCCGCGAAGGAGGTGGGCTCGTTGCTGAGCGCCTCGCCGAGCGCCTCGCCGAGGGCCCGGGACATGGCCACGGCGTCCGGATAGCGGTCGTCCGGGGTGTAGCTGCAGGCCCGGGCGATCACCGGGGCCAGCATCGGGGGCACGCCCGCCATGATGGCGGGATCGCGATCGTGGGCGAAGAGGTTCACCGGGTTGCGGCCGGTCACGAGCGCGTAGAGCGTCGCGCCCACCGCGTAGATGTCGGCGCGGACATCGACCCCGCGGGCGTCGTCCTGCTGCTCCGGGGCCATGAAGCCGATGGTGCCCATGGTGGAGCCGGTGCGGGTGAGCTGCTTGTTGTCCATCACCTGGGCGATGCCGAAGTCGCTGAGCTTCGGCGTGCCGTGGCGGTCCAGCAGGACGTTGTGGGGCTTGATGTCCCGGTGGATGACCCCGGCGCCGTGGGCGACCGTGAGCGCGTTGAGGACCGCCCGCACGACGGCGGCGGCCTGGCTCGCCGGGAAGAGGCCGTGGCGCTGGAGGGCGTCCAGCAGGCTGCCGCCGGCGACCAGCTCCATGACGATGAACACCGTGTCCCCGTCCAGCACGACGTCGTGTACCGTGACGATGTTGGGGTGGTGCAGGCGCGCCATGGTGAGCGCCTCGTTCTCGAAGCGCTTGCGGATGGTCTCGTTGCGCACGAGGTGGGGCGCGAGGATCTTGATGGCGCGGTCGATGCGCAGGCGCTCGTCATAGGCGCGCCAGACGGTGGCCATGCCGCCCTCGCCCAGCTCCGAGACGAGCTTGTACCGACCGTCCGACAGTGACTGATACGTGACATCCATCATCGGGCCGATTCTACCCTACTGGTCGCCGGGGTCATTGCTGCTACTTCCGCACCCAGCTGCGGCGCTCGCGCTCGCGCCTCGCCTTGGAGCTGGCCCAGCCGCAGATGGGGCAGGCCTCGAAGTCGTGGTAGCGGGCCCGACAGTACTCGCGCCCGAAGAAGATGATCTGCAGGTGCAGTCGGTTCCAGCTCTCTTCCGGGTAGAGCTTCTTCAGGTCGCGCTCCACCTGATCGACGTTGCGCGCCTGGGAGAGGCCCCAGCGACCGGCGAGGCGGAGGATGTGGGTGTCGACCGGGAAGGCGGGCACACCGAAGGCCTGCGCCATCACCACGCTCGCGGTCTTGTGCCCCACCCCCGGCAGCGCCTCCAGCTCCGCGAAGCTCGCGGGCACCGCGCCGCCGTGCTTCTTCAGGAGGATCTCCGAGAGCGCCTCAATATTCTTGGACTTTGCCGGCGAGAGCCCGCAAGGCCTGATGATCGCGCGGATGTCCTCGCGGCCCAGCTTCACCATGGCCGTGGGGTCAGGCGCCGCGGCGAACAGCGCGGGTGTGATCTGGTTCACGCGCGCATCAGTACACTGAGCGCTCAATAATACAGCGATCAAGAGCGTGTATGAGTCGCTGTGATCGAGCGGTATAGGCGTCTCGGGATACAATTCTTCCAGGATCGCGTCGACCCTCTCGGCCTTCTCTTTCCGCTTCACCCGTTGACTCCCTGAAACGCCGTGCGTACCTCGGATGGTGTCTTCGAGCCGGCGGGTTTTGGATTAGCGGCCGACCCCGTGGACGTCCAGTTCGGATCTCCACACGCGATTCTCCTGAACGCTGCACCCCCGGTTCCGAAGAGGAGATGAGCATGCGCTCCAACCAACACAGCCCGACCATGATGGCCGGCTCTGACGAACGCAAAGGCGACGGTCAGGGCGACCTCGTTGTCCAGGAGCGAATCAAGACCAAGAAACCAAAGATGTGGAAGGTGCTCATACACAACGACGACTTCACGACAATGGAGTTCGTTGTGTGGATCCTGGTCACCGTCTTCCATCTCTCTCCCGAGGAGTCTGCCCGCGTCATGCTGCACGTACACAGCAACGGCATCGGTGTCGCGGGAACCTTCACCCGGGAGATCGCCGAGACCAAGTCCAAGAAGGTCGTGCAGCTCGCACGGGCCCACCAGTTCCCCCTCCAGGCTACCGCCGAGGAAATCTGAATGATTACGCCCGAACTTCGCGCAACCTTGAACCTCGCAGTGGCGGAGGCCCAGCGCCGCCGGCACGAATACCTGACCCTCGAGCATGTGCTCTTCGCCATGCTCAAGGATCCCGTCGCCTCGGACATCCTCCAGGCCTGCGGCGGCGACCTCGCCTACCTGAAGGGTGAGCTTGAGAAGTTCCTGGACGAGAACCTGGAGAAGCTCCCCGAGGACGTCGACGCCCCACCGGAGCAGACCCTCGCCTTCCAGCGCGCCCTCCAGCGCGCCGCGATGCACAGCCAGTCCTCTGGCAAGAAGGCGATGGACGCGGGCAGCATGCTCGCCGCGATGTACCGGGAGAGCGACAGCCACGCCATCTTCCTCCTGGAGGATCAGGGCATCACCCGCCTGGACGTGCTGAACTTCATCTCCCACGGCATCCGCAAGGCCGGCGGCCCCCCGCCCAACAGCGACGGCGGCGGAGAGGCCGAGGAGGCCGCCAAGGGCAAGAGCCCGCTCGAGAGCTTCTGCACCGAGCTGGTCGCCGAGGCCGCCGCGGGCCGCATCGACCCGCTGATCGGCCGCAACAAGGAGCTGGAGCGCACGATCCACATCCTGGCCCGGCGCCGCAAGAACAACCCCCTGTTCATCGGCGAGCCCGGCGTCGGCAAGACCGCGCTGGTCGAGGGCCTCGCGAGCCGGGTGAACGACGGCAACGTGCCCACGCTGCTCAAGGACGCCCGCATCTACTCCCTGGACATGGGCGGGCTGCTCGCCGGCACCAAGTTCCGCGGAGACTTCGAGGAGCGCCTGAAGGGCATCCTCGACGAGCTGAAGGATGACGCCAAGGCGATCCTCTTCATCGACGAGATCCACACCATCGTGGGCGCGGGCTCCACGACCGGCGGCCACATGGACGCGGGCAACATGCTCAAGCCGGCGCTCGCCGCGGGCAAGCTGCGCTGCATCGGCTCCACGACCCACCAGGAGTACCGCCGCTCCATCGAGAAGGACCGGGCGCTCGCCCGGCGCTTCCAGACGATCAACATCCTCGAGCCCAGCATCGACGAGACCATCGCCATCCTCCAGGGCCTGAAGAAGCACTACGAGGACCACCACAAGGTCACCTACACCGACGCGTCCATCGACGCCGCGGCCCACCTCGCGGGCAAGCACCTGCGCGATCGGCAGCTGCCGGACAAGGCCGTCGACGTGATGGACGAGGCCGGCGCGGAGATCCAGCTCATCGAGGAGCGGGACACGGTGGAGACCGAGGACATGGAGCGCACCATCGCGCGCATGGCCGGCGTGCCCGCCCGCACCGTCTCCACCTCGGAGAAGGTGCAGCTCTCGGACCTCGACGCCCGCCTGAAGGCCGTGATCTTCGGCCAGGACAGCGCGGTCGACAAGGTCGCCGCAGCGGTCAAGCTCTCCCGCGCGGGCCTCGGCACCCCCGAGAAGCCCGTCGGCAGCTTCCTCTTCTGCGGCCCCACCGGCGTCGGCAAGACCGAGCTCGCCAAGCAGCTCGCCTTCGCGCTGGGCGTTGAGTTCATCCGCTTCGACATGTCCGAGTACATGGAGAAGCACACGGTGAGCCGCCTCATCGGCGCGCCTCCGGGCTACGTCGGCTACGACCAGGGCGGCCAGCTCACCGACGCGGTGGTGAAGAACCCCTACTGCGTGCTGCTGCTGGACGAGATCGAGAAGGCCCACCCGGACCTCTTCAACGTGCTGCTGCAGGTGATGGACCACGCCACCCTGACCGACAACCAGGGCCGCAAGGCGGACTTCCGCAACGTCATCCTCATCATGACGAGCAACGTCGGCGCCCGCGAGATCGCCAAGAAGGGCGTGGGCTTCGTCGAGGGCAAGGCCGCCGACCGCGGCGGCGCCGCCCTGGAGCGCCAGTTCAGCCCCGAGTTCCGCAACCGCCTCGACGCGACCGTCTGGTTCGAGAAGCTCGCCCGCGAGGCCGTCACCCGCGTGGTCGACAAGTTCGTGATGGAGCTGGAGAGCCAGCTCTCCGACCGCAACATCACCCTCGACCTCACCGACGGCGCCCGCGAGTGGCTCGCCAAGAAGGGCTACGACCCGCAGTTCGGCGCGCGCCCCATGGGCCGCACCATCCACACCAACATCAAGCGCCCGCTGGCCGACGAGATCCTCTTCGGCAAGCTGGTGGATGGCGGTCGGGTGCTCATCGACGTGGACCTGGAGGCCGACACCCTCACCTTCAGCTTCCCCGACGCCGAGAAGTCCGACGAAGAGTCCGAGCCCGCGACCGTCGAGTAGCGCTCTCCTGAAGCGCGCTTGAATAAAGCCGACCCCCTCCCCGTTCGAGGCGCGAGCCTCGTAACAGGGAGGGGGTCTTGCTTTGGTTCATGATCATGTCGGGCTGCGCGCTCTTCGACGACGGCGAGTGCCCGTCCTTCTCCGGCTTCTCAGCCGAGGGGACGACCTGGGAGTACACCGCCAGCACGGATCGCTGGATCGACGAGCTGGTGCTCCTCGACGGCGGCGACGTGCTGGTCTTCAGCACCATCCTCCCGCTGGAGGGAGAGGCCTCCTTCAACCGGGTCAGCACCGCTGAGACCGTCTACACCTGCGATCGGGAGGGGCTGTGGCTGCATGAATACACCAGCACCAGCGACGAGGAGCACAGCGACTTCGATCGCACCACGGTCTCGGTCCTCACCTACGACCCACCGCGGCTTGTGCTCCCGAAGGTGTTGGAGGAGGGCACGGTCTGGGACTACGAGGGCGACTTCGTGTTCAAACAGACGGTGACCGTGACCCGAGATGGAGCAGCGGAGGTCACAGTCCCCCACGACGACACCCAGCCGTACACACTCACCAACGAGGTGACCGGATGGGAGACCGTCAGCGTCGCCGCTGGCGACTACGACGCCCTCGCCTTGAGCTTCGGCGGCGAGAACCCGTCGTACTACGCCGAAGGGGTCGGCATGATCAAGCGGGAGGAGTTCACCGAGCTGTTCGCTCACGATCCTTGAGGCCCGGCGCGCGTTAAGCCGCCCTCGGAGGTGAGATGCGCGCGCTGTCATTGTCGCTGTCATTATCGCTGTCATTGTGGATCTTGCCGGCGCTGCTGCTCACCGTCGGGTGTGACGGCAGCGACAGCAAAGAGGACGACGGCTCGGGCTTCGGGCAGGCCGGGACCACCGGCACGGACGCCACCGACGACACCGGCAGCGGCGGAGCCACCGACGACGGGACCACCGAGTCCCGCCCCGACGACGGCCCCTGCCCCGCCTGGCTCGGCTTCACCAGCGCGGACGTCACCTGGGAGTACGACTACCTGGAGCCGGACCTGGACGTCGAGTACATCGTCACGCTCGACGCCTACGCCGACGGCGCGGGCGTTCTGCTGGAGACGCAGACCTACGACGTCGACGGCGACACCCACCACACGCTGACCACCACGACCTTCTACTGCGACGCCGAGGGCTTCTGGGTCACCGACCGCACCAGCACCTACACCACCGACCCCGACGACGACGCCGCCGCCTACGCCTGGAATGAGGTGCTCTACGATGAGCCCATCCTGGAGCTGCCTCGGAGCCTGACGGTCGGCGACAGCTGGAGCGTGTTCGCCAGCGGCGTCACCAACAGCCACACGGGCTACGCCACCAAGTTCTCGCTCCAGGTCGAGTATGTCGCCGACACGACGGAGTCGCTGACGGTGCCCGCGGGCACCTACGACACTCTGCGGGTCGAGACCGTCACCGCCAACGGCCCCAACGTCACCCTCTTCAACACCCTCTGGTACGTCTGGGACGTCGGCCTCATCGCGACCGGGCTCACGGAGATGGTGGACCACACCCCGTAGCTCCCCGGCCGCCCGGTCAGCGCACCAGCTTGCTGATGGCCTTGAAGGCGGGGTGCTTCGCGCCGCGCACGAGGTCGAAGGCGATCACCTCAGCGGAGGTGTGGTAGCAGCCCGCCGCCTTCATCATGCCGAGCCCGATCGCCCGGTTCTCCGCCGTGCGGGACAGCACCGCGTCCGCGACCACATGCACCGCGTAGCCCCGGACCCGCAGCTCCCGGGCGGTCTGCCACACGCACACGTGGGTCTCCATGCCCGCGAGCACGACGATGCGCCGCTCCAGCGCCGTCAGAGCGTCCATGAAGCGCCCGGACTCCGTGCAGGAGAAGCTCGTCTTGGCGATCGGCGCCATCGGCAGCAGCTTGCGCAGGGGCGCGACCGTGTTCCCCAGTCCCTTGGGGTACTGCTCGGTCGCCAGCACGGGCATGCCCGTCTCAGCGGCGGCCTGGAGGAGGATCGCCGCGTTGCGCCGCGAGAAGGCCAGGCGCTCGGCCTCCATGGCGGGCTCCAAGCGCTCCTGCCAGTCCACCAGCACCAGCGCGGCGGTCTCGGGGGAGATGCGCAGCCCGCGCAGGCTCGACTTCTCTTCACGCATGACTACTCCTGGCCCCGGATCAGCTCGGGCAGGGCGCCCAGCTCATCGTAGAGGTACACGTTGGCCAGCATGGCCTTGCGGAACACGCCGAGGTGCATGGACTCGTTGGGGCCGTGGGCGGTGGTCTCGGGGTCCATCACTCCGTTCAGGATGAGGGGCAGGTCCCCGAAGCGGCGGCCGAAGAGGGCCACGAAGGGGATGGAGCCGCCCACACCGACCTGCGCCAGCGGCGCGCCCCAGGCCTTCATGTAGGCCCGGTCCGCCGCCGGGAAGGCCGGGCCCCTGGGCTCGTAGAGCCAGCCCTCGCCTGCGTGATCGCCCATCTCCAGCCGCACCTTGCAGCCCATGGGCGGGTCCACCAGCAGCGCCGCCTCCAGGGCGGCCTTCATCTCAGCCACCGTCTGACCGGGGCCGAGCCGCACCGAGAGCACCGCGCTCGCGGAGGTGCGCAGGGCGTTCTTCTTCTGGGCCCGGGTGGGCAGAGTGGTGGCCACCACGGTCACCGCGGGCTGACGCCACATCCACTCGGCCGGCGAGCGCTCGCCGGGGGGCACCGAGGACACCCCGTCCAGCAGGTGCCCGCCCTTCCTGAAGACCTCCTCGGTCAGCGGCACGTCCCAGGACGCCCTGGCCCACGCCTCGGGCACCGCCGCCGGCAGCACCTTCAGGCGGCCGTTCTCGTCCGTCAGGCGGTCGACAAGCCGCATGAGCGCGATGGAGGCGTCGGGGAGCATGTTGCCCCACAGCCCCGAGTGGCCATCGGCCTCCAGCGCCTCGACGACCAGCTCCACCTCCATCAGCCCCCGCAGGCTCACGGTGAGGCCGGGGACGTCGGTGGAGGGGTTCTCACAGTCCGTCAGGACCATCACGTCCGACTCGAAGGCGGCCGGGTAGGCGTCCATGAAGGCTTCGAGGTTCGGGGAGCCGATCTCCTCCTCCCCCTCGATGAGCAGCTTGATGTTGCAGGGCAGCTCACCGGTGGTCTCCAGCCAGCCCTTCAGAGCGGCGAGGTGGGAGATCCATCCGCCCATGTCGTCGGCGGCGCCGCGCGCGTAGAGGCGCTCGCCCACGCGGGTGGCGACGTGGGGATCGGTCCGCCAGTTCTCGATCACGACGGGCTGGAGATCCAGGTGGCCGTAGATGAGGATGGTGGGCTTGCCGGGCCCCGCGCCCATGTGCTCGGCGGCGACGCAGGGCAGCGAGCCCTCGACGTCGGGGAGCTCCAGCACCCGGGCGTTGGCCATGCCCAGCGCGGCGAGGTCGTCGCGGATGCGCGCGGCGAGACGGCGCACGTCGTCACCGTGGGTCTCCGGCAGGCAGGAGATGGCGGGGTAGCTCAGGTAGTCGCTCAGGAGCGCGACCGTCTCCTCGAAGCGCTCCTCGACGAGGGCGGCGACGGCGTCGGCCTGGGGGTGGGGCATGGTTCCTCCGGGTGGTCGCCCCTCCTTATCCCTCCCCCAGCAGGATCACCCGCACCCGCCCGGCGGTCGCCGCCGCGAGGTGGGCGGCGCAGTCGGCGTCGGTCACCACCACCGCCGCGCCATCCGGGGCCTCGGACAGCATCCCGCGCCCCATCGACAGGTGCAGATCGTCCAGATCCGCCCCGGCGTCGGCCAGGTCCGGGAGCCGGGCGCCGCAGCAGGCGCTGCCCAGCGGCACCTCCAGCCGCCGGATCCCCGGCAGCCGCTCCGCCGGGTCCGGGCAGCCCGTGCACAGCGCCAGCGCCAGCGCGTCCGACGGCACCTCCGACGGGGCGATCGACGCGAGCGCCGCCGCCGCCGGCCGCGCCGTGGCCGCGGGCAGCCCCGCCTCCTGACGAAGCTCCTCCCTCGCCTGCTCCAGCCAGCGGGAGACGTCCACCCCCAGCACGCAGTGGGCGGTGCAGGCCCCGCAGTCCGTGCAGGCATCCAGCAGCGCCAGCGTGGGCGCGCCGGGGCGGATCTCCAGCACCGCCGCCGCCGATCGCATCTTCACGTTGGGCGTCAGGTCCGAGCGCCCGCTGTGCACCGAGACCGGGCAGACGTCCATGCAGAGGTTCAGGCAGAGGCTACAGAGCTCCGCGTGGTGCCGGGTCTGGTCGGGCCGGGCTTCGGGCGACAGCGTCGCGCTCGCCGAGTGATCAGACATCCTCGCCTCCCTCGACGCTGTCCGCGGCGCCCTCGTCAATGCGCCAGCCGCCGGAGGGCCCCGCGCCCACCACGACGTCTCCTGGCTTCAGGTCGTACCAGGGGGTCCACGCCCCCGCCGACAGCGCCTCGTCCGGTTCCTGCTCGGCCATGGCTCCCAGATCCGCCACCGCGGCGCGATCCGTCGCGGTCTCCACCGGGAACCAGAGGCTGGCGCCGGCCGCGTCGAGGTGAGCCGCCCAGGCCTGACGATCCCCCACCAACAGGGCGCGAGCGCGCGCGAGCGCGTCCGGTCCCTCCAGCCGCAGCCGCGCGGTCTTCAGCGGGCGTCGAGCCATCCGCAGGGTGACCTTGGCGATGGCCAGGCCGTCCTCCAGCACCGCGTGCAGCAGCCAGGGCCCGGCGGCCGTTCGGGGCGTCACCCGGCTGCCAAAGGGCGTGCCGTCCTCCAAGAGCCCGCTCGCCGCCACCAGATGATCCCGGGCGCTGCCCACCGCGGTCCCCGCCGCCGACACGAGATCGGCCACCAGCCAGTCGCGCACCCGGGTCGCCTCCTCAGGCGACACCCCGAGGGTCCAGCCCGCCCGCCGCGCCGCCGCCTCCACGCTGCCGAGCTTCTGATCCGGCGGCCCGGTCCACAGCCCGTTGCGCGCATCGACCCCCATGGGCCAGTCGTGCGGCTTCGGGCCCCGCGCCGGGCGACCGGCGGGAGGCGAAGCCGGGCCAGCGACCTCGCCGCCGAGCCCCAGCCCGCCGACGTTGAAGCGCCCGCTCGGATCCCAGCGCCGCTTGCAGTCCTCCAGCACCGGGTGCAGCCCGCCCAGCTCCAGCGGCAGCCACCCGGCCTTCAGCCGCCCGACCCCGTGGTGGTGGGTCAGCGTCGCGCCCGCGTCGCCGGCGGCGTCCATCGCCCGCCGCCAGGTGTCCTCGTAGTCACCCGCCCAGCCCCCGAAGGAGAAGTAGATGGCGCAGCCCTCGGAGTAGGCGTGGCTGAAGTGGGCCATGCCCACCGCGCTCTCGGACACCCCCCGCACCACCGCCCGGTAGACCGTCTCCACCAGCGTCCAGGGGCAGGCGACCTCGAAGGTGTCGGCGAACATGCCCTGGTGGATGACCTCCATCTGCTTGAAGGAGACGTCGTGTCGCTTCTTCAGCCAGCGCTCGCCGGGCCCGGCCCCCAGATCCCGCACGCCGAGGCTCCCGGCGTGGCTGAGGGCGTGGTCGAGCGCCGCGGCCTGGAGCGGGCCGTCCCCCTCCCAGCCGACGATGACGAGACAGTCCTTCAGACTGCGGTCGACCGCCCAGCGCGTCAGGCGCGGCAGGGCGAGGCTGTAGCGGGTGAGCCGCGCGGTGGAGGCGCCCACGCTGGAGTGCTTGGACTTGCTGCCGCCCAGGGCGATGCGTGTATCCAGGGCGTCGTAGACCCGCATCACGCTGGGGATGGGCCGGGCGCGGGTGAGATCCCGAGCCAGCTCCAGGGCGGTGGAGAGGTCCGGGGCCTCGAAGCCGCGCACGGTCCAGCCTGATCGCAGCGGCCGCACGGTCAGCTCCGCCTCGGCGATGGCCACCAGGGCGCCCTCGCTGCCGATCCACTCAGCCAGCGCCCGATCGCCCTTGCGCGCCCGCACGAGCTCACCGGCCGGCGTGACCGCCGTGGCGCCGACGCAGATGTCCTCGATCTTGCCGTAGCGGCTGGAGAGCTGTCCGGCCCCCCGAGCGGCCAGCCAGCCCCCGACCGAGCTGCAGGCGATGGACGAGGGGTAGTGACCCGCGGTGTAGCCCGCGCGGTTCAGCACATCCTCCAGGTGCCGCCCCATCACGCCGGCCCCGCAGCGCACCACCCCGTGCTCGGGCATCAGCTCGATGCCGCGCAGCCCCTTCAGATCAAGGACCACATCATCGGCGCCGGCGCGGACGGCGCCGCAGACCCCGCTGCCAGCGCCGAAGGGCACCAGCCGCTGTCCGGCGGTCGCGGCGGCGCGAGCGAGCTCGACCAGCTCTTCAACGCTGCGCGGACGCACGACCCCGCCAGCGCGCGGCAGCGCCTCACCCGCGAGGTAGTCGAGCTGGTTGCGCGGCCAGCAGTCCCTCGCGGACGCCTCCCGCTCAGCCTCGCCCCCCCGGTGTAGATCGATCCGCGCTTCGCCGTCGCCGTTCGCTTCGTTCATGTCGGGAGTCTATCTGAGTTGCGCGCGACCGCGCTCTGCGCTCGCCCCGACTGAGAGCGCGGTGACAATAGCAATGCCAATCGCCAGCACTTACTATGGCGTCCATCATCGTGGCTGAAGGAGCCCAGAGACATGAGCACAAACCCGGCGATTCTTGCAGGCGGAGGCCTGCTTCTCGGCCTCGCAGGGGGCTACCTCCTGCACATCATGACCACCGACCCGGTGTCGGTCGTGGTCAAGAAGACCGAGCAGATCAAGAAGGAGATCTCCGACGAAGATCTCGCCAACCTCTGCTCCGAGCCCATCGCCGAGGGCAAGAACGACCTCCAGACGGCCCAGGCGCGCGTCGCCCAGCTCGAGGACGACCTCAGCTCCAAGAAGACGGAGCTCGCCGAGCTCAAGCGGCAGTCCGCCCTGGACGAGGCCGCCGACGAGGCCGAGCGCCAGGCCAACGAGGCCGGCCGCGCCGAGGCCGCCCGGGTGTGGCAGTCCATGGAGGCCGAGATCGCCTCCCTGGAGACCCAGCTCGGCGAGGCCGTCACCGAGCGCGACGTGCTCAAGGAAGAGCTGCGGGTCACCATCTACAAGCTCGACCAGCAGATCGTCGAGACCAAGAAGGCCAAGAAGGAGGCGGCGTACTTCAAGAAGGAGTCCACCGCGAACCTCTGGTCCTCCTTCATGGCCGAGGCCAAGGTCGAGATCTGCGACCGCGGCACCCGCAAGCGGCACGCCAAGTGCCACGAGGCGGTGGAGGGCGCCCTGCCCAAGGACGTGCGTGACCGCTTCGTGGAGTGCGTAAACACCTACCAGTCCACGCCGCTCCTGGTGCAGGGCGAGAAGGACACATCGCTGCCGCCCTACGCCGAGTGGATGAACCAGGACGACCGCTTCACCAAGAAGGGCTGGTACGTCCAGTTCTGCGACCCGACCCTGCCCGAGGCCGACCGCTTCAACTCCCCGGGCTGACACCAGCCGCCCCGTCCGCTCCGCGCGGTTTCCGAGGACGCCAGATTGACCCCAGAGAACCGCCTCGCGTAAGGTCGAATTCGGCACAATCTTCAGATGCCACATCAGGAGCGGAATATGAACGGGTTGCGATTGGCGATTGGACTTGGGGTCGTTGCGGTCATGACGGGCTGCGCGACGGCGGGGACCTTCCAGACCGCGTCCACGGTCGGAGAGGACAACTTCCAGTTCGGGGCCGAGCCCTCCATCGTCGGCGTCTCGTCAGGCGGCGAGAGCGGCTTCATCCCGATGGTGAGCATCTCCGGTCGCTACGGCCTCTCCGACACCACCGAGATCGGCGGGCGCCTCGGCCCCGGCGGGATCGATCTGCTGACCAAGTTCCAGTTCACCGACCCCGACAGCGACGGCACGATCGTGTCCCTCGCCCCCTCCATCGGTGGTCTCGTCGTTGGCGGCAGCGGCGGCAGCGGCGGCGTCGTGAACGTCGTGGTGCCTCTGCTGGTCGGGTTCCAGGTCGGCGACAAGAACGAGTTCGTCCTGGGCCCCAAGGTGGTCGACTCCATCGCCTTCGGCTCCTCCGGCGGAAGCAGCGCCACCCTCAACGTCGTCTCGGTCGGGACCACGGTGGGCTACTCAGCGCAGGTGGGCAAGAAGCTCAAGCTGCTGCCGGAGTTTGGTCTGCTGTACCCGGTTGTGGGTAGCGCGTCGGCTTCGTCGGGTAGCGAGAGCGCCTCTGAGAGTTCGTCTATTGGGGGTGGGGTTACCTGGCAGGCGGGGGTGGGTTTCTTGATTGGGCAGACTCGCTGACGATTGGTTTGGATGTGCTTGGTGGCGTTGCCGATGTTGATGTCGGTGATGTCACTGATTGATTTGTCGATTGTCGGGTCGGTGGGTTTGTCGGTTTGTCGGTTTGTCGGTTTGTCGGGTCGGTGGGTTTGTCGGTTTGTCGGTTTGTCGGTTTGTCGGTTTGGTTCGGCGGGTCGGTTGTCGGTTTGGCGGGTTCGGCTCGGTTTGACGGATGCTTTTGGTGACGCTTCGATCGGTCTGGGCAGTCGCGGGCTCGGTGTTTGAGCGTCACGTCGAGGCGCCGTCGTGCTGCCTGTTGGGTTGTTGGACTTCCCGATCGTCCTGGGCGGCGCGGTGCCCCTTGGGAGATTCGACGTGTGCTCGCTGCGCTAACGAATCCCCGGACGATCCGTCGGTATCAAGTCGACAAGGTCTGGTGGCCGGTGCCGTGCAGCTTGCGTCACACACGCCCGAATCTCCCTGGTCGGGGCACTTCGCCATTGGCGGTCCCAGTGCGTCCTCAGCGAGCAGGCAGACGACTGATCGCTTGTAGCCTTCCAGGATCGACTGGAGGCAGCGAGGGCGTTCCCCCAGCCTGCGTGGCCTCACCGCCCTGGTCGACAACGGCGCAGGCTTACCGTCATCGAGCCCAGGAGGGGAGAGGAGAGAGGGGCGGAGTGGACCGGGACACAAGTGGTGGAGGCTCCGCACCCACCTGTGCTTCACCAACAGCCGCCCGTCGTTGCGCGGAGGACTGGCTGGGGGATGGGTCATCACCACCGGGCTTGTTGGCGCAAGTTCACCAACCCGGGTGCGGGCTGAAACCTGTGGTTCGACGGCGATAAGCCCAGCGAGGGCCGTCGGGCGGCACAGGCGCGGGTTGAAGTCTTGGAGGCGACGGCGATAAACTCAGCCACTGGCAGATCCTGAGGGCGAGCATCGAAAGCGGCGGGACTGATTCGGATGGTCTGTGTCGGATCACTGCCATGGCCGCCGCTGTTGTCGCTGAGAACTGTACGATCTTCAGTGGCGTTCGTTGTCAATCTGCACGGTCGCAGCAGACTTCCCACAGAGAGCGTTGTTTCCGCGGACTCTCTGTGTGGTTTTAGGGCTGATGTTGCTGCTGCTGTTTCCGTTGTTCTTGTCGCAGCCGCACCATGTGCTTCTTATAAACTATACAGACGTTCTCGATTATCAGTGCGCCGCCGCAGGCACCACCCCAGTCAGTGACTGCGTCAAAATACCCCGTGATGTCGAACAATCCCCCAGCCAGTCCCCCGCGCAACAATCGGAGGCTGCTGTTGAAGCAGAGGTGGGTGCGGAGCCTCCACCACTTGTGTCCCGGTCCACCCCGCCCCTCTCTCCTCTCCCCTCCTGGGCTCGATGAGGGTAAGCCTGCGCCGTTGTCGACCAGGGCGGTGAGGCCACACGGGCAGGGGGAACGCCCTCGCTACCTCCAGTCGATCCTGGAAGGCTACAAGCGATCAGTCGTCTGCCTGCTCGCTGAGGACGCACTGGGACCGCCAATGGCGAAGTGCCCCGACCAGGGAGATTC
>Ga0316204_10004878_pt1 | contig 23337 bp, 29 predicted proteins | sample 6monrhotite_MG_2_FD_205661 | JGI IMG/M metagenome (GOLD analysis project Ga0316204, IMG submission 205661) | Microbial mat bacterial communities from mineral coupon in-situ incubated in ocean water Damariscotta River, Maine, United States -... | ecosystem: Environmental > Aquatic > Marine >... | reverse complement strand
AACATGAAGCAATCTCTTCCTATGGTTTGTGGAGTTTAGTGATACTAAACTCAGCCATTTTTATTATTTTCGCTTTCAGTTTTTTCAAACCCCAGACCAAACGGGATTGGCGCTCATTCAGCGCATTCTCGGCTTTTATTGTGGCACTGTTTGTCGAAATGTATGGCTTCCCACTAACGATATACCTGTTTTCTGGCTGGCTAACTGCCAATTATCCGGGTGTGGATTTCCTCTCGCATGAAAACGGGCATTTGCTGCATACGATTTTCGGCTTTGAAGGCAATGCCCATTTTGATCCACTGCATATGGCCAGCATCATCTTCATCGGGTTGGGCTTTATCCTGCTCTCCTCGGCATGGAGTGTGCTGTACAAGGCTCAGAAAGTAGGGAAGCTGGCGGTGACAGGGCTATACGCCAAAATACGCCACCCGCAATATATCGGTTTTGTCGCCATTATGTTCGGATTTCTGCTGCAATGGCCAACCATCGTCACTGTGGTTATGTTCCCGATATTAGTGGTGATGTATTGGCGGCTGGCAAAAAAAGAAGAGCAGGATTCCAAAGAGCGATTTGGCAAAGCATGGGATGATTACAAAGCGCATGTCCCAGCGTTTATCCCTAAATGGAGCGCGGTATTTAACAACTAACAAGGAGACATCATCATGGAACAGGTAAAAGAAAATCAAACTAGTGGGCAAGCAGCATCCGGCTGCTGCTGCAGCTCAAAAAAAGAAGCAAAGCCAGAGGTTGAAGTAAAAAAAGAAGCAAAATTCTCATGCTGTATGGAAGCAGATGGTGAGGAAGAATATCCAATGAGTAATACGGCAGATTAATTATTAAACAAGAGGCATTATGGATCATTCACACCACCACCACGATCGATCGGCAACCTATAAGGCAAACAGCCTAACCGTTATCGGCGCTGTATCGATGGGCACTGGCGTGATGATCGGTGCGGGGATTTTAGCACTCACCGGGCAAATTGCCGAGCTGGCGGGTCCGTTATTTCCATTGGCATTTCTGGCAGCAGCCATCGTCACTGCCTTTAGTGCTTATTCTTACGTAAAAATGTCCAATGCCTTTCCGTCTGCTGGAGGCATTGGTATGTTTTTGGAAAAAGCCTATGGCCGTGGCACCATGACCGCTGCCAGTGCTTTGCTGATGTATTTTTCCATGGTTATTAACGAAAGTCTGGTGGCCAGAACCTTTGGCACTTACAGCGTGCAATTATTCGATATCCCACCAGAAAGCTGGATTGTCACCGCATTAGGGGTGGCAGTGCTGATATTTGCCTTCCTGATAAATATCTCTGGCAATCGTATGATTGGCATGTTTTCACTGATCATGGCTTTCATCAAAATTGGTGGGATACTGGTATTTGCAGCTGGCGGTCTATGGCTAGCCAATTTTGAATTTGAAGTGACACAACAAGCGGTACATAATACATCCGCCACTGGGTTTCTGGCAGCCATGGCTTTGGCAATTCTAGCTTACAAAGGTTTTACCACCATAACCAATAGCGGATCGGAAATCATCAACCCGCATAAAAATGTCGGCAGAGCCATCATTATTTCTATTGTCATCTGTGTGGTGGTTTACTCGCTGGTGGCTTTGGCGGTCGCCAGCAATCTTAGCATCGGTGAAATAATTGCCGCTAAAGATTATGCATTGGCCGAGGCTGCACGCCCAGCCTTTGGTGATTATGGTCTGTGGTTTACAGTTGGGCTTGCCATTGTTGCTACCGTGTCTGGAGTGATCGCTAGTGTTTTTGCTGTATCACGTATGCTGGCCATGCTCACCGATATGAAACTGGTGCCACATAGCCATTTTGGAATGCCGGGAAATATTCAAAAACATACGCTGGTTTATACTGTAGTAATCGCCATCTTCCTTACCATCTTTTTTGATTTAAGCCGCATCGCCTCACTTGGTGCTATATTTTACATTACTATGGATATAGCCGTGCATTGGGGGGTGTTCCGCTATTTGCGTAAAGAGATTAACGCTAATGGCTTTGTACTGATTTCCGCCATCATATTTGATGTCATCGTGTTGGGAGCTTTCCTGATAGTTAAAGCCCAAACTGATATGATGGTGATTTATTCAGCAGTAATAGGCATGGCAGCTATTTTTATTGGCGAGAGAATTTTCTTGCGCGCAAACTATAAAAACGAGGAGAAATAATGGTACATTCACATAAAACGCATGATTGCTGCGGCGGCGCAGAGAAGCAGCATACGGGCATCAAAGACCCGGTATGTGGTATGGATGTTGATCCGAAGAAGACAGAGCATCATTTTACCTTTAAGAATGAGGAGTATCATTTTTGTAGTGAAAAGTGTCTGCATAAATTTGAAAAATCTCCTAAAACATATTTTGGTAAAAAAGCAGAAACTGCCAATCAAAATATTCCCGAAGGTACGATTTACACCTGTCCAATGCATCCGGAAGTCGAACAAATTGGCCCTGGTAGCTGCCCTAAATGCGGCATGGCGTTAGAGCCTAAAACAATCACTGGCGAAGAAGGTGAAAACCCCGAACTAACTGATTTCCGCCGCCGTTTCTGGATTGGCTTGGTGCTAACATTACCTTTATTGGTACTAGAAATGGGTGGTCACCTTATCAATATGCACATAATTGAGGGCAATATGTCCAACTGGATACAGCTGGCCTTTGCCACACCAGTGGTGCTATGGGCGGGGTGGCCGTTCTTTGATCGTGGTTGGAAATCTGTCAAAACCAAATCTCTCAATATGTTTACATTGGTTGCCATGGGTACTGGTGTGGCATGGATATATAGTGTGGTGGCAACTTTGATGCCGAGAATATTTCCAGAGGCCTTTCGTGCCGAAGGTGTGGTGCCGGTTTATTTTGAAGCTGCGGCAGTGATTGTCGTGCTGGTACTGCTGGGGCAAATGCTGGAGCTAAAAGCGCGTGAGCGCACTGGCGGAGCGATAAAAGCATTACTTGGATTAGCTCCTAAAACGGCAAAACGTATCAATGGAGATAGCGAAGAGGAAATCGCCATTGAGGATATTCAGCTTGGAGATTTATTACGAATCAGACCAGGAGAGAAAATACCGATGGATGGCGTGGTGCTTGAAGGCAAAAGCCATGTCGATGAGTCGATGGTCACTGGAGAGCCAATGCCCACACTAAAAACCGAAGGCGCAAAAGTCATCGGTGGCACGGTCAATGCTAATGGCTCACTCATTATCAAAGCAGAAAAAGTGGGCGCGGACACCATGCTCTCACAAATCGTACAGATGGTGGCCAATGCCCAGCGTAGCCAAGCTCCCATCCAGCGTGTGGTAGATAAGGTATCGGGCTGGTTTGTGCCGATTGTCATTGTGATTGCTATCATCGCATTTATCGCATGGCCGATCTTTGCCACTGCACAAGGTTTGAGCTATGGGCTGATTGCCGCTGTATCCGTATTAATTATTGCCTGTCCATGTGCTCTTGGCTTAGCTACACCTATGTCAATCATGGTGGGTATTGGTCGTGGTGCTAAATCGGGTGTGTTAATTAAAAATGCCACCGCATTAGAGATTATGGAAAAAGTAGATACGCTGGTGATTGATAAAACAGGCACACTCACCGAAGGCCGCCCAGCATTAACCCATGTGACTCCCGCTGATGGTTTCTCAGAAGAAAATGTGTTGCGCTATGCTGCATCGCTAGAGCAAGGCAGTGAGCACCCTCTGGCAGAAGCGATTATCCGTGGCGCAGAATCAAAAAACATGCCTTTATCAAAGGCGGAAAGTTTTGAATCTGTCACCGGAAAAGGCGTGAAAGGCCAAATAGACGGCAAAAATATCGCGCTTGGAAATAGCAAATTAATGGATGATTTGGGAATAGATAGCAATGTGATGAAGGCAAAAGCCGATGAATATCGCTCAGAAGGTGGCACCGCGATGTTTGTTGCTATGGGCGGAAAACTGGCAGGAATTATTGCAGTGGCAGATCCGATCAAAGAAACCACGCCGCAAGCAATTCAGGCATTACATAAAGCCGGTTTAAAAATCGTGATGCTGACTGGCGATAATGAAACAACAGCACAATCCGTTGCTGGAAAGCTCGGTATTGATGAAATCCATGCCGATGTGCTGCCGCAGGATAAAAGCCGTATTGTGGGAGAGTTGCGTGATGCCGGAGCCACCATTGCCATGGCAGGTGATGGAGTGAATGATGCTCCGGCACTTGCCGCAGCGCATGTGGGAATTGCCATGGGAACAGGAACTGATGTGGCGATGGAAAGCGCTGGGGTAACTCTGCTTAGAGGGGATCTAAATGGTATTGTAACCGCCATCAATCTATCTCGCGCCACCATGCGCAATATCCGGCAAAACTTGTTCTTTGCATTTATTTACAATGCCGCTGGTGTGCCGATCGCAGCCGGTGTGCTTTATCCATTTTTTGGAATTTTACTATCACCTATTATCGCAGCAGCTGCCATGTCACTCAGCTCTGTTAGCGTTGTGATAAATGCGCTGCGGCTTAACATTAAGGAGATTTGATATGGCAATGTATTTAGCAGAATTAGTATTTTTGGTGGAACTGGCGATGCTGGCTACAGGGCTGGTGCTGTTCTATAAAGCAGGCAAAGAAGCATCTGGAGTTCTAAAAACCGCCGCCATCTTGCTTATTATTGGCAGCATAGGCACAGCCACATGCACCACCTATTTCTCCCTGAAATATTATAATCAGGGTGCATTTGATACAGCATTTTTGGGAGATAGGTGGGCATCAGTCGATGATGATGGACCATTGCATCATTACCACCCAGCAGAATGGAATGGGGAAATAATAAAGGAATAAATTTAAGTATGGTAGAGTGTTGCCTCCGCCTCTCTACGCCGAACCAACCCTCTTAACCTCCGACCACCAGCCCATACCCATCGCATGAATTGTTCTGGCACTTCGTCATGTTCCTCGTGGTTTACTTTACGGCGAAGTGTGGAGCGTTGAAGAGCGCCGGAGCCTAAATTGAAGGTGAAGGATACTAATGCGTCAAATTGACCGTCTGTTAGTGGCACACGGATTAATCGTAGAACTGCTTGTTCTGCAGATAAAACATCTTTGATAAGTAATGCTTCGCCAGCTTCAGGGGTGATGCCGTTTTTAAACATTTCAGCCTCACCAGAGCGCAGCAAATGCCCATAGCCAATAGTCGGCAGACCAGCAGCATCAAGATATATTTCAGGTTCAAAACCCTCAAAACGCTTGATTAGGTTGATGCCTCTCTTTGTTATATGTCGCATAAAATGTTGTTTTTCCAAAATAGTTGATAAAATTTTACATGCCTGATAGGGTTACACAATGTTAGAAATTTGAGAGAAATATTATGACAGCAGTTTTAAATAAGGAGATAACTCCTGCAGAAGAAAGAAACATCAGGATTGACAGTCAGTGGCAAGAGCTGCAGTCTAGACTCACTTCTGGACAGAAATCGCACTTAACTAGCTGTAAAAAACACTATGATGAAATTATTGCAAATGACCCAGAAACAGCGGCTAAAATGCTTGCAATTAACGAATATGCAGAAACATATCTCCGCAATAATAGCAACTAATCCTTCTCCAGTGTGCCGATGATTTTTAGGTTTTTACTGCCATAGGTGAATGTTCCCCACCATTGTTCTTGGCTATGGATTTGCTTGCGTTCCAGCTCCAAAGTAAAGCGGTTAATTCCTCTATTTTTAGTATTGGCGAAATCCTCAAGTTCAAAGTATGATTTGCGAGCGAGGGTGGTTGCAGTGCGTTTGACTGTTGATGCAAATATATCCAGCAAGTTTTCAATTTCGCTGTCTGTGCATTTGTCGTTTTGGATGTCCTCAATCATTGCTTTGTAGAATAATTTGCTCATTTTTTGCACTCCTTCTGGTTAGTTGCTGCATGTACAGTAACGCTTCCTTTAAAGTATTAATCAACTGAATAGTAAGAGTTATTGCTTTGTTTTTGAAATCGCCTGCAGGAGGGCCATAACTGATTTTCGCAAATGCTGAGGCGTATCATTGTAGATTTTTATTAGGCGAGATATTTCTGGAGTGACTATATTTTCAACCGCACAATCATCATCTAAACCTTCAACAAACCACTGGAATTCAGTGTTTAGGATTTTCGAAAACTCGTACAATCTTGATGCAGCAATACGGTTTGCTCCTCGCTCATATTTTTGGATTTGCTGGAAGGTTATGCCTGCTTTCTCGCCAAGAACAGCTTGACTTAATCCGCATTCAAACCTGCGTTGGCGGAGTCGTTTCCCGACATAAACATCAATTTCATGAGGCATTATTATTCCACAATTTTCCATGAATTATTTTTGTAATTAAAATGCAGGAAGTAGCTATTTTGATCATCACAAACTGCTTTGTATGCTTGCTTTTGCTCATTAAAAAGCACACCACTGCTAATGGATTTGCACGGCTTTTTATGACCCCTTAAGAACTCCGCAAACCCCAATCTCTCGGCTTTATAAATATATTCTTTGGTTGCTGATTTACTAATTTTTTGCAGGCATTTTTGTTTTTGCGATGGCTGTAAAGCATAGCAATTCATATAGTCTGCCGATTCCGCCACATTCACCTCACTAGCATTGCTGGCAAATGATGTGCCGATGATCGATACAGCGATAATTGATACGATAGATTTTTTCATAACTTCTCCTTCTTAGTCATTAACTTAAGTAATTTATACTGATTTTCCATATTAAATACTTGACTCAATGTAAAATTAAAGGAGTCAAAGAGCAAGTTGTTTCTGCATCTGTTACTTATTTACTTTTAACTCACTGTAAGAGGTAAATATGAGCAAACGAAAACTAACCACAAACCTATGTGGAAAACGTGTCAAACTTGCAAGAGTTGAACGTGGAATGAACCAGCTAGAATTAGCAACGGCATTGAATGTAGATTGTGATTTGCGTGTTGATCAAAACAGTATTTCTATGCTCGAAAAAGGCGATAGATTTGTAAAAGATTACGAGCTAGTAGCATTTTCGAAAGTTCTCAATAAAAATCCGTTATGGTTTTTATTTGGTGATGATGTACCTGAAGAATATAAGTAGTCTCTATTTCCCACTCCGCAATTTACTCATAGCACGTTGTCCGAAATAGAAGCTGATGATTCCTGCGAAGATGGCTTGGTCTTCCATTTGCCAGACTAGTGGGATTGCCTCTTGTAGTGTTGTGGTGTCGAGAAGCATGCTGATTTGCGCCCATTTTACTGATGTGTAGAGCAAGAAAAATGCGTATGCTAAAACTGGGCGGACTGTACCGTTTAATGCGTCCACCCATGAAATCCCTGTATTGTAGGTTTTGTATAATGCTTTTGATTCGCTGATATCTGCCTGCACATTGATTTCTTCTAGGCGGTTGATATGCCCTTTTTCCTGCTGCTGCATCTGCATTTGCAGGATTGCCAACTCATGCTTGCGATCGGCGGAATCACGCCATATTTTTAGTAAATCTGGGAATGCGCTGGATACAAATCCCAGCAAAGTTGCGAGTAAAGTTGTCATATTATCCTCCGTTTATAAGTTGTTTTATGCCCTGCCAAATTGCCACCAACATGCCGCTGATTGCGACTGTGATTGTGGAGCGTTTGACCCATTTGAGAACTTCATCCGAGCCAGTTCGAGATTTCCGTAAATACACCATGTCTGCCTGCATTGCGGTGGGGTCTTCCGTGTCGATTCCGTAGCGAGTTAATGCATCATCTATGCCTTCACGCACGGCGCAACGTACGGTTTTTTTGAGTTCATCATCTGTCATAATATCGCCTGTTTTTGGATTAGAAATTGCTCGACTTGGCTGCGTTGTTCATCATCCAATGCACCAGCGTAAATCAGCACATCGCTGATCCAGCCGAGAAATGATCGTTGCCCGCTTGTGTCGTCATTGAAGAGGTGGCCACCTGTGAGCAACATTCCTGTGGGGTCGGCGATATCACTATCGAGGAGCGATCCGTTCTTATAAGTTTCAACATTTGTGCCGTCATAAAGCGTTGTAGACAGCACAGCATCATCATTGCCACTATTGAAAATTGCACCACCATTATAGGCGGTTGATCGCAGAGAATCAGGTGCAGTTCGGGTCTGCCTGATAGCAAAAACTGACTCTCCACTGGTCGCATCTCCAAACGCCATAGCAACATTTAATGCACTGCCTGTTGTGGTATCAGCAGTGACAATATCCGCCTTTAACACCATAAATATGGTGAATGGATCGCCGACTGCAATCGGGTGATTGAAGTTCAATATACGATTGTTGCCATCGCCTTGCAGGGCAGGTTTGCCGTTGATCCCGCTGGTGACATAAGTCGGTTGTTTGACGGTATCATCTTGTGTTGCATGATTATTTAACCCTGATTTGTCCAGCCATTTGCTAATCTTTCCGCTGCCACCTTTAATGATGCTGGCAAGGTTGGATGCTTCCAGCCATAGCTTCAAATTAGGCACATGCCGAGGGTCAAATCCCTGCGATAATATTCCTTGAAATTCCGCTGCCAGACTATCATCAAAACTATTCATATAGTGATATGCGTTTGCCATTTTACCAACTCCATGGGCCACGAGGTTTGAAATATTGTGCTGTTACTCGCACGATTCCAGCAGTAAAATTACCACCAGATGAGGTAAGTTTTATCGGCGTGTTTGAGTAATATGTGATCGGATTATATGTCATGCCTATATTGGTTGAATCCTGTCCAGCACCAATTCCAGAGCCATACCTTGTGGTGTCGCCAGAAATCCCAACGCCAAATGAGGTTGCTCCTGTGATTGCCGTCAGCACCCGAACATTAACCGCCATCACTGAACTGCGATCAGGCAAAACCAGCGTTGTATCGATATTTGCACCGCTGACAGTTATATCCTCCTGCCAATGTTCCACCCGCAGATATTCGCCTGTATCCTTCATAATCAGGCCGAAGGGAATCCAGCCAGAGCCATCAAACGCCATGCGAGAATCGAGCGATTCCACCACCGCATCCATCCATTTAAACGGCGTGTAAAATATCCAGCCACCAGTTTGATATTGTGCTATTTCGTTGTTATGCCCCACAAAATCACCAGTCGGAGATGTGCCGACAATCACCAGATCACCAACTGCAGGACTGCTCGGCTGAATATCTGAAATCTCCCCAACAACAGGAGTCACAAACGCATCCAGCCGATTTAATGCATCATTATGCGTGACTTCCTTCTGCGATTGTGACTGCAAAATATATGGTAGATTTAATCTTGATGTATTGCTCATAAGTTCCTCTAAATTGTTGCTGTGGCTGGATATCCACGGCCAACCACGGCGGATAATTGATAGATTTTTATATCGATGTTGGATTGTACGCTTCCGAAATCCGCAACTTGATCTGTCGCTGAATAGCTGGCGGTTGGGCTGGTAGCAGTGATGGTTCGCACCACCGTTCCGCCATTCAAAATATCCACCTCATAACTTTCCGACTCCTCACTTAGCGGAATGCCCACACCATCGCGCCATTCGCCATCCGCGCGGGAGCGGCGAATCCAGTTAATCGTTAAATTTCCAGAGCCGTCACGAGTGCCAGAAACATGCGCCGGAGCGAATGGCTTTAGGTTATTTCCACGATAGGTGAATGAAGATTCCACAGTATTTCCGAGCGAATTTCCAACACTCACAGTTTTATAGAACAGCTCACGGCCAATCAGGTTATTGGCAATTGCCGTGGTGTAAAGCGCAGGCGTAATCAGTACGAATCGATCCCCCGCCAGATGACTGTCAATCGCCCATTCTGTTCCTTGGCGACCGCGCAGTAATTTGGTGAGTTTGTAGGTGCTTTCACCAATTAGTTGGGCATTCTCAAACTGGATTAATTCATCGCCGATAAGGGCTGCATTTGCACCATTTAGCACTGCCAATTCACTAACAGAGGCGAGGCTTCCAGAGGTTAAAATAACCTCAACATCATTGACTAAATCCCATGTTTCAAACGAACCAGCAGGCAGATTTGTAATGATAGTGCCAAAAGTTGCAGCGCCATCTAATCCAGCCAGCACGTTGAAAGTATTTCCACCAGCTTCACCACCATCATCGGAGCGATAAATAGCAGCACCATTCCAGTTTGCACCCTCGGCTGCAACGCCAATCCGCAGTAAGCCTTGATTCACCGTATCGGTTGGCAAAGGGGGAGCATCGATAAACTGCGTAATCGTATCTGGCACAAGCACTGGTGGAGTTAGGTTTTTAGCCGTTTCTCCTGCTGCTGTATAAAAATCATAAGAGCTGATATCCTCGGCAATTGCAGAGATTTTCATCACTCCGTTGGCTTCCATATCAGTTTTGACCACCCGCATTTCATGTGCCACGCCTGATATTGTCACGGTGACAACATCGGTCGGCTCAATCCTCACATATTTCGGCGAGAGCTTCAGAGCAAAGCTGGTGCGCTCCTTCCATGCGCTATAAAGTGTGACATCTGCGATCTTTTTGGCTTGCGTTGCGCCCATCACAATCGGCAGATTCATTGTGACCTGATCAACTGCTTTTACTACCTGCCGCTGGCTGGTTTGCGTCACCGGGTCATAATTGAAAGGCCGATCAATATAGGTCACATTCACCCGCTGCGGCAATTCCAACTCCTGCGCTCTCACAATTTCCAATACATCCTGCACATCCTTTTTCTTGGATGGAATTAAATCATCTTCTGGCACTGATTTTACCGACTCATTGCCACGAGGCACACATTTCAATATTCCATCACTTTCCACCAGATCGAAGAAATATGCTGTGGTTAGGAATTCCAACGCATTTCGCACTGTAATCGGGCTGGTGAGCGTGAAGCCTTCCACCGTTTCAGTCAGGCGAGTTACATCATAATCGCTACCTGTCAGCCCAGCAGATTGCAGCAGATCCGCAACAATTGCACCGAGTGTAGAATTTCCGAGTTTGCCTTGCACCCAATGCCCCGTATTCCATAAGATGCTATCCTGCCAAACACCCTCAAGATCAGGCCAAAAGGAAAACGGGCGAGCATCCCATGTCCAGATGAACCTTCGTGCAACTAATCCTGCATTGCCAGATATTTGTTCTCGAGTATCAAGATAATCCAGCGTAGCATTAAGTGCCTCACGTTGGGCTTGGAAGTCGATGCGTCCCTTGCTTCCACGAGGAAAAAAACTCTCGCTGGAGGTCGGATCAAAAAATACATTAGGCTGGTTAGCGCAGCCATCAACGGATGGAAAACCAAATTCAGTGAACCAAACAGGCTTCATCTTGGCAGTCCAGCCAGTAGTGCTTGTATCAGGGTTGGTGTGAGTGTTTTTCCACCAATATTCCAAGTTTTTCCATGCAAATTTGGCATCAGAATAATTGGTTTTTCCTGTACGATTTACTGAATCAGTATAGTAATAATCCCAGCCTTCACCAGATTCCCAGCCGTCTGTTATTGCTTGCTCATCAATCTGAATCTGCGGTAAATCGTCTGTCAGTGGGAAATAGCTATCTATCCCTACAAAATCGATATTTGCTGATGCCCAAAGCGGATCAAGATTAAACCAGCCATTTGTGCTATGATATTCGCTCCAATCCGCTGCATAAGTGATCTGCGTTCCAGCACCCATAATGGTTTTGACACTCGCCGCCAAAGTCACCAACTGATTAACCGCTGGATAATTACCAGCCACATCGGTAAAGCCAGTCATTCCCACCAGTTCTGAGCCGATCACAAATGCATCCACCTTGCCAACCAGCAGATTTGCATAGTGCGTAATAAAAGCATGATACCCGTTGGTTTTGGTAAACCAATTGTTTGCATCGGTAGCATTTGCAGGAATAATACGTCCACGCCATGGCTTTGGATCAGGTGTAAGCTCATCGACAAACGGCATCGGATATAGCATCACATTTAAGCCACGATTTTTCAATTCCGCGCATATTTCCAGCACCGTATTATCGGATGGAGTGCCGCCATAAGTTGGAGTTTTAGGGTCAATAAACAGCACTATTTGTGCGGAATTTCTATCAACCCCCGCGACAGACCAATCGGATGGCAGAACTTGTGTGCTGCCTTGAAATTCCACCTTTGGAATTATTGTGCAAGCCCCAGCATCAGTGCTTGTCGCAAACCATGTCACCACCACCGCCACCCACTCAAGATTTGGCAGAACATTGAGCATTTGATCAATCGCAACAACAGCATCTGCCTTGCCCTCATAATTATGCATATTTATGGTGTCTTTATCACCTGATGGAGTGAAATTACTGCCTACAAACGCACCGTCCTGCTTGGTTGTGATATCAGTTCCATAGACAAATTCCCCAGCTCCAGGGATAAGAATCATGTCCTTGATTTTATCTTCAATAGATGGTGTAAACTTTACAGTTCTACGGATTTCGAAGGTAAAGTTGGGGATGCGATTGCCATATTCAGCAAGTGGAAAATCCTCAATCACCACATATGCCATGCCACGATAGGCAGGGATAGTTCCAGCAGGCAGATATTTCGACATGATATCATCAATGAGCTGATCTTCCGTGCCAAGATGCACATTATATTTGCCTTGAGCAGCCGAAAGCACATCTTCGGTCAGAACTTTACTATCCGCCCAAACACGAATAACCTCATCGATTGGCCCTTCGCAAAGAGCAATAGCCAGCGTGATAAAATATTCATAAGTGACGGTGGTTTGTGATGTGGTAGTTTTTCCTCCACCACCTTTTCCGCCACCACCAGTTTGGGTGCTAGTCTTTTCAGTTTTTACCTCCTTAATATCCGTAGCCCAGATCACATTTCCAGCAATCCGCATCGTGCCGTAAACCTTGGAAATCATATTGCCGTAAGTCGCAGTTTGTGCTCGCAGATCCGCTAGCCGTGGCCCTTCCTGAGTTGGCAAATTTATCCGCTGCGTCTTGGCAAAAAACGCTCCAGCAGCCATGCCACCAAGGTTCGCACCGAGCACAGCACCTTGTGGACCGCCCAGCACAAAACCAACCGCACCACCAACGACGGGTAAAACAATATCTGCCATATCTTTGCTACTTTATCGATTTGAGTTGTTTGTTTTTGAAGCGATAAACGTGGGTGAGCATGCGTTCCCACGTTTCCGTTAGCGGCTGTTCGACCACCTTGCCAGCACTGGAATTGCAGTGAATTAAGCCAAAATGTTGAATTAGCGCACCTTCGTGCGCGTGGCCACCACTTGGATATTCCGACAGCAACCCCACATGTTGAGGGTCTTTGAAGGTCTTAAAAAGAAGAACATCACCAACACACATTTGCTCAATCGGTACTTGTCGCAAATGCTGCTGGATAGATTTTACCAGCCGACCATTTTCAGGATGCATCGAATAATTAGTTTCATCGGCATCAACCAGCGAGTTGCCATTGCCGTCCTCAATGCCAAGCTCATCAATGATGCCAATCACCAGCCCGATGCAATCCACGCCACCAGCTCCACGGCTAGATTTTTTAAGCCTGCCCTGATGGTGATATTTTGTGCCAAGCCAAGTGCGAGCCTGTGTGATAATCTGTTGTTGCGTAATTTTAGCCATTTCTACCTGTCTTATCTAAAGTGCCAGCGGTGGTTAGGAGTTTGTCGACACCTGGCACGTCTGGTTCACCTCTGAAATTAATAATATTGCTGAATTTGCTCTGACATGTTTCTCGGGTTTTATCACAGCCAGCAATGATGTTGAATCCATCTCCAACCTGAATTGACTTGCCCATTGGCAGTGCTAACACTACTTGTGTTGAGGCAAATTCCTTCACCTCCATTCTGCGACCAGAATTATTGCCCGATGTCCAAATCACTTCACCACCTGTGTACCAGCCAGCGGCTTCGGTTAATATGGTGGCTTTGAAAGTTTGGTTATTGGTAATTTCGGTAACGGTTGCAGAAATTGTAAAACTAGCCAACGCTACCTTACAACGACTATCGCCTAATATTGCTCTGCAGGAGGGAGAGAAAACCTCACCAATAGTTTGCGATAAATGCTGAGTTAACCCACGCACTTCCGCTTGAAACATCTGAGCATTTAGCGTGACTTCGCCCAAACGACCATTTTTTACTATCAGTTTGCCTTGGCTCAAATCCTTATAATTAACGATAAATATCTCAATTTCAGCATAGTCATATAAGCCAGCCAGTAATTCCTCCTCGGTGATTTTAGTTGAGAATGTTTGCCCCTCCAAATCCAAATTATCCACCGACATATTGCTTTTACTCTCCACCGTGGTGGGCGTGAACCCAGCGATTGAGTCATAATCAACACCATCAATAGTTAACGCAGAATCGTGATCAGTGAACCCCATTTCAACCGCATCTTCTCGTGTGAGCTTCCAGCAGGTTGCAAGTGTTTGCAGCCCACCAGCAAAATGGGCTTCTAATTGCGATGATATTGTTCTCATATTCTAACCTCAATCAGTGGGATATTATTCCAGCTTCCAGCATCAAAACTATCCATAGAAATCGCCAACTCGTCAGTGTCAAAACGCACAGGCACATCAAATTCAAAGTCAGCGGTGATGACTTCCGCAATGGCTGGAGCTGTTGTAAATGTTACGATTCCAGTTGTAGTATCAACGCTCACACCACTGGCCTGCAAAACGGAATCCACATATATTTTAGTCGTTCCTGCAACTGGTTTTGTGATGTCACGAGATACGGCAATGTTACTGCTATAAATTTTCACCAACTGGAAATCCGCAGTCACACCATCACCTGTGCCGATTGCTTCATTCGTTCCCTGATAATCGCTCCAATCTTTGAATCTAAACCCCACCGCTTTGCCTTTACGAGTGCGGAAAAACGCAATCAGTGCCTGCCATTGCGATTCCGTTTTAATACCAGATGCAACGTTATATTTTGCACGAGATTGACTCCATTTGCTGTTGCGCTGCTCATGCCCGGAAACAGTAGCCACCACGTCAGTCATAAACATAGGCCCACCAGTTGCACCGTAAGATATATCAGTCGGGAATTGTATTTCTTCAAAATCTGTCATATTTTTCTTGCCTTTGTTTTATTATAAGCTTACATAGTTAGTTATCCCCTCTGGGGGGATAGGATATAAAAGTACTTAGAATAGGATGAAATATGCACACACACAGTTCACACCCTGATATTATCAAACGCCTAAAACGTGCCAATGGTCACTTAGCCAAAATCATTAGTATGATTGAAGAACAAAAGCCATGTGTTGATATAGCTCAACAGATGCAAGCTGTTTACAGCGCCGTTGGCAATGCTAAAACTGCTTTTGTGCATGACCACATTGAAGGCTGTATTGAACATTCCGATCACGAATCACCTTCTGAAGTTAAAAAGAAGATGAAAGAACTTAAAGAAATCACAAAATATCTATAGGAACAATTTAATGAAACTTATTTTACTCTCGCTATTTAGTTTTTTATTTACAAATGATGCTTTCGCACATGGCATGTCTGAAGCTGACAAGGCCAAAATCCTTGATGCTGGATATTGGGAATATATCGAACTTGGCACAACCCATATGCTTACAGGTTATGACCACTTGCTCTTCCTGTTCGGGGTTATGTTTTTCCTGACTAAGTTTAAGGATATTGTTAAATTCGTTACTGTCTTTACTATCGGGCATTCAATTACGCTTGTTTTTGCTACCATATACACCATACAAGCCAACTATTTCCTTATCGATGCGGTGATCGCACTGACCGTTTGTTACAAAGGTTTTGATAACCTTAATGGGTTTAAAAAATATTTTCAGGTTAAAGCGCCAAACTTACTGATGATGGTGTTTGCTTTTGGATTAATTCACGGTTTTGGGCTTTCCACACGCTTGCAACAATTGCCTCTTGGTGATGAGGGGCTCGTGTTGCGCATTCTTTCCTTTAATGTTGGTGTTGAGGTCGGGCAGATTATCGCATTAAGCGTCATGTTGCTTGTGTTAATGGTTTGGAGAAGAACAGAATCATTCAAGCATTTTAGTAATGCTGCTAATGTCGGTTTAATTATAGTTGGCTTCCTCCTTTTGTTGATGCAATTACACGGCTTTCAGCACAGCGACCACCCAGAGGATTATCCGCTGAATAAAGATGACCATTCTCATGTTCACAAAGCTATGAATGAGGCTACACCAGCGCCTACACTAGATGATTATAGAAAGCAAATTAAGATACAGCAACCAACCCGACACAAACATGGTGGCGGTGCGTATCATGTCGATTAATTAGTATATGTTGGCGTAACAAAAGAAGAAGCCCCCCACGCTCATGATGGTGGCGCTCTTCATACAGATTAATTAAATAAAGGAATTATGATGAAAACTAAACTATTTATATTAGCACTTATCTTTACATTATCACCTATTTCGTCAGCCTATGCTGGTTCAGGGCATAGTCATGGCCACGGTCATGGCAGTGCTATTAGCAAGGAAGCAGCCATAATTGCCGCTAGTGACAATATTTCATCTATAATGTCACAAAAGATTGAGATTAAAGGCAATAAACTCGACAAGTCTTGGAGTGACATTCCATCATTAAGCAAAGCTGTTTATAGAAAAGGTGATGGTTATTATATCATAAGCCTTGAGAATAAAGCACAAGGCAAAATCCTTTATGTTCTAATTTCAGGGCAAGGCGAGTTTTACGATGCAAACTTCTCAGGAGCATTTGAAGGGTTGAAATAACTATGTTCGCTATGCTACTCAAAATTGGCGTTGCAGCAATAATGATTTCCTTTAGCTCATGGTTGGCAGGGAAAAAGCCAGAACTTGCAGGGTTTATTATCGCTTTACCGTTAGTATCAATATTGGCACTAGCTTTTTCTTATGTAGAGCATCGTGATGTCGCAGCAAGCATCACTTTTGCCAAAAGCATTATGATTGGTATTCCTTTATCATTGTTATTCTTTGTGCCATTCTTTTTTGCAGAAAAACACGACATCGGCTTCTGGGTAAGCTATGGCATAGGTATCTCTCTCCTTGTAATGGGTTTCTTTATTCATCGTTATATTACTGGATTGCTATAGATTTCTCCTGCCACGTTCGATCGCACGAGCCATATCAGCCGATATTTGACTTTGTGATTGGCGGAAACCTTGCACATCTGGGGTTTGGATATTCATATTTACAGTTACTGGTGCAGATCCATTCGGGCTTATATTTAATGGACGGCTGCCTGCAAAGGCTAGTTCAGGGCCACGCTCGCCAACTACACCGAATTGCCCAGCTTTTAGCGTTCCACCATCTGCGAAGAAGCCTCCAAACATGCTACCTATGCCTGAGATTAAACTGCCGAATCCACCACCAGAACCACCAAAGAAGCCGCCGATAGAACTCATTAAGCCACCGAGCAAGCCACCTTCACCACCTATGCCTAAATCTTTCATGGCAGATTTGAGTAGCATTTTATTGACATCGGACAGGATGTTTTTTGCCAAATCGCCGAAGCCATTAAATTTCCCACCGACAATATCAAGTGAATCAACTAGCCGACCTTCAATAGACTCTCCCAACCGTTCAAAATCCTTATTCACCTGATCAGTGGTTTTTTTGGATTCATTCTTTAGTTTGTTATTTGCATCATCAGTTTTTGATGGTTGACCTTGTTGCCCAGCCGATGGTTTTTTAAATAAATCTGCTAATGCACCAGCTTTGCTAGAATTCGCCTGTACAATTTTATCAGCAGCAGCACCTATTTCAGCATCAATCGCAGCGTTAAATTCCCGAGCTTCTGCCAGTGCTTTATCAAACGCATTACCCATCGCATCGAGCAAGCCAGTTTCCAGCACTTTTTTGGTGTTTTCGAAGGAAACTCCGCCCATGGGATCTTCAATAAATGCGGCTAAATCCTTGCCTAGAGCCTCAAATCTGGCGGAGATTGTGTCGCCGAATGCAGCGAATGATCTGCCAACCCCATCAAATACGGCGATGAATAAATTGCCGAATTTTATCACCTCAGCAATGAGAGCTTTGAATGCCAATCCCAGCGGTTCGATTGAGGCTGTTATCTGTTCTGCGAGCCATTTAACTGCGTTGGCAATTCCTGTCAACATTGCGGTTAAACCAGCATCACCTATGGCTTTTACGAGTTTTGAGAAGCCATCGCCCATATTGGATAATGCGACATTTAATGTATCGGCTTGCTCAGCCATAGCACCAGCAAATTGTACCTCGCCGATGGATTTGAGAAATGCCTCAATTTCTGCTGCATTTTTGCCGACTGTGGTTTTAATTCCCTGAAATGTGAAGGTGACCTGATCGCCTTGAGATTTGGATTTTATACCGAATTCTTTTAGACGTTCAAACTCGCCTGTTGCAGCATCAGCAACAGCTTCAATCATTTGATTAAGCGACTTCCCCATAGCTGTTGCGGTGTTGCCATAAGATGTGAGAGCCTCCGCAGAAGGTGTTAAACCAAGGGCTTTTAGCTTGATAAATGCAGCGGTTACTTCCTCCAACTGAAAGGGTGTAGTTGCTGCAAATTCTTGAATAAAACCAAACGCCACCGCTGCGTTATCAGCAGAACCAGTAATGGTACGGAGTGATGCCTCCAGCTTTTCAAATTTGGTAATTGTATCAGTGATTTGCTTGCCGACAAACGCTGTCGCCATCAGCCCACCGATACGGTTTAAACCACGTCCCATCTTGCTGAAACGCCGATCCATATTATCAACGCCCTTGTTAATCTGGGAGAAGGCTTTCTGGGTCTTATTAACCGCTCTAACCGTGAATTTTGCTTCTGAAAAGCCCATTATTTTACCTGTAATTCAAAAAATGCTAGCCATTCCATGAACTGTCTTGTGTCCATGGATTCTATTTCTGTGAGTGGGCGACCGAGTCTTACCGCTAGTGCTAGCTGGTTTCTGCGGAAGTGGTCGCTTCGGAGTTTCCCGCAGTTGTCGCAATATCGCCAAAGAATCGCTCCTCAATTTTTTCAGCAATTCGGCTGACTACTTTATAATCTGCCTCTTGCAGCAGGGCATCACGATCCGTTATGGAAAACAGCCGTTTGCCGTCCTTATCCTTGGCTTTTACGATGATAATATTGGCAGCTTGCTCAATATTACTGGCTTTTTTAGAGGCGATTTTTTGCATCATATTCACCTCTGCCATGGTCATCGGCAGGACATGAATATCTGTATCCCACTCGGGAACGTGTATAATCAGCCGTTCTTGGCTTGCATAATGCTTGGTAACTTGATTGATAATACTCATTTTATACCACCGTTGATTCGGTTAATGCACCTGTGCCAGTGAAGCTAAAACTGGCTTCCACCAAGCCATCAAACGATGCGTTGTAGGAAATTGAGGTGATGATTACATCGCCGCTCCAATATGTATCTCCGCTAACATTTCCTTCGGGATAAAGATTGAGCGTGACGGTTGCACCAGCCGCAAGCGAGCCTTGCCCGAGCGTATCGGTTTCATCCCAAAAGCCATCAAAACTCCCTGAAAAGCTCTTGATAGTTGCCTGATTCTTCCGCCAAGATGTGCCGATAATTGATGCATCAACAGTGTCGGAACTGATCTCCATTGACCATGATTTAATTTCTGCGATTTGGTTCGAGCCTGCAAAGACTTTCCCCTCGCTGCCAGCGTGAGTTGCCATGATATTTCTCCTGTTTTGGGTTGTGGGGCTAGCCCCTAGATTAGTGTTTGTGGTGCGTTTTCTTTCACCGCATAAAGTGCGGCGAATGTGAGCGTAATCACCGCAATGGGCTTTTCGCCTTCGTCAGAATATTGAATTTCTGTGCTATCTAAAACGGTGTCCTTCACCAGCCCACCAAGGCTTGGATCACCGCCGATTATCTGCTCAATTTCCAATGCCAAACCATCAGCCGTTTCATCAATATTGCTACTGGCTTTAACGTAGACCTCAATCGTCAGCTGAAGCTCCCGATGCTGAGTTCTAGGCTTTGACATCGACATCTGATCGCCAACAGTTTCCTGTTTGGTATAAATCAGAATCGCAGGGAGTTTTGGGTCATCCAGCGGATAAATCCTCGACTCATAGACCTTACTACCAGCCGAAGTGTTATTCAGCAGCAAGGCTGTCACCGCATTACGTATTTGTGTGCGTGCATGGCTCATAATTTCTCCAAAATAAGCTCAACAATCCCCTCATTATCAGGGCGGATATTGACGACTTTATAATTCACACCAGCAACCGTAATTGCATCACCAGTGGCAATTTCAGGAATATCCACAGCTCGCACAGAAAGCACAGGATGAGTCGCCATTACATCCACACTTCCGCTACTCACAATCTCAGTGAATTCCTGCAACATTCCAGAGATGGTGCGAGCAATACCACCACTTGGAGTGTAGGTGATCGCTCGCCCATCAAGGGTTTGCAGAAGCGTCAAATCACGCTCCTGCATGTCATCAATAAAAGTCATAATCCAATATTCAGTAAGATATTGACATTTGCATCACCTGAAGCTGCTGCCGCTGCGGCGATTCCAACAATGGTATTGGCGGTTGCAGTAGTGGTGAGATTACTATTAGTGCTGTTCCAGTATAACTTTGCACCTTGTGTTATCGCTCCAGTAGCTTTGGGAACGCTAAATACGCCAGAAACGTGAACAGTACCTGTTTTTCCATCGGCAATATCGGTCAAAGCAATAGCACCAATCGCACCGATTAGTATAAATTGCCCTGATACTAGACTAACGCCAGATGGGGTGTGATTGAGGGATTTCCCCTCTTGGATAAAGTTTGTAGACATAGTTTTTCTCCTGTTAGATTAGTTAATTAAAGTTAGATTTATACTCCTGGGTTTTTGTATGCAGTTCTCCAATCCAGTGCTTTTACACCAAAATCATGTCGGACTTTGAACTCTGCACCATCAACATGCCAACCTTCCTGTTGCTCTAAAAATGGCAGTTCATTACCATCAAGATATACAACTTCAATTGTGTCAAAAGCATTGGGATTTGCTAACATAAACCATGCTGTTGATGACACTGCATCGAGTCTTGCATCTGCAATAACTTCCGCCACATCACGTACTGAGTTTGGCTTGCGACTATTTACTTGAGATGGATCAGTTTCGGATGACATCAATACTTTTGCTTTTCCGCGCAGTGCATAAGGTACGATAAAGAAGGCGGGGGTTATGTTTAAAGTTGCCTTGCTTGCATAATCCTTTTGTGTTGCCATAGCAGAAATAACCGCATCTACTGTATCTACGCTAGGAGCTGCACCACTTGCTGCTAAGTTTTTGTGGTTGGCATGGAATAATGCCGTGCTATCGGACATGGTTGGATTACTGGTTAATACTGCAAAAACTAAATCACCTATTTTACGTCTCGCTGCAGCTCCCATTTTACGAGGAATTTCTGTAAACATAGATAGGTCATCATTAATGATAGCTTTACGAGTTATTGAGAACAGCTTGCCATAGGTTTGAGCCTGTATTTGCTCTTTCTGCTCATTGAAAGTGCCATATTTATACTCTCCACTTTCTGGAATTTCATCCAGCTGACCAAACTCGCTAAGCCCAACTCTATCATGAGTTTTGAAGTCTGATACCACACCTTTTCTAGTGAATTTATCAAATACTTCAGGTGCTTCTTCATAACCTTTTAGCACTGCTTTATTTGCAACATTAGCTAGTATTGCACCAAAATCGCTTGAGCTATGAGTAAATGCACGACCGACCAATTCTCGTTTATCCCAGCGATTACTATCTTCACCACGGATTTCCATCACTTTTCGAGAGAGTTCTGTTAGTGAGTATCCAGCAAGACCAGAAGCTGAACCTTCCTGTTTTTTAAGGCCAGCACGAATCTCAAGAGCATCTTCTGCAGCACGAGAAAACTTCTCTAGCTCACTTTCTCCCATTTCAATAACTGGTTGGCGAGCAAGTGGTTGTGCATCCTTCCCAAGCTCTTCCAACAGTTTTTGTCGGGCATGTTCTGTGGTGATTTCGGGGTCAGTAATACACTGATTTATTAGTTTCTGACAACGGTCTTTGAAAGGCTCAAATAATGTTGTTATTTCTTTGCGCCGTTGCTTATCTGAAGCAATAAACTCTGTGCGAACCTGCTCTTGCAGTGCTTTTTCATCCACCTTTTCTGGTGCAGTTATTCCACTATATTCTTCAGGTGATTGTGTAGATTTCTGTGTTGTTTTAGGCATAGTTTTCTCCATAATTTGGTGGTTAAAGTTAGGTGGTGTTAAGGTAATATCTTCTTCTGAGCGACCAATTCCAACGGTTGCATCTGCAGGAACATCAACAAGCGATATTTCCATCGGAGTCCAGCTGGTGACACGGTATGTGTCAGGCATGTCTTGATTTTCTTCTATAAGTTCACGTTCATTAATTTTATACGCAACTGAAACATTACGCAGGATTCCATCTCGGACATCCTGCCAAATCCCTTCAACTTCCGAGCGTTTAGAAAGGCGAACTTCGGCATATCCACGACCATTTTCAATCCATGCTCGTTCAACTACGCCAATACGATTTGCCCGTTCATTTCTGTCGTGGTTATAAAGTAATGGAGCAGAATTATTTAGGCGCTCAAGTTTAACTTCTTCTTGCTGATGTCCTAATTTCTCAATCCACGGCTCGCTAAAAAAGCTGCTTCTTACAACAGGTTCTTCAGATGAAAAAGAAAGCCGCACCAAGCGACTGCTTCCATCAATAATTGACTCACTTGTTAGGTCGGTCATCCTTGTTAATATTTCCATTTTTTTTGTCATTAGTTTTCTCCGTTTCTGGTTTAGTTGGTTGTGTTGAGGCTGCATTGCTAGTGCTAAAAATCATACCATCAGTGGTTTCCTGCGTACGTTCTCTCTTGATTTGCTCATTGACGATATTGGGATTATTTCCACGTTCCCGAATGACTTGGCTGCGAGCTTTGAAACCTGCTTGCACAGCTTTCTCCTCAGCGTTAATTTCTTTAAGCGGGTCAATCCAAGGCAATGATGGCCCTCTGAAATCCGCATCAAATAATGTCATTTCATCAAGATTAGGTGGTGCTTCGATTAAATCGGTAAGCAGTGCAACTTGAACAAATCTCTGCCATACAGGCCGAACAAATCTCTCTACAAAATGCTCGCGCATCACGGCATAATTTACGGATTGCTCAACAAGCTCTTGGCGTTGAGCTGAATATGTGCCGTTATAATCTTTGGATATGCTGGAAAAACTAGTACACGTGCCTGCTGCAACTGCCCGTAGCTGTGAGTTGCGGAATTGCTCTAACATCGTATTTGGGCGATTACTTTCAATCATACTTACATCTTCACCAGGCAGCAGATTGTCAAAAATCATACCAGGTTTCATGCTCATCAGGCGATTATCGCTACTATCAGTATTGCTTACAGCAAGTGGATTATCGCTTGATTTACGGATAAATGCACACATTGCA
>Ga0316204_10004877_pt1 | contig 23350 bp, 21 predicted proteins | sample 6monrhotite_MG_2_FD_205661 | JGI IMG/M metagenome (GOLD analysis project Ga0316204, IMG submission 205661) | Microbial mat bacterial communities from mineral coupon in-situ incubated in ocean water Damariscotta River, Maine, United States -... | ecosystem: Environmental > Aquatic > Marine >... | reverse complement strand
ATGGTTAACTACTACTATTCAAACCAAGAGCAAATGCAGCAAATTGAATCTGCTGTTTTAGAGGATCAGGTGGTTGACTTTATTCTTGAAAAGGCCAAAGTTAAGGCAAAAGCAATTGGCTTTGATGAGTTGATGAATCCTAAGCAGGCTTAATCACTTAAAAAGTTTGATAGACTGTTGCTGAAACTAATAAATTGGCGTACTTTAAACACAAGATTAAAACAGGGACATATAGCATGACTGATCGGATAGAGACTCAAAATCTGGGTTTAGTTCCAATGGTTGTTGAACAAACGGCCAAAGGTGAACGTTCTTATGATATTTATTCAAGATTACTGAAAGAACGGGTAATCTTTTTAATTGGTCCTATCGATGACAATGTCGCCAATTTGGTTGTTGCACAATTATTGTTCCTAGAGTCAGAGAATCCTGAAAAAGACATTTCTTTGTACATCAACTCACCGGGTGGCTCTGTTACTGCTGGTTTATCTATTTACGATACAATGCAGTTTATAAAGCCTGATATCTCAACACTTTGTATTGGTCAAGCATGCAGCATGGGTGCCTTTTTATTAACGGGTGGTACCAAAGGTAAGCGTTTCGCGTTACCTAATTCTAGAATGATGATTCACCAACCTTTAGGTGGCTTCCAAGGTCAAGCATCTGACATTGAAATCCATGCCAAGGAAATTCTTACTTTACGTCAACGTTTGAATGAGATTATGGCTGAAAATACAGGTCGAGATATGGACTCAATATCTAATGACACTGATAGAGATAACTTCATGAGCGCCGATGCCGCAGTTGAATACGGTTTAATCGATAAAGTACTGAATAACCGGGGTTAACCTCAAAACACCTCAAATTAGCTCTTTTCAAAGCCTCGAGGATGAAAAAGTTCACATTTTTCTACCGATGTACTTGCACATTCGAGAAATTGGATTAAGAATAACATATATACTATTGAGCTAATTTAAACATCATCCCTCAAAGGACATCATTACATGAGCGATAAAGATAAAACCAATTCAGATGACAACGGCAACCTACTGTACTGTGCATTCTGTTCTAAAAGCCAGTTAGAAGTAAGAAAGCTGATTGCTGGACCGTCGGTTTTTATCTGTGATGAATGTGTTGAGCTTTGTAACGATATCATCCGTGAAGAGGTTCAAGAGGCAACGGATGAAACTGAAGAGTCAGGTCTACCAAAGCCGAAAGAAATCCACGTCCTTTTAAATGACTATGTTATTGGTCAAGAAGCGGCCAAAAAAGTTCTTTCTGTTGCTGTTTATAATCATTATAAGCGTTTAAACAATGAAGAACGTACCTCTAAAAATTCTGAAGATGTTGAATTAGGTAAGAGTAATATTTTACTTCTAGGTCCAACGGGTAGTGGTAAAACATTATTGGCTGAGACCCTTGCCCGATTATTGAATGTTCCTTTCACCATTGCAGATGCAACAACGCTAACAGAAGCAGGTTATGTCGGTGAGGATGTTGAGAACATTATCCAAAAACTGTTGCAGAAATGCGATTACGATGTAGAAAAAGCCCAGAACGGTATCGTCTATATTGATGAGATAGATAAAGTTTCTCGTAAATCTGAAAATCCATCAATCACTCGAGATGTTTCTGGTGAGGGTGTGCAACAGGCATTACTCAAGTTAATCGAAGGTACAGTAGCCTCTATTCCTCCTCAGGGTGGAAGAAAGCATCCACAGCAGGAGTTTTTACAGGTAGACACCTCTAATATACTGTTTGTCTGTGGTGGAGCCTTTGCTGGACTTGATAAGATCATTCGCGATCGATCTGAGAAGGGTGGCATTGGATTTTCTGCTGAAATTAAAAGCAAGGATGAAAATAAATCGTTTGGTGAGGCAATTCAGAGCGTTGAACCAGAAGATTTGGTTAAATATGGTTTAATTCCAGAATTTGTTGGTCGATTACCTGTAATCGCTACTTTGGAAGAATTAGATGAAGAGGCACTGGTTCGGATTCTTAATGAGCCTAAAAACGCCCTCACAAAACAATATAATAAATTGTTTGAGATGGATGGTGCGACACTTGAACTTCGTGATGATGCTTTGATTGCAGTGGCAAGAAAAGCGATGCAACGAAAGACCGGTGCACGTGGTTTGCGCTCTATTATGGAAGACATTCTTTTAGAAACTATGTACTCATTACCTTCAGAGGAAGGCGTGAGCAAGGTTGCTATCGATGCTGCTGTTATCGAGGGTGAAGCGGAACCATTATTAATTTATGAGAATAATCAGGTGATCGAAGAAAAAAGGGCTTCATCTAAATAGCCGCTGTCTGTAACACCAAACATACCTCAGAATTCCAACAACAATGCTGTTTTTACGACTAAATTGGCCATTTAGTCGTATATTGCCAATAAATATCCCCTAAATTGACGAAGTTTGTTACTTCCTTCTTGAAGCGCTTTTATCTATACCCATATACTTAGCTATGACAACTGGTATTGATTCTCATACCAGAGATAAAATCATATCATGAGTAGCTAATTAATGAGTAAAGAACTAAACGTTGATGAATTCCCGGTACTTCCACTAAGAGACGTCGTTGTATTTCCACATATGGTGATTCCATTGTTTGTTGGACGTAAACGTTCAATTGAAGCATTAGAGTTAGCCACGGGTTCTGATAAGCAGATACTGCTGGTTGCTCAGAAAGAGGCGGATCAAGAAAACCCAAATGAAAAGCAAATTTATACAGTTGGCTGCTTAGCGAATATCTTACAACTCCTCAAGTTACCCGACGGTAATGTAAAGGTCTTAGTTGAAGGCTTAGAGCGAGTTGATGTAGCGAAATATAACTTGCGTAAAAAAGTGATTACTGCGGTTATAGAGCGTTCAGAACCTGAAATTGTTACTGATGATAATACTACTGCGATGATCAACTCCTTGCAGTCAACATTTGAAAAGTACGTAAAGCTTAATAGTAAAATTCCTCAGGAAATTCTTACTTCACTTTCAGGTATAGAGGACCCGAGTAGATTAACCGATACCATTGCGGCACATTTGCCACTCAAGGTTAATGTAAAACAAGAAATTCTTGAGATGTCGGATATATCTGAACGCCTTGAGTACTTGATGGCGATGATGGATGCTGAGATGGACGTCATCCAGGTTGAGAAAAAAGTCCGCGGTCGTGTTAAGAAGCAGATGGAGAAGAACCAAAGAGAGTATTATCTTAACGAACAAATGAAGGCTATTCAGAAAGAACTAGGCGAATCTGAAGAGGGCGTTAATGAGTTTGAAGAATTAGAGAAAAAGATTGAAGAGTCGGGCATGTCAAAAGAAGCTCGAGAAAAGACTGAAACAGAAGTCAAAAAACTAAAAATGATGTCGCCCATGTCCGCTGAAGCAACCGTGGTGCGAAGTTATATTGATTGGATGTTATCCATTCCTTGGAAGAAACGCTCAAGAGTACGTAAAGATTTAGCAAAGGCCGAAGAAACATTAAATACTGACCATTACGGTTTAGAGAAAGTCAAAGAGCGAATTTTAGAATACTTGGCGGTCCAACAACGAGTGAATAAACTTAAAGGCCCAATTCTATGTTTAGTTGGCCCTCCTGGTGTGGGTAAGACTTCTTTGGGTCAATCTATTGCCAAGTCTATAGGGCGAAAGTTTGTACGTATGTCCTTGGGTGGAGTGAGAGACGAAGCAGAAATTCGTGGCCATCGACGCACCTATGTAGGCTCTTTGCCTGGAAAAATCATCCAAAAGATGTCAAAGGTCGGCGTTAAAAATCCAATGTTCCTTCTGGATGAGATCGATAAGATGACCAGCGATATGCGAGGTGATCCGGCCTCAGCCATGCTCGAAGTTTTGGATCCAGAACAGAATCATTCATTTAACGATCATTACTTAGAAATTGATTATGATTTGTCTGATGTAATGTTCGTGGCTACAGCAAACAGTATGAATATTCCTGCGCCATTACTTGATCGTATGGAAGTCATACGACTCTCTGGATACACCGAGGATGAAAAGCTTAATATTGCCGATAAGTATTTGTTGCCTAAGCAAAGAAAACTTAATGGTCTATTAGACAGTGAGTTATTAGTCAGTCGAAATACTTTAACCGATATCATACGCTATTACAGTAAAGAAGCTGGTGTACGTAGTCTTGAACGTGAGATTGCCAAACTGTGCCGTAAGAGCATTAAACAAATATTACTTTCTAATAAGGGCAATAAAGATAAACTGAGCTCCGTAAGAATCACTCCTAAGGATTTAGAGAAGTACCTAGGTGTGAGACGGTTTGATTACGGAAAAGCCTCTGAGAAAGCCCAGGTTGGCCAAGTGACTGGCTTAGCTTGGACTGAGTACGGTGGTGAGATACTAACCATTGAATCTGCTGTTATGCCCGGTAAAGGTAAAACAACCTTCACTGGCCATCTTGGTGAAGTAATGACTGAATCAATTCAGGCGGCCATGACTGTCGTAAGGGCACGTTCTGAGAGTTTAGGTATCGATCCAAATTTCCATGAGAAATTAGATATCCATGTACATGTACCAGAAGGTGCAACGCCAAAGGATGGACCGAGTGCTGGTGTTGGCATGTGTACCGCATTGGTATCATCTTTAACCCAGATTCCAGTCTCACCAGAGGTGGCTATGACCGGTGAGATTACGCTCCGAGGCGAAGTATTACCAATCGGTGGACTGAAAGAAAAATTATTAGCCGCCCATCGAGGTGGAATTACCAAGGTCATTATTCCTAAGAAAAATGAACCTGAGCTTGTAGAGATTCCTGCCAAAGTGAAGGCAAATTTAGAGATCACTGCAGTGCAATGGATAGATGAAGTTCTTGATATTGCTTTGACTGAACACCCCATTCCTAAGGTAAATGAATTACAAATTGGTGATTCAGCTGATACTAGCGCCTCTGGAGCGGCTTCGAAAAAAGTAAAGCCCCATTAAGATAGGTGAAAAAATAACTTAAAAAACACCATTTTGGGGGGTGATTATTTTATTTGGTTATGCTAGCGAAAGCCAGAAATGCTCTGGGTTTCAAGAGATTTGCACTTTTTATAAGATGGTGCTTGACAGCATCTTCTTAGAGTTGGTATAAATCACATGACCGCACAGGGAGGCAGAATAATAAGAAAGAGATACCTCTGACTATCTGCCCATAATATATAAAAACTCTTTAAGGGGAATTTTTGTGAATAAATCTGAATTAATCGATGCAATTGCATCTGAAGCTGATATTTCTAAAGCATCTGCTGGCCGCGCACTAGACTCAATGATCAATAGCATCACTGGTGCTTTGAGCAATGGCGACTCAGTATCTTTAGTTGGCTTTGGTACATTTAGCGTAAAACAGCGAGCTGCTAGAACTGGTCGTAACCCACAAACTGGTGCAACCATTCAAATTAAAGCTGCTACAGTTCCTGGTTTCAAAGCTGGTAAGGCATTGAAAGACGCTGTAAATAACTAGTCTATATCTGACTAGTTAGAGCAGGATTCTTTTGGAGCGGTAGTTCAGTTGGTTAGAATACCGGCCTGTCACGCCGGGGGTCGCGGGTTCGAGTCCCGTCCGCTCCGCCAAGAATAAATGCAAAGCGCGCCGTATTGGCGCGCTTTTGTGTTGTTACGGTTTTATAATTTTTTACATTAATGCATGAGTAATTTTTGAAATGTTGGAAGCAATACGAAACAGTTCTAAAGGCCCAATAGCTAAATTTATTATGGGTCTAATCATCATCCCATTCGCTTTTGCTGGCGTATATTCATACTTCAACTTTAATAACAGTAATGCCGTTGCTACAGTCAACGATTCTGATATTACCTTAGCTGAGTTTGAGCAAGCCTACAGACAACAGCAACAGAATTGGGGTGAAAATTTCGATCGATTTTTCAGTACTGATGAGCGCATTCAGCAGTTCCGTATGAATGTATTGCAACAGTTGATAAATCAACGTTTATCTAGCCAAGCCATTGTTGATATGGGGCTACGTGGTAGCGATAATGTTCTTCGTGAACAAATAAAGAATACCGCTGATTTTCAAGATGAAAATGGTAATTTTAATATTGATCGATATAAGCTACTTGTTCAATCTGCTGGTCTTACTGTGAACAGATATCAGCAAAGCCTGAAGAATGATCTCGCTACTGAACAGTTTTTTAGTGGCTTAGAAACAAGTAACTTTTCATTAGATCATGAATTAGTTCAACACCAGATTTTAGAAGGTCAAACCAGAGATATAGACTATATTACGCTGCAAAAGCAAGCCTTCAGTAATAATATAGATTTTTCAACTGAGGAAGGCATTGCCGAAATTAATAGCTACTATGAAATCAATAAGGATCAATTCAGAATCCCTGAAAAAGTATCCATTGATTATATTGTGCTATCCAAGTCAGACTTTTTAAATGTTGAAATATCGGAGCAACAAGTTAGCGAGTATTATCTCGATAATAAATCAAATTATGAGGGTACTGAGCGACGTAGAGTAGCCCATATCCTAGTCAATGTTCCTGTAGATGCAGACCAGGCAGGTATTGATAGTGCTCGTGCAAAAATAGATGCAGCTAAAGGTAAATTAGATGCAGGGGAATCATTTGAATCAGTAGTAACAGAATATTCGGATGATACTGTTAGTGCCGATATGGGCGGGGATTTAGATTGGATTGAAGAAGGTATGATGGATGAAGCTTTTGAAGCTGAAGCATTAAGCATGTCTGAAATAGGCTCAATATCTTCTGTGGTTCGTAGTACTTTTGGTTTTCATATTATTAAGCTGCTCGACCTAGAGTCTGGTGCTGCTAAGCCATTGGATGAAATCAAAGATGAAATCATTGCACAACTCAAGGACAAAGTTGCTGAAGATAATTACCTAGATGCAAAAGATATTTTAGCTGAAAAAGCATTTGAGTATTCTGATTCATTAGCAGATGCTGCTGAGGCTTTGGGTACAGAGGTTAAAAGCACTCAATTGTTCGATCGTCAATTTGGCATAGGATTACCGCCTGAGTTACAAACTAATCCGGTAGTCATTCAAAATGCCTTTTCTGATGAAACACTCATTGATCAGGTGAATTCTGAAGTCATTGATCTGACCGATGATAGCGCCTTGGTCATTCGTAAGAAAGATTATCAAGAGGCTGGTGTACGTTCGATTGAAGAAGTCAGTTCACAGATTGAAACTATGATAATTGCTACAAAGGCTTCAGAACAAACAGACCTGACTGCACAACAAATTACTGACGGTCTAAAGCTAGGCTCTAGTCTTGATGCATTAGCTATGAGCTTGCCAGAGGCTTTAAAGACCATCACTTGGTCTACTCAAAAGTCACTGTCTAGAGTAGGCACTGAGGTGGATGCTCAGATACGAACTCAAGCATTCAATATGGATCTAACTAGCGAAGCTGTTTCTAAAGTTCAATTGGCGAATGGTGATTATGCAGTAATACGTCTAACAGCCGTGAATAGACCTGAAGCAAACTTATTGACTGTTGCAACGGAAGCTCAGAAATTTACTGAGTTTTATAAGCAGTCAGAGTTAAGTGGCTATATTAAGTATTTAGACTCGAAAGCGAATGTTATTCGTATGTTGAGTAATGCTGAAATAGTCCAATAGTCGCTTTTCAGAATCAGCAATAAAGGCCGCTAATTAGTGGCCTTTTTATTAGTTTCAGAATATTGGTGGCAACTGACTAAGCAACCGTCTACTAATACTTGTTCCGGTTTCTGTTGATGACAGTGTTCATTCACATCCATGCACCTATCACAATAGATACAGCCTTTCATTTCAGATTCATTGGTCTCTAGCTTTCTATTGATAGGAGACTGAGTACGACTTAATAAGCTTTTAGTATAAGGGTGCTTTGGATTCCTAAGAACCTGTTGAGTTGCGCCATATTCAACCACACGCCCTCGACAAAGAACCATAATCTTGTCGCACATATGTTCTACCACATCTAGATTATAGCTAATCATAATGTAGGAGAGGTTTAATTCTTTTTGCAAATCTAACATTAGATTTACGATCTGAGATTGTGCTGAAGTTTCTAATACCGATAATGGTTCATCAGCAATAATACAAACAGGATCAAGAATTAAGGCGCGAGCAATGGCAATCCTTTGTCTTTCTCCAGCTGAGAATGTATGAGGTAAACGGGTTGAATGATCGGATTTAAGCCCAACGAGCTCTAATACATTAAACAACCGTTCTTCACGCTCAGATTTAGTTAGTTTAGTCATATTAATGAGCGGTTCAGACAGTATCTCACCAATCGTCAAACTTGGGTTAAGAGAGCCCATGGTATTTTGATAAACCATTCGGACTCGACGATTTCTATTTTGGTGTTTATTGCTTTTGACCTTACTGACATCTTTATCATCAATTTCAAGCACACCCGAGGTTGCATGTTCAGCACCAACCAATATTTTCGCTAAGGTAGATTTACCCGAACCAGCTTCACCCAAGATGCTTAAACTTTCACCTTGAGTCAGTGTGAAAGAGACGTCTTCTAAAGCTGTAAAACATTCTGATTTACCAAATAAATTGGCACTGTTTAGGTATTCTTTTGTTAAAGATAATGCCTTAATCGTTGCTCTTTTAGTCATCGCGCCCACCTATTGGAAAATGGCATCGGACCAGTCGTGATCCGTCAAACCAAGCATGTGGAGCCTGAACACATTTTGCCTCTGCATAGGGACACCTTGGCCCGAGATAACAACCAACGGGTAAGTGGTGTAACGATGGGGTAGATCCAGCTAATGAAGGTACTGAGCTCTTAGGTGCCAAATTCCAGTTGGAAGGTGCACTATTGAGTATCGCTTCAGTATAAGGGTGTTTGGGGTTGTCAAAAATGAGCGCGCTCGGCCCTGACTCTATGACTTGACCACAATACATTACGGTTACAAAATCAGTCTGTTGTTTTAATAGTTCAAGATCGTGACTAATTAAGACCATTGCCATATTTCTACTTTTTACCAAATCATTGAGCAATTTCATGATTTTTTGCTGCTCTGATAGATCCAATGATGTGGTAGGTTCATCAGCAATAAGTAACATTGGGTCAGATGCCAAGGCATTGGCGATCATAATTCTCTGTAATATCCCTGAGGTTAATTGGTGTGGATAACTGTCGAGAATAGCATCGATTTGCTGTAATCCAACGTCAGCTAGTAACTCAGCACGTCTTAACTTTCTCTCTTTACGGCTGGTGTAGCCATGAATTTTTAATGTTTCATCCAATTGTCGTGCGATTCGATAACAGGGATTTAATGAGTTCTCTGGTTCTTGAAAAATAATTGAAACAGCTTGGTATAGGCTTTGTCTTTGTTCTTTAGTACTAATAGTGAGTATGTCATTACCCTTTAGGGATAATTGATCGGCTGTCACTGAAGCAGAGTTTCTCAGCAGATCCATAATGGCCAACATAGCAATACTTTTGCCTGATCCCGAATCCCCAAAAATACCATGATAGGCTCCAGCTTCTACTCTAAGACTGAAATTATCTAGCGCCTTAACGGTCCCGCCTGAAACGGGAAATTCAACACATAGATTTTCGACCTGAAGCAATGCCATGTTAATGCCTCATCTTATTGTTGATTATGCGGTTAAGACCATCACCAAAAAAGTTAATACTTAAAACGGTAATTAAAATGGCTAAACCGGGCAAGGTAACAACCCAGGGTGCAATGTGCATTGATGTTCTCGCTTCGGCTAGCATGGCGCCCCATTCGGGTTGTGGGGCCTGAGCACCAAGACCCAGAAATCCAAGTGCGGCAATATCTACAATTGCCGTGGAAAGGGCGATGGTTGTTTGCAATGTTAAAGGTGCCGCAACATTAGGAAAAACAGATTTAAGTAATATTCGTGAAGGAGTAGCTCCGTCCAGTTTTGCTGCATCGACATAGGCTTTATTCATTTCTTCAATAACGTGGCTAATGGTTGTTCTAACAAAATTGGGTAATAGAACGATAGCCACTGCTAATCCGGCATTGACTAGACCTGGTCCAAGTATGGAGACAACAATTATCGCTAGTACTAATGACGGAATTGCAAAAATAATATCCATGCTCCGCATAACTGCTAATTGAACATGTTTACGATAGAAGGCGGCTACTAGACCTAGTCCGACTCCAACCAATAAGGCAAAGGTCACTGACAACAGTGAAATGCCGAAGGTAAGCGGTGCACCTTCGAGGAGCCGACTAAATATGTCTCTACCGAGTAAGTCTGTACCGAGTAAGTGTTCTGATGTTCCTTGTTCATGCCAAGAGGGAGGTATGAGTTGTGTCGACAGGCTGTTGGTATTACTACTATCAATAAATAACGATGATAGGGAAAGAATAAATATTATGCACAGTATTAATAACCCAAGCACAGCACTTGATTTAGAACTAAAAATCGCCCATCGGCTTTGTAACCCGGAATTCTCCTGAGCTGATGATTGTGAATATAACTGTACACTAACCATGATAAATCCGCTTGCTTGATTTGGTTTGAGGGTTTAGCCAGAACCCGAGTAACTCAATCACTGCATTGATTAGTATTACCATTGAAGTAGTGATTAATATGCCAGTTGAAAGTGCTTGGTAATCTGTTTGAGACAATGCATCTAGTAACCATTTGCCGATACCTGGCCATGAGAAAATATATTCAGTTAGTATGGCACCCGTCATCAAAGTGCTAACCTGTAGCCCAAGCATATTTGTTAGAGGAATTAGGGCGTTTCGTAAACCATGTATCCAATATATTCCAAATCCATTAAGACCTTTTGCCTGAGCTGTTTTTATGTAGTCAGCATTTAATGTCGTTAGCATTGTTTGACGTGTCATTCGGCAAATAATTGCTGCAGGCAAGGTCGCTAAAGTGATGACTGGTAAAATCAGATGATTAATGGCATCAAAGAATGCTTCCATCCGATAGCTTTGATCTGAAATGAAGGTATCTATCAACATGAATCCAGTTACAGGTTCTATGTCGTATATAAAGTTTAATCTACCGGCAACTGGGGTCAGTTGAAATTCTATTGCTATGTATACAATAAGTAGAATTGCCCACCAAAAAATGGGCATAGAGTAAGCAGTTATTGAAATATTATTTATTATAGTATCAATTGGTGTGCGATGGTATTTGGCTGCTATGACGCCAAGTGGAAGACCGACTAAAAGTGCCAAAATACTGGATAAAAGAACCAGCTCTAAAGAGGCTGGCAAATGTAATAGGAAGGAGTTAATGGTTGGTTCTGCAGTAACCAGAGATGTTCCAAAATCACCTTTAAAAATATTGCTTATATATTGCCAATAACTGAGTGAAGTATTGGCACCATGATCGGCTGAATTTAAAACCATGTAGCTAATTAAAGTGACACCAGTAAATGACACCAGCACAAAGAATATTTGTCTAAATATTAATTTAATCATCTTTTGCCACTTTACTCACATCTGTGAATGATACTCCACCCAATGTCTGTAACTCGAGGTTCTGTACTTGCTTATTTGCAACCATAACAGATTGACCAGTGGCTATTGGCAATATTGGTAAGTGTAGCACTGCCAGTTCTTGAGCCTTATGGTACAGAGCAATTTTCTCTTCAATGTTATCAGCTAAACTGGCTTGATTTAGAAGCGCATCAAACTCCAAATTACACCAATGGCTTCGATTAGTTTTGGCTTTAATGGCAGTGCAGCCTAAAAGGCTTCTTAAAAAGTCACCAGCATCATAAGTATCTGCGACCCAGCCAAGCAGTGCCATTTCATGCTCACCTGCTCGTACCTTATCTAAATAGGTGTTCCACTCATAACTGACAATGGTTGTTGTAACACCGACCTTTCTTAAATCTTCCTGAATCAGTTCCGCCATTAACATTCCATTAGGATTATAGGAGCGTTGAACTGGCAGAACCCAGAGTTCGAGACTAAGTTGATTATGTCCGGCTTCACTAAGCAGTAATTTTGATTGCTCTGGATTATATTTTGGTAGTTTTATGTTGGGGTTGTGAAAGGGTGTCATTGATGGTGGTACAGGCGTATCTGTATTGGTACCCAGCTTGCCATATACGGTATCAATAATACGCGCTTTATTAATTGCCATAGACAGTGCTTTTCTAACATTGGCATCATCAAAGGGTTTTTTATCAGTATTAAAAGCCATATAGCCAATATTCAAACCAGGCTTTTGATAAATATTCACATCGGGATTTTTGGATAATAACTCATATTGGCTTTTGGGTGGATTGGTTAATACATCACATTCACCAGTAATTAGGCGAGCATATCTTAAAGATGGCGCTGGTGTAATGGCATAGACAAGGTTCTTTAAGTGTACTCGGCTAGCATAATAATTTTCATGTGCCTGATATCTGATGACGGCATTTTGTTGGTATTTTTTAAGTTTATACGGTCCGGTACCAACAGGAAATTTATCTAGGTTTTTCAATGGTTGCTGTTGAGCTTCAATTTTTGCCGCGTACTCTGCTGAGAGTATTGAAGCAAAATCCATTGACAGGGTGTGTAAAAATGATGAGTCCGGTTCGACTAATTGAAACTCTACCTGATGTGCCGTTCTAGCTAAAATAGCTCGTAAGTTCTTTTCCAACCCCATGTTCTGATAATAGTTGAATTCACCCGATGCCTGTTTATGGAAATTGTTTTGTTCATCCTTTTGTCTATTAAAGCTAAAGACTACATCTTCGGCATTAAATAGACGTTTGGGTTGAAACCACTGGGTGTTTTGAAAATTGACATCTTTTCGAAGGTGAAATAAATAACTTCTGCCATCCGATGACATTTCCCAGTGACTAGCTAATGCGGGTTCAATGATACCGGTACTATTATTGGTGGAAACAAGGCGATTAAAAATAACCCGTGCGCTGGCATCAAAGTTTGTATAGGAGGTGCCTGTTTGTGGATTAAAATTATCCGGCGCACCATCAGAACAGTAGACCAGTCCTGATTGGCTCAGAAGGTTTGAATTGTCATTGTCACATCCCGCGAGAAACAGGCACAGCAGTGCGATGAATATGGCATAGGATGTTGCGAATCTGTGCTGTAGTAGCATCGTTTTTCTGTGACCAGTCGCATTACTAAACGGTAGTCGACAAGTTTACACCAGATGAATTAGTATTAATACTTAACCTGAGGCGGAAGTCTCGGAATCAAGTAAACTGTATTTTTTTAGATAGCCTCGCAACTGATGATAAGTGAGTTGCAATAATTCTGCCGTTTTCTTTTGATTATACTGGCTTGCTTCTAGAGCATCTTTGATTAGATTCACTTCAAACTTTTGGCTTTCTGCCTTGAGATCAATTGGAAACTCCATAGTAGGGCTTGTTTGCAGTTGCTCTTGTTCAACAGTTTGAGAGCTTGAGGTAAATCGCCAAGGTGATTTAAAAGGATCGAAATTCACGTGTCGAATCATCTCAGTAACACCAGCCCGGTAGACATTACGTTCAACGACATTCTTTAGCTCTCTAATATTACCAGGCCAGCTATAGTCCTCGAGTGAACGCATGGCCTCGGGTGTAAAGCCTGCAAAATATTCACGTTTAAGTTCACGCGTCATATTTACTGCAAAGTATTCAGCCAATAATGAGATGTCTTCTTTACGTTCTCTTAGAGGGGGAAGGGTGACTACATCAAAAGCTAGGCGATCGAGCAAGTCTGCTCGAAACTTACCTTGCTCGGCAAGTAACGGTAAGTCTTCATTAGTAGCACAGATTAATCGCACATTGGTTGTTAATGTTTTATTACCACCGACACGCTCATATTCACCGTATTCAATCACCCTAAGAAGTTTCTCTTGCACTAATCCTGAGGAGTTGCCTAATTCATCAAGGAACAGAGTACCTTCATCTGCGCGTTCAAAACGACCTGTATGCTTTTTTCCTGCACCGGTAAAGGCACCAGACTCATGTCCAAATAATTCAGTTTCGAGTAATGATTCATTAATAGCCGCGCAATTCATTTTTACGAAGGCCTGATCCCAACGTGATGAGAGATAATGTAGCCTAGCTGCTACCAGTTCTTTACCCGTTCCTCTTTCACCCACTACTAATACAGGTTTATCAAGTGGGGCTACCTGAGATATGTGCTCAAGGGTTTCAAGAAAGCTTACCGATTCACCGATTAAATTATCACGCTCTTGAGTTCTATTGTTCGAATTAGGAGACATTATCTGATTCCAAGTGGTTAAATTTACCAATAGTTGGTTAAATTGTTACATAAACATTGGGTGACTTACTAGTGTAAGAATGTAATTACTTGTAAATTCAGTAGCTTAGGGGTTGCTCAAAAGTTGGCACGATGTGTGTATAACATAGATGTATAAGAATCGTTTTAACTATTTATATTACGGTTCTCAAACGGCCCTAAGCAACAAATATTGAGCAAGGGCTTTATTTAAATAAGATTAGAGAGATTTATACGATGCAATTTACAACTTCACTTATGACTTATATTCAGCCTAGACGGCTGAAGTCTATTGTGGCTTTTGTTTTAGCTTTGTTGGGTCTAGTTATTGCGGTTATCGCATTCAGTTTAACTAATGACCAAGTAGCTTTAGTTACAGAGGTCGTCAATTCACTGGCCGACAGTCCCGTCGGTAACGCATTTACATTTTTATTAAATTGATTTAACTCAGAAGAGAGGAAGTAATCATGGGAATTTTTTCACGTTTTGCTGATATCATTAATGCAAACCTTAATTCACTACTCGACAAGGCAGAAGATCCTGCCAAGATGATTCGTTTAATCATCCAGGAAATGGAAGATACTTTAGTTGAAGTAAGAACCACTTCAGCTAGAACCATAGCTGAGAAGAAAGAATTGAGCCGTAAGATCGAACGTATCCAAGGCGAAATTGCTAATTGGCAAGAAAAAGCTGAATTGGCGTTGAGCAAGGATCGCGAAGACTTGGCAAAGGCTGCATTGATTGAAAAGAAGAATCTTCAAACAACTGCTGAGGATATGAAAACCCAGTTAGATAGTGTTGAAGGTACGCTCGATCAGCTAAATAGTGAGATAGGCCAATTACAAGATAAGTTACAGGATGCGAAATCTCGTCAGTCTGCTTTATTGATGCGTCATAAGACGGCAACATCAAGATTAAAGGTGCGAGAACATCTTTATAGCAACGGTGTAGATGATGCGATGGAGCGTTTTGATACATTTGAGCGTAAACTAGATAATGTAGAGGCTAACGTCGATGCTCAGGAATTAGGTCGTAAGAAAACTTTAGCTGAAGAAATCGATGGTCTTGAAGAAGACGAGAAGCTTGATGCAGAATTAGCTGAGCTGAAAGCTAAGGTCGGCGGCAAGAAAAACAGCAAGAAGTCAGAAACATCTAAGTAATAGATAAGGGGAATTGTCTAATGGATGATATGTTAATAGCTCCGATCATACTGTTTATGATCTTCGTCGCACCAATTTGGGTGATCATGCACTATAAAACTGCGGCTAAGAAAAGTGTTGGACTTTCAGATGATGAGCAACATTCACTGTCTGAATTAATGGAGGTTGCAGATGGCCTTGACCAGCGCATAGATATCTTAGAATCTATTTTGGATCAGGAGACACCTGATTGGAGAAGTAAATATGAACAATGAGTATCCAGAAAAGCGTGAGCTTTATCGCGATCGCTCAAGGGCTAAAATCAGTGGTGTCTGTGCCGGTATATCTGATTATTTTGGTCTAGAGGTCTGGGTGGTTCGAATTGTTGCGGTCAGTGCACTTATTTTTTTCCAATTTCCAGTATTACTTGCCTATGTCATTGCGCATTATGTGTTGGAACCAAAACCAGGTACTGAAGGCATTCGTAGGGGTAAGGGTAAGGCCAAGAGAAATTCTGCTACTAAACCTACGCAAGAAGAGTCATCAGAGCCAACGCCTGGTGCCAAAGCAACGGTTCAGCAAGTTTGGAGAAAAGGCCGGATCCCAAGTCAAATGATTCGCAAGCTAAACCAACGCTTTAAAAGTATGGAGGGTCGCTTGCAGAATATGGAATCCTATGTCACCTCCAAGCAATTCCAGTTACGTAAAGAGTTCCAAGATTTATAACCTTCAATAACTACAATGTTCGGGTCTAATCGCCTCGAACATTGCTTTTTTTATACCCTTATCTAATATTATTCTAATAAAAAACAGCCTATCTTTTGTATAATAATTGCTCAACTATTTGAGATTTAAGTCCTAAACTGCCCCTTGTTTGCCAAAACTAAATAATCATTGTTTATTGTATGTCGTTGACTCATTAGATTTATGTGTTTATGATTTGGAGTTCTATGGAAAGACAGGAACAGAAAAACAGACTTCACCCTGTTTTAAAGTGACTGTTTAATTAAATAATAACTCCTAATCAAGGATCATACGATTCAACAAGATGTCAGGAAATAAAATGTCAAAGTCGATGAAACGAAAAAATATTTTCACTTGTATAGCAAGTGCTTTTCTATTGATAGGTGCAGGTGCATCAGTGACCGCAGGGCCACTTGATTCTTCTATAGCTATTGAGAAACAAATGAATAAGGCCTCTATGGCCACACAAAAAACAGTTGATAAGTTAGCTGATGATACTTCTGATATGTCTCAGACATATCAATTAACGCTGCAAAGCATTGATAGTATCAAGCGTTATAACAAATCTATTGAAGGTTACATCAGTAAGCAAAATGCTGAAATGGCCTCTATTCAGAAGCAGATGGATGGAATTGATGATACAGAGCGAGCTGTACTTCCTATGATGGAAGATATGGTTGAAACTCTGGACCAGTTCGTAAGCATGGATATTCCTTTCTTAAAGGAAGAGCGAGTTAACCGAGTTGCTTTCTTACGCGAGATGATGTTGCGTGCGAATGTATCTAATTCTGAAAAGTATCGTAAAATTCTAGAAGCCTATCAGGTGGAAAGTGATTACGGAACGAGTGTTACAGCCTACGAAGGTACACTGGAAGGTGAAGATAAGACTGTTGACTTTTTAAGAGTCGGTCGTGTCGCTTTGGTATGGCAATCTCGTGACGAGCAGACGCGTGCTTACTGGGATAACAGTTCTAAATCATGGGTTCCATTAGATGATGACTATAGAATTGCAATACGTAATGGTATCAAGATGGCTCGCGGACAAGCGAACCTCGATTTGATTCACCTGCCCATTAAAGCAGCGGCAGCGAGGTAATTAAGAATGAAAAATATAACAAAACTACTTATCGCTGGTCTCGTACTTGTTGGGACTGTACTTAATGTAACTAATTTGAACGCAGCTGAAACACAGATTTCAAAAGCCAACTCACTTGATGAGTTACTTGAAATTGTTAAAAAGGCACGTACTGCAGAAAGCGCACTTAATAAGCGCCGCATTGCAGAATTTCGTTCAGCTCGTAATCAGCAGAAGAAATTAATGGATGACGCTATTGCACTCGAAAAGAGACTACAGCGACGTACTGAAGAGTTGAAAGCTCAGTTTGATGCCAATGAAAAGAAAATTGGCTCAATGGAAGAACAGCTTAAGATTAAATCTGCCAACCTAGGTGAAATGTTTGGTGTTGTTCGTCAGGTTTCTCTAGATGCATCTTCTCGTTTGCTTAATTCAATTGTATCTGCACAGTATCCTGGTCGTGAAAAATTCTCTGATGAGCTGGGTGCTCGTAAAGAATTACCAACGATTACAGAGCTACAGAAATTGTGGGTAACGATGCAGACTGAAATGACTGAAACAGGCAAGATTGTACAGTTCACTGGTGATGTAATCATGGGTGATGGCTCTAAGCAAAGTACTTTAGTAACTCGTATCGGTGCATTCAACCTTCTTTCAGATAGCGGCTACATCGTTTATAACCCTGAAATTAGTGCCATGCAGGAACTTGTTCGTCAACCTGATTCTGAATACACATCTACTGTTGGATCATACCTAGACACTAGTTCTGGTGTAGCTCAGTTAGCAGTTGACCCATCACGTGGTTCGCTACTAAGACTTTTCACTCAGAAAAAGACTAACGAAGAACGCTATCACCAAGGTGGTATCGTCGGGTATGTAATTACTGCGCTATTAGGTATTGGTCTTCTGATCGTTCTTGAGCGTCTAGTAACACTTACACTACTTGGTTCAGCTATTAAGAAGCAGTCTGGTGATTCAACTCCTGGAAATAATCCATTGGGTCGTATTATGTCTGTTTACCAATCGAATCAAGATTTAGATACTAATGACCTTGAGTTGAAGCTTGATGAAGCGATTCTTAAAGAAACGCCTAAGATTGAACGCGGCGTAAATATCATTAAGGTTCTTGCTGCTGTATCACCGTTACTTGGTCTACTGGGTACGGTTACAGGTATGATTGCGACATTCCAGTCAATCACACTGTTCGGTACAGGTGATCCTAAATTGATGGCTGGTGGTATTTCAACAGCCTTGATGACAACGGTATTAGGTCTTATTTCAGCCATTCCTTTGATTTTCCTACACGCAATTGTTGCTGGTAAGTCGAAGTCTATGGTTCACGTTCTAGAAGAGCAAAGCACAGGCTTGCTTGCAGAACACGCTGAAAAAGGAGCTTAGTTAAATGCTCTACCAGTTAGAAGAGCTATTTGATATTGTCAAAAACTTCATGGGCACTGGAGGTGATGTATTATACATCATCGCCTTTGTTCTAGTTGTTATGTGGACATTAATCATTGAGCGTCTCTGGTACTTAAACTTTACCTTTCCTCGGGAATCACGAAACATGATTGCTCGTTGGGCTGCTAGAGATGATATGTCATCCTGGCATGCGCAAAGAATCAGAGATGCTTGGATTTCTCAATCAAGAGAGAGTCTTAATCAATATCTAAGACTCATCAAGACTCTGGTTTCAATCTGTCCGATGGTAGGTTTGTTAGGAACAGTGACCGGTATGATTACGGTATTTGAGACTATGGCAACACATGGAACCGGTAACCCTCGCTTGATGGCGTCTGGTATTTCCATGGCGACAATTCCTACTATGGCAGGAATGGTTGCAGCATTGTCCGGTTTGTTTCTCATAACTAGACTAGAAGCATCTGCACGAACTAATTCAGAACATCTTGCAGATAGAATGCCACGTAGCTAGCGCCTTAGGTGATAGCTACCGTTTGAATAATTAGAGATAACTAATGGCACGTAAAAAACTTAAAACAGAAGATGCTGAAATTGATATGACTCCAATGCTGGATGTTGTATTTATCATGCTTATCTTCTTTATCGTAACTACTTCTTTTGTAAAAGAAGCGGGTGTGAATGTTGAAAAACCATTTGCTCCTATGGCTTACAAAAGAACAAATGCCAGTGTATTTGTGGCAATTAAAGAAGGCGACACTATTTGGATATCCAAGAAAGAAGTGGATATCAAAAACCTACGTGGCGTGATCGAGGAAGTCCGATTAGAGAATCCAGAAGGGCAGGTTGTTATCCAAGCGGATAAACTGGCTAAAACAGGTATTCTTCTAAAAGCGATTGACGCGATTAAGGCTGCAGGTGTTAAAGATGTGTCCGTAGCAGCGAGGGTAGATTAATATGCAAAGATTATTATCAGGACTCGTAATCGGCGGCTCAATCACATTCCTACTGTTCGTCTTTATGGCTGCATTGGTATCAATGAAGGCTGAATTTAAAAAGGCTGATGAGTACATCACTGTAGATTTGGGTAATGTAAAGCCAGAATCCGATTTACAAAGTAAGAAACGTGCTCCACCAAGAAAGCCACCACCACCAAAGAAACCACCACCACCACAAAAGGTTATTGTTCAAGAAGACAATAAACTAGTGAACAACCTGAATTTCCAAATGGCAAATTTAGACGTGAATTTAAAGGGTGATGGACCGTTCTTAGGTAAAGGCGGTGCGATGAACGATGGTGAAGCTATCCCATTAATGATTACTGAACCACGTTGGCCTAGAAAGGCTTTGATGGAAGGTATCGAAGGCTTTGTTCGTCTTTGTTTTACAATTCAGCCCGACGGTAAAGCTAGGGATGTTAATGTGAGAGATTCGAACCCAAGACGTTTGTTTGACCGTGCCGCTCAACGAGCAGTATACAAATGGAAATTCAAACCTCAGGTTATAGATGGCGTAGCAGTAGAACAAAAGAATATGTGCTACACCATGGAATTTAAGCTAGAAGAGTGATGGTGACTATGACGAAAAATATACAAATAAGAAAGCTAGTCGTCGGCTTATGCTCTTGCATGTTGATCACTTTGGTTACGATACCAGGATCATTGCTAGCTGCTGAAGACAAGAAAGATGGTGCGGAGAAACCAACGCCGCCTCCACCTCCTCCATTTATAAAGGCGCCAATCTCAACGACAAAGTATACGAAAAACTGTAAGCCGATGGGATTGCAAAAAGCCCCTAAGGATCAGAAACGTCGTACATTTGCATTGGATCCAGGCAATTTTAGACGTATGGAAAAAGCCTCTGAATTTATGGGCGAAGAACAGTACGATGAAGCGATAGTTATTTTAAAAGAACTAGCGGTTCGTGCTGAGAATAGACCTTATGATTTAGCTAAGGCTAAAGAATATATGGGCTACGCTTATCTATCAAAGGGAAATTATGATGTAGCGATTAAAAACTTCAGAGATGTAATTGACCAGCGCATTTTACCAGTACGTAACGAACAAAGCTTAATTCGTAACGTTGCGGGTTTGTACTTGGCCATCGATCCTCCAGAAGTAGATAAAGCAATGTCTATTATTTCTGATTGGTTTAAAACTGCCGTTAAGCCGAAGCCAAGCGATTATATATTACTTGGTCAGGCGGCTGTATTAGGTAAAAAGTATGTTGAATCAATTTGTCCAGTACGAATGGCTATCAACATCTCAGATAGACCTAAAAACAGCTGGTTCGATATTTTAGTTGCAGCTCATTTTGAGTTGGAAGATTTCGAGGGTGCAGCTGCTATAGCTGAGGAACGTCTGTTATCGTTCCCAGGTGAAGGAAAGTATTGGCGCCAATTGTCTGGACTTAAGAGCAAGCTTGAGAAGATGAATGAAGCTCTGATTCTATTGGAATTAGCTCATAAGCAAGGTCACCTTAAGAAAGGCTCAGAATACAGAAACTTAGCGAGCATGTATTCCATTAATGAACTTACCTATAAGGCGGCTAGAATTCTTCAGGAAGGTTTGGATAAAGGAATTATTGAATCAACTGAGAAGCATTGGAAACAAGCAGCTGTCAACTGGCAGATATCACGTGAGTCAAACCGCGCTGTTAAAGCTTACTCTAAAGCTGGATCATTTGCAGAACATGGTATTAATGAGCTTAGAATTGGTACAATTCTTTCTGAAAAAGAAGACTGGAAAGAAGCAGTTAAGTACTTCCGTAAAGCCCTATCTAAAGGTGGGCTTAAGAAGTCAGAAGAAGGGCGTACTCATATGAGTTTAGGTATCGCTTTGCATAATGCTGGAAAAAGCTCTGATGCGATAAAAGCCTTAAAGAAAGCTCAGGGTTTCAAGTCTGTTAAACGTAATGCTTCACAATGGATCAATTACGTTCGAGATGCTATGAAGTATGCTAGTAACTAGAAGTTTGCATTCTTAGAATGCTCCTAAGCCTCCATAATGATAATTGTGGGGGCTTTTTTACAGTAGTAGATAAACTATGATACGTGAACCAGAAACATTAGAAGAGTGGATAGATTACCTTGCCAAGGAAGAGTTTCCAGTACTATCGGAGACCATGAGTAGACTAGGAAATCTCGATGACTTCGTGACTGATTTTCCTTCAGAGATGTCATCAATTATATTACAAGACCCCAATATGACGGCGCGGGTTTTGAAAATGGCTAACAGTGCCTATTATAATGTGGCTAATACCAAAATTAGTACCGTTAGTCGTGCCGTGATGTTTTTAGGTTACGATACTATACGGTCTATTTGTCTTTCTTCTGGTGTATTTCAACAACTGATGAAGAAAGACCCTTCTGAACGTCTATTGCGTGGTATCTCGGGCTCTTTTCAAGCGGCTGTTCAATCACAGCAATTCTCTGCCGCACGAGGCGATAAGAACCCAGAAGAATTATTCATTGGTTCAATGTTATTCCATATGGGTGAAATGGCCTTCTGGACATTTGGTGGTAAGGCGGCCAAGGAAGTGAATGAACTGATGGCAGAACAAGGATTTAGTCAAGTCGAAGCTCAAGAAGAAGTTTTAGGCTTTAGATTATCTGAGTTAACTCATGGCCTAGCTAAGCGATGGGGTATGTCTAATGTGCTATTAAATGCGCTAAAAAGGAAAGATTCGCCAGAATCAGAGAGTAGAAATATTATTCTTAGTCACCGTCTTCTGAATACAGCAAATAGAGGCTGGAAAAACCCAAGAACAAAACAAGTAATACGCGCACTTACAGACTACTCAAATACAGATATAGAAAATGCACGTAAAATAATTACAGACAGTGCAGAGCAAACAGTCGAAGTATTAAAAGGTCATGGATTCCAAGAACTTATTGGCAACCTAAACTTTCCACCAGGTACAAGTATTGATCGCTCACAGTTTAAATCCACCAAGGTTAAGATTGTTAAGAAGCGAAAGAAAGACGAACTTAAAAAGCCTGACAAAGAAGTCATCAATAATATTATGACTGAGCTTGAGTTTTTAGAAAGCAATGAGGCTGAACTGGATATCAACTTTGTTTTGCAACTGGTGCTAGAAGGTGTACATCGTGGCGTAGGCATGGATAGAGCGCTAGTTTCTTTGGTAGAGGGCGGAACTAAGTTGGTGGGTAAGTATGCTGTTCAAGATAGGAATACCACATTAGCTGATGATTTTTCGTTTACATTGGAAGCAACACCACTATTTAAAAAGGTCATACAAAATAAAGAAGTGATTTGGTCACGTAAGGCTGTCCACGGTCCCATGGCAAATGAGTTACTTGCTAAATTTCAAGTCATGTTAGGTACCAGTGATTTTCTTGCAGGTCCGTTAATGGTGCAAGGAAGACCCATTGGGATGTATTATGCTGATCGGCAAATTACGCTGCAGAAATTAACTATCACTGAAATTAAAGCGTTTAAAGCGGTCGTTGATAAGGCGAATTCTATATTGGATTCGTTTGGCGCTTTTTAAACTAGTTACCACCTGATTGGTTCGTGATGTCTACATAAAGCGTGATTTTATCTCCAGGTTGAAGGTATTTCTTGCCACTGAGATAATTATTCCAACGCTTAAGATCCTTAACTGTGACTGCAAATTTAGATGAAATTCTCGCTAAACTGTCTCCACGTCTAACTCGGTAATGTATTTTTCTTAACCGTTGCTTTTGGTTTATTAGACTACTCTGACTTGGCGCTACTTTACTAGATTTTGTCCAAACTACTAAATCCTTGCCTACTTTGAGTGGATCGGTCGG
>Ga0316204_10004876_pt1 | contig 23352 bp, 15 predicted proteins | sample 6monrhotite_MG_2_FD_205661 | JGI IMG/M metagenome (GOLD analysis project Ga0316204, IMG submission 205661) | Microbial mat bacterial communities from mineral coupon in-situ incubated in ocean water Damariscotta River, Maine, United States -... | ecosystem: Environmental > Aquatic > Marine >... | reverse complement strand
TGCTGGGTTTTGTCGTATCTAGAAAGGAAGAAATTATGAACAACGTTCCCCATAGTAATCGGCTAACTATTAGTGATTTATTGGCAGCTATTATCCAATACGAAGTAGACCGCTCAAAGATAGATGTTTCAAATGGTGTGGTACTTAGCTTCAAAGACCCTGATTACAGTGCTGAAGAAGGTGGTTACCATCCAGTTGAAATAGCCATGCAGAGCGATGGTTGTTTGATGTACATAACTGACTTTAGTTATGTTGGAATTCCACCCGACGCAGAGCTAGCTAAAGATCTCGGCTTTGACTTTGAATACGGTGTTTTTCAGCAGTATGGCCGTGAATTTCCGCTGGTACAGGCAGCAGAGATATTTGCTATGTGGCAGACAAACTTTGTTAGCTACCATGGCATGGGTGTGTATCGCGTTACTGTAGGTGAATTATGATGATTAACTATTCACTGATGACTTTAAATGCTGAGTTGTATTGTGTTGCAGATAAAACACGGAGAAAACCTTACCTACAGGGTCGATTAGATGCCTATTGCGGTGTCTATAGCATGGTAAATGCGGTGCATTATCTGTGTGGCCCTTTATCTTCCGAACAAGCATCTGCATTGTTGATAAAACTGATGGGGTATTTAGAGCCAAATCAAACGGCTTTTAAACGCTTAACAAATGGCACCTCACTTAAAGAAATAGTCAGGGCAGTAGATCACTGCATAAGCCGTCAATACCCCATTAAGAAGGCCAAACCTTTTAGTCGTAATAAAGGTGTGTCAATTGATGATCTTTGGCGTGAAATTTCAAGCTTTTTAGCTACTCGTAAAGGTATTGTAATACTGGGTATGGGAGGTAAGCATGAGCATTGGAGTGTGGTTAAAAAGACTACGCCAACAAGTTTGTTATTGTTTGATTCAGTACGCTTATCTCGATTGTCAAAACACCATTGTAGTACCCAGGAAACCGATGAAACCGTGCACGTATTGAAGCCCACGCATGTTCTATTTCTCTGGGTTGCTCAACCAGGAGGTTCACATGAATAGTCCATTCAAAACCAGTCAACAACGCGGTAAGTACACTGTAAATGGCCTAGTTACAGCAGAAGACATAATGGATATGGCCATTAAGATAGTTAGTAAACGCCTGTTTAAACGAAGGGCATTAACTAATCCAGGAGAGGTCAGAAAACACTTATCTATCAAGCTAGCTCTGGTAGAGCATGAAGAGTTTAGTGTTATCTTTTTGAACAATAAACACCGTGTTTTATCATATGAAACGATGTTTAGAGGCACGATTGACGGTGCCAGTGTCTATCCAAGGGAAGTAGTTAAAATGACGCTGAATTTTAATGCGGCTGCGGTTGTTTTAGTTCATAACCATCCATCTGGTGATGCAACACCAAGCCGGCAGGATATTCAGATTACACAGCGGTTAAAGGATGCATTGGCATTGATTGATGTACGCGTACTCGATCATTTTATTGTTGGCGGTAAAGATGTCGTATCTTTAGCTGAGGAAGGGCATCTTTAAAATATGGCTAAAATGTCCATTTGAAAAAGTGTATTCAACGCTCTTAAATTTACGGACTTATTTATAAGTCACTTGGTAATACCGCAGTTTTTAACTAACCCAATTAAGTACACGTAATAACGCCTAGTTTTTAGTTTGGTGTGTTTTCGTGTGCCTGGAGATAAAGCATGAAACAAGACATAGCGATTAGAAATAAGCAGTTTTTAATTAAACAATTAAAAAACACAGAAGATGATCCATTTACCCTGTATTTGAATGGCCTAGCACCTAGTGGTAGAAGATCTATGAAAAGTCAGTTAACCGGCGTTCTTAGGTTAATGAATTATACAGATGATCCGACATGTTTCCCGTGGGAAAATTTGAAATATGCTCATATCAATAAAATAAGAAATGTTTTAATAGAACAAGGTAAGTCAGTCAATACGATTAATACAACAATAGCCGCAATAAATGGTGTGATTCGTACAGCATTTAATATGGGATTAATCAGTGCTGATGAGTATATGCGGATTAAATTTGTTAAACGCGTTAATGGTAAAAGATTGCCTGTAGGGCGAGAGCTTAAACAAAATGAAATTAAAAAGATGCTGGCATGTTGTAATCGAGATAATAATGCATTGGGCATAAGGGATGCGGCAATAATTTCGTTAATGGCTTCTACAGGATTACGGCGATCTGAAGTTGTGGCTCTAAATATCGAAAACTGTGATATTAAAAATGGAAGTTTGGTTGTTAAGAAAGGAAAGGGGGATAGACAGAGAAATGCATTTATTGTTGTGCCAGCTCAGAAGCTGATACTGAAGTGGATGAAACTGAGAGTAAGTTCAAAAGGTGCATTGTTTACTCGCATTGCTTCAGGAATACCCTCTGATAATAAGCTTAGCGAACAAACTATATATAATATTATAAGGACACGATCAAGACAGGCAGAAATTAAGAAGTGTACTCCACATGATTTACGACGGACATTAGTTACGCGCTTACTTGATACAGGTGTGGATATAAATACAGTTCGCCAGATAGTTGGGCATCAAGATGTTAATACAACAGCTAGATACGATAGGCGCGACGATCAACATAAAAGTGCTGTTATTAGAGAATTGATTGTTTTTTGAACAAAAAACACATTAGTCTTTATTAATATAATAGATATCAAGTACTTATATTCAAGAGTCCATAAAAATTATGGTAGTATCAGGAGTTATAAGGGTGCAGGATGAATATGGATAATAAAACTAATAAATAAAAAGGGAAGTAGCCTTAAGTGGCTAAATAACTAATGAATAGTTCAGCATTAAATAAAGTAAAACAACATTTACGAGATTTCTCACAAGTTAGCAATTGTAATCATTTTTATTCGCTAAAAAATATCTCTTTGACACTGAAGTATCAAAAATTATTTATATATTTCAGTACTCAATATCAATTATCCAATATTTGCGATGTAAAAAATTTGAATAATGAGGACGTTATTTAATGTGGTGGAAACGTGGTTTTTTACTTAATACACTTAATTATAATATTGAGAAAAATCTCAAAGAATCAATTTATTGTAATCAGTCTTTTTTAGGTAATAAATGGAATTTATTTGAGCGTCAGGTAATTAAATGGGCTGGTTCTCCAGGTCAGTATGTAATTTTGTTAATAATTGCCTTTATGTTGAATATGATATGCATATATTTATGGTTGCCAGATATACGAATACATATACATAAATGGAATCAGCCTTGGGGTGACTTAGTTAATTGGCAATCTGTGATTCTTGCAACTCAGCTGACAATTATAGGCCTTATATTTCCACTTGTTTTAGGTTTTGTTGGATTGCTATTAAATAATAAAACAGCTAATAAAGCACTATGGACAATCTATAGTAAGTACTCTGGATTCATGTTCGTTGGATTTAGTAGTTTATTGCTATCAGGTATTATTATTATAGGCCAGTATGTTCACCCATGGCTTAGTTACAGTGATGATATTATTTTTAGTATTGGGATTAGTGTGTGGTTCCTTTTTAATATTTCACTACTAGGATGGTTTTTATATTCAACATTTGAATTCATTTCTAATGATAATCGTAAGAATATTCTCTTACGCTACTGTATTAATGAGGCATTAGTTGATGAAGTTAAGGCCCGTCTATCAGAGTTAATTCCTGGGAATGCTGCTGAAATTGGATTGATCCCTAGAAATATTGATAATGATGATCAACCTGTGGTAACAACTTTTTATTACGCAAGAGATAAAGATAATAAATATACTTTTAGTTATCAAAAAAGAAAATACTTAAAAAATATATACTTTCGATTACTTAGTGTATATGTCAGATATTGGAAACGTATATCGTTATTTCTCTCTACAGGTGAGGAAAAGGTGGAGTTAGCTTTACCTGTTTCTGGTAAAGCTAAGTCAGACTTTAAATGGACGATAGCATTGTCTACTAATCCTTTGTCTATTTTCAGTAAATTTTTTTTATGGCTGTGCTACTCATTCAGTAAGAATTCAGATTTAGAGGTTTCAAATATGAAACCAATCATTAATGCACTTATTAATGATATTGATGATGCTCTTAGAGAGAATAATATACGTCTCTTTAAGATATCAATAAATGAGATGGAAGACTGGCATTCACAAATATTATCAACATCGTCGTTTAAGAATGATAGTGGGGAATGGGATAATTGGTTGCTACTTGGTGACGGATCGTTTGGTAATCGAACATTATTAAATATATTGTCTGGTGAGTACTACGAATTATCGTTAGTAGCTGTAAAAAAAATATCTGAATCTAATAGATTCTATGAAGCTTTCTGTAACTTTTATCTGCATATTTATATACATAAAAATATAGAAAGGTTGGCAGTTCAAGTCACAAAAGAGTTGATTACTAATCATTATTATTTATTCACTGCATTAGTCAGTTGGCATAAAAATGTCGATAAATCTGAAGAAAGCACGAAAGAACAATATGATAATTCTTTAATTTCATTTGTGGGAAGTTGGGAAAATTGGCCTACTTGGCTAGGAATAAAGGAGGAAAAAAAAGGTAAATCTTTGCAGTCGATCGATCAACATATGCATCATCTTGTGTGTAGTGCACGATTGTTAATAAATGCATTAAGACATCAAGATATAGAAGCGGCAACCTGGTCTGCCGATATATTAAATAATTGGTATGCAAAGGTGTTTTCTGGTAGTAAGCCATTTTTATATGACTGGAATAATGAGTTTTTGGTACACACTTTATTAAGCCAAAATATTGAAAATCCGATTTGGCTGCAGATTCATAATAATAATAATTTTAATGATATAGATGCGACTAAATTAGCTATTAGTAATACCTGGTTTGATGTGCGAATGGTAGCTGCCGCATATATAACGAATAAACCTGTTAGTACGCTAACTCCTGAGATAATCAATATTATATTTGCATTGATTAAAGGTGATCGTCTTAAAGAGTCAGGTGGCGTTGCTCGAGCTCGTGTCCCAATACGTGATGGTTCAAATATCCTAGAAATATTTATAAGGCAATCTTGGTACTGGGAATACTCAGAAAATTCTTATGGTTCGTGGTTGGATAGTGTTGTTGAATCATTTGGTAGGATTGAAGCGCGTCGATATGTATCAGGTAGGGTATATACAGGATGGGGTAGTTCAGATGTGCGTCATCTTAAAAATTCATATATGGTTTTCGCGATAATGTACTCACAAAGAGAATGGGGTATCTCTACTAATGTGATGAAATTTTTATTCTCAAATGTTGTAGAGCTAAATCATCGTGAAACATTAATTAGAGATTTAGAGGAATGGTTAGCTCCTTCAGAGGCTGTTATTGAAAAAGTAAAGTGTTTTATAGTTGCTGATGACATTGATAAATTGTTATTGAATTATAAAGCTTCTTTAAACGCCGTTATTGATAATATTAGAAATCAAAATAATCAGCATTTAATTGGTGAACCTATTGATAATCTTGTATTGGGTGAAATAGGTAAATGTGCATCTAAAAGTGGGTTTACAGATATAGTTGGATTAATACCGCAAAGATTATTTGATGATATTGAATACGTCGATGTGTTAGATGATTCTAAAAAAATAACACAGATACTGACAGATTTCGATCGTCAATATGTTACAGAAGGTGCTGATCTCAATGGATATGATGGAATAGTTGACGAAATAATATCATCGTCTATTTCAATAAATATATTCAGACGGTTAATTACTGGCTTACCGTTTTCAAAAGAGGTTTCTGGTCCCCCGCAAATTTTACTAAATAACATTCTAGTAGATATTGAGTTGTTAAAAAATAAAAATTATCAGCCTGTGATGTTTGTCGGCTCACATGAAGTGCAACAATTTTTAGATGCCGCACTATGGGGACTTGATGATGAGCTGGATTCATCACTATTTGATATAAGACGAGATGATGGTTACCCGGAAAGCTATATGTGTCATATTAATAATATTGAGGTTTATAGCTTGCCTTTTAATGATGCAGAATTTTCCCTATTGATTGCAAAGGACTGCTTCAATTATTTAGAATTTAGACGTATTGGAGATGGAGTGTACGTCGATGTGGAGTTTGTAGAAGAGGAAAATGATGCATCTAAGGGAGAGTTAAAGCTATCATATTGGATGAATGAAAACTTCCGTTTACTTGATGGATATAAATATATAACTAAGTTAAGTGATTGATACGATATTTTTATATTGATTGCATAGTAATAATAGTATGTTGGATAAGCATCAATTGGTAAAGAATAATGTATTTATGTTAACACTATTTATTATAAGTAGAATCAGTTGATATCAATAACAGGGCTTGAGCCTTTATTTAAAAATATAAATATTCTTAATAATCAATGAGGTTTAGAATTTACTCGATTTATAAGTCTTTTATAAATGAAATATATCGTTCACCTTAAAATAGTAATTCAATGCGATCTTTTTTATGTCATTAACACAAATTGTAAACCTTAGACACCTTGAGCTTATTGAGCGTATGGCACAATTCGTTGATATGGATGTTGCCTTACCAGGCGTCTTTCGGTGTGTTCTTACAAATCACAATAATGATTGGTCTCTGCTAATGGGAGTATTGGAAGTGGGAGAACCAGACTCGGATATGAAATACCAAGCATGTTGGTATAAATATCCAAACTTCCAGTTTGTGTGTAAACCCTTTGAGGGGATAACTTTGACAGAGCTGATATCTAGTATTAACAATGATGGGTATCTGCCCATACTTGACTCGCCCAGGCTGGAATCAAAAGAAAGTAATATCAATTGGACTGAGTCTTTAATTCCAAGTCATATAAGAAATAGCTCGTTTCCCGAGAGATGTTTTTCTGCTCGGATGAGCTCTGGTGTATCCTTTCAGGACAGCAAATTAGTTGCTTATGACATGGACTTTCATCCATCTGCATTCGAGTATGTGAAAGAATTTCTCGGACTGGACGTATTTCACGGTTCCAGTGACGGTCGAAAAGGGGAGTTGCTTATCAAAATTCCAGACCGACGTGGATATCTCACGCTTTCTGATCAGGAAGTTCGTTTTCACTGTGAACCAACAGATACGCTTTCTGTGGTTGGTAGAATCGAGGGTGAACCTGTGAAATTAAATAGCCCACAGGACACATTCAAATTTGAGTCTGAAAAAGCTACCGATATGGAGCTTTGGCTGGTGACCAACAAGGATGAGATTGTTGACTATCGCTCATCATCTGAATGGCAATACCGTTACGGTCCACAAACAAACAATCGTGATCTTGCAAGCCTTTTGCAAATCATCAACGGGGGTGAGAGCGAACATTGTGAGTTTAAACAATATATCGATCTTGTTACGAAACAGAATAATAAAGCCTGGGAAGTCGACAAAACGGTATGCGCCCTTTCTAACCATCAAGGAGGTAAGCTGTTTATAGGTGTTGATGATGACACACGTATTATTGGCGTCAATGAAGGTTGCCAGCGGAATTACAAATGTAACCCTGAAGAGAGTGCGGAACGCTACCTAAAAGCAGTTACTAAACGGTTGCAGGAATCACTGAGTAAGAACCAGTGTTTCAATGCCTATTTGATAGAGAATAACCAACTATTTGTGTTGGTTGTTGAAGTCCATAAAGCCAATGGCTTGAATTATTTGATTTCCAAAAACGAGGCCTATATTCGACGTGGAGCCTCTTCACCGCAAATGACACTTGCAGAAGTTAAAGAATTTCCAGATGAACAAGATCCTCTGGGACGAAAATTATTTTAACATGACTCTGGCATTGAACAAGGTATTAGATGAACGTTAATAAGGTACCGTTAGTGCGTCGGTTTTCACCGATTACGCGCGATATGGATGATAAGCCCAGCGATGATTGGCTCGATGTAATTTGGGGCTCGAAGCCCAATGCCTGGGATGATTTAGAAACAAAGTACAGAGTTATCATTCTTGCCGATGCTGGTGCGGGTAAAACCTATGAAACTCAAAATAGAGCAATATACATACGTAATCAAGAGCGTAACGCTTTTTTTATTCGAATCGAGGATGTTGATGCGCATTTTGAAGATGCTTTTGAAGTGGGTAGTTCAGAACAATTTAATACCTGGTTATCTTCCTCGGATGAAGCCTGGTTTTTTCTCGATTCTGTAGATGAAGCTAGGTTGGATAACCCACGGGATTTCGAAAAGGCGATACGATATTTTGCCAAGCGAATTCATTCTGCTGCTCATCGTGCGCATGTTGTTATAACCAGTCGTCCCTACGCCTGGCGCTTTCAAAGTGATAAAGAACTTGTTGAACAGTTATTGCCTTTTGCTCCGGTAAAACAAGAACCAAGGGATGATACTGATCTCACTACCTCAGAGAGCACAGATACTGAATCAGAGAGTTCACTGAGTATTTATGGGCTGAAACCGCTGGATATTGAGGATATTCGCCAGTTTGCCCAGTACTTTGCTATACCTAATATTGATCGTTTGATTACCGAAATCCAAAGAGCAAATTTATTGGAAATGGCATCTAGGCCTTTTGACCTGGAAGCGTTGCTGTCGAAGTGGAAAGCAGATGGTGAGCTAGGCAGTCGTTTGAAATCGAAACAGCATATTATTGAAATTCGTCTTAACGAAATAGACCCTGGTAGGAGTCAACGCCAACCATTAAATCGACAAAAAGCACGAGAAGGCGCACGTCTATTAGCAGCAGCTGTTACCTTAAGTGGTGAGTCAGGGATACTGGTTCCGGATATCCATCATGAGAAAAAGGGCATTGATGCGGAACAGGTATTAGCTGATTGGGAACCCAATGATGTTAGGGCTCTACTGGAGAGAGGTATTTTTAATGATATTCTTTATGGTGCCGTACGTTTCAGACACAGGGAAACAAGAGAGCTTTTAACCGCAGAGTGGCTGTATTCCCTATTGCAAAAAGGACACTCCCGTCGTCAGATTGAATCACTTCTGTTTCGTGAGCAATACGGCGAGCAGGTGATTATCCCGAGACTCAGACCTGTTTTATCCTGGCTCATCCTGTTTGATGTGCCAATACTCGAACGAGCCCTAGCCTATCAACCAGAAGTTGCTGTAGAAGGAGGTGATGCAGCACACCTTCCACTAGAAACAAGAAGGGTAATTCTTAAGGATATCGTGCGTAGAATTGTCACGGATGAAGATGATCGCGTTGCTCGTGACAATAGCGCCATAGTGCGGATAGCTCAGCAAGACTTGTCGGATGATGCCCTGATGTTAATTAATCAATATAAGGATAATGATGAGGCCATTTTCTTTTTAGGAAGGCTTGTCTGGCAAGGCAATATGAAAAATTGTCTAAGTTCATTATATTCCATCGCTGCTGACCCTAATCGAAGTATCTATCCGAGAATCGCTGCAACCAGAGCTGTGTCAACTGTCGGTACGAATGAACAACATAAATCATTATGGCAAACAATTAACAGTCAGCCGGATACTATCCCACGTAGAATCTTACTAGAGTTAGTAGAAACTGCGTATACAGATGACCAGAGTGTTGTTCTTCTCCTTACCTCCATTGAGAAATTGCCCCCATATGAGGAATATGAAACCTCAGGGTTAGATAGGATTCTCCATCAATTTTTAGATTGCTTTGCAGCTTTACCAGCTCACCAGAGAGAATCACAATTACTTCGGCTATGCGTTGGTCTCAATAACTTATTAAGTCGAGAACCTTATCATGAACGACATGAGTGCCGTATCTCCAAAGAATTTACCTGGTTGATGGAGCCTGCTAACCATGCTGTTGAAATTTTAATTAATGATCGCGCGAGTGTAAGTTTTGATACAGCCATCATTGAAATTTTACTCAAAATTCCTGCAGTGAAATATTGGGGTATAGGCCAATTTAACGAATACAAAAGTAAATTGGCAGAACTGGTACCTACTTGGCCTGAATTAAACGATACTTTGTTTTGGCAAAGTGTTGTTGAAGCAAGAGCGAAATTAGCGGAAAAAGGACAACAGCTGACTGATGACTGGCACGTACAGTTTCTGGGACATTATTGGCGATTTGAATCCGTTAGCTTTCCTCGTGTATTGGGTTGGATAAGATCGAGAGAATTCGTGGATGACAAATTGATTGCATTATCATTAGCATTTCGAATTTATGCACAATCTGAACGACCAGTAGACTGGAAGGCCGCACTGCATGATTCAGTTATTGGTAGCGAAGCACTGGAAAACACACTCAACCAATTACTTAATCCCCCAGTTGAAGAAAATGCGCATTGGGAACAAGAACATCTAGCTCGCAAGCAGCAGCATGAAAAAGAACGCCAGGAGCGTGAACGTAATCGTTCGAAATGGATCGAAAGACTTCGTGCAAATCCAGATATTGTGCGCAATCCACCAGAGCTACCTCCTGGAGAGTGGACGAATGACCAATATTGGCTTCTACGTGAAATGGATGGAGAAGGATTGCGTACTGAACGAGGTCGAGGTTCAGATTGGCGTACGTTAATCGATGATTTTGGTGAAGAGGTCGCATTTGCCTTTCGTGATGCAGCAATTAAACATTGGCGTGTGTATCAACCGGGATTGCGGTCGGAGGGTGTTGATACTTCATCAATTCCGTATTTGCTCATCTTTGCCATGGCAGGATTGGAGTTCGAGAGCCATGAAGTTGAGGGTTTTCCTCAGAACTTAACGGATGCTGAAGTATCGCATGCGTTGCGTTACATAACACATGAGATTAATGGTTTTCCTAGTTGGGTAGAAACTATGTACCGAGTCTACCCGGAGGCCGTATTTGAATCAGTATGGTGTGAACTTCAATGGGAATTGAAAAACACCCAGCCTGACACACCAATGCACTATATTTTACAAGATGTTGTCTGCTATGCACCATGGATACACAGCGAATTGACGGTTCCACTCACACACTGGATCGATAGCAATCCACAGGCAGATTACGAAATTTTATATCACTGTTTTCAAATTTTAGAAAATGGCCAAGTGACACCAGATTGGTTTGCTGCATTGGCGCGTTCTAAGATTGCAATGACTGAGAATAAGGATCGGTTACCAACATGGTATGCCCTTTGGGTGGATACGGAACCTGAAACGGGTATTGCAACTGTAAAAGTTTGGCTCAGAAGTATGGAGAAGGATGCTGCGAAGTTTGCTGCACAACAGTTCATTACACAATTAATGGGTAGTCGACAAGATCGACGTGGCGTTATGTTTGTTCGTAACTTTAAGACAGTAGCAAATCTAAAAGAACTGTGCCTTTTAATGAATCAATATATAAGAATAGAGGACGATATTTATCGTTCTGGTAATGGTACTTATTCCCCAACTTTATGTGATGATGCTCAGAATGCACGTGATCAGATATTTAATTTACTGGCCGAAATGCCGGGTAAGGAAAGTTATGTTGCAATGTTAGAGCTTGCTCAATCCCATCTTTTCGCCAAACACCGTCCATGGATATTAAAACAGGCTCGTAATCGGGCTGAACAAGATGCTGATCTAGAACCTTGGGGCGTTAGAAAAATACATGAATTCTCTTCGTTATTGCAAACAGAACCAACATCTAATCGACAATTATTTGATATTGGGGTATTACACCTTAATGATTTCAAGGAATGGTTGGAGCATGGTAACGACAGTCTCTACGAGACTTACCAAAAAATAGATGATGAAACGGAAATGCGGAAGGTGCTGGCAAATTGGATAAATGAGCATGCTCGAGGGAGCTATACTTGTGCTCAAGAAAATCCGTTGGCAAATGATCAACGGCCTGATATTTGGTTACAACATTCTCAAGTTACATCACCAGTACCTATCGAGTTGAAATTGCTGGATAAAGGCTGGTCTGGTCCAAAGCTCTGCGAGCGATTACATAACCAGCTTGCAGGCGATTACCTTCGTGAAGAGACGGCAGGTTGTGGCATATTTCTATTAGTCTGGCAGGGTAGACAATCAGGTCGTCGATGGCAAATTGAAGGTAAGCGCGTTGATGTATCTGAACTCCAACATGCACTGACTAGTTACTGGAAAACTGTTTCTCATCTGTTTGTTAATGTATCATCTATCGAAGTTATTGTTATTGATTTGGCATTAAGGGAGTCAAAGTCAGAAATATAAGTGTTGTTGATAAAGCTTCTAGTATTAGTGCTCATATTCAGATCTTTTATTCTGTTTGAGTTGGATTTAATTATTGGATCAACTGTACCTGATAGTACTTAAGGTAGAGGTATTATGACCCGAATTATGCTCTACTTACACAGATGGATGCAGGTATTTGACTTAACTTAAGTAAATTAACAGGTCTACTTAGTTACTAATATTTTATGTAAAAGTAACCTCATACCAATTGGTAATTATTTTAATGAGAAGCCAAGTTCAAAGGCGTGAATATTTTTTTATTTTCTAGTAATACGAATGAATCGCGATTTATAGTTACTTATCTTATTGTTTGAATTAAAGATTACAGTTCCGGGTATGAGAGTTATCATTACTAAGTGCTGATTCGACTATTTATGTTAATAAGCATTAACATAAGTAAGAGCGGTATTTAGTTTTAAATTACATAGATTGTAATTAAAGTTTTTAAATTTGGAGTGTGTGAGTTATGAAGTCTAGCTTAATGGATAAGTTGAAGCCGTCAAAGATGAAGCTAAATAAGGATATTGATTTAACACCAATTGCTAAGGATGATAACTTAGGTAATGCAATCTGTGCAGTAGCTTCATCAATATGTGTTTATGATGGTGTTATTACTATCTCCGAATATTCATTGTTGGCATCTTTTGCTAATTCTTTGGGTCAAAGTTTTCAAAGTGCCTCACTAGCTAGTTATTTAACTTTATATCACTTGGATAGAAAAACTAATTTTTCTGATGCGGTTAGTCATCTTAAAAAACAGGCGAGTGAATTAGACAAGACAGATAGAATAGCGATTTTAAGCGCATTAGATCCATTGATTAATATTCAACACGTTAATAAAACTACTATTTTAAATAAACTTAATGATGCGCTTACTCTTGATGTTTCTTCTATCGATGTTACTTCTGATAAGAAAAAATCATTAAGTTCGCGTTTTCTTACTGCATTAGGAAATGTAACGAATAAAGATAGTATAGAAGAGTTTGCTTTAGTCTATGGTCAGTCATTGTTGTTAGATTCTTTAAAAGATGGTAAATCTAATGATATTAAAAAGGTACTGGCTGAGTCAAAGAGGGATGTAATTAATGAAATAAAGTCTTATATGAGCTTTGTATCTAATGAGACCAGTGGCTCAATTGGTTTAGTTGTAACGATTACAGATGCATTTGTAGAACAGATGGACTTGAGGATGCAAGCGGTCGCTAATAGGTTAAATAGAGATAAACAATCAGTAGAAAAGAATGTCAGTGATTTCGTTGAGTCGTCTGTAGATAGAATACTATTGTCACTACATGAAGAAATGGACTTTTCTGAATGGGATAAAAAAGAATTCTGGAATAATACTGGTGAATCAAAGGCCACAGCAATTGTTGATAAAAAAGTCGATGAATTACGTGCAAAAATGCATCATGTCATTGAAGGATGGAATTCAGATATACAGCAATTTGAGAAAGAGGTACTGGTTTTGCAACGTGGTGTTATCGACTCCTTTAATCAGAGTGGGGCAGGATCATTAGTCGATTCATTGTCTATAGGAATACAAGCTAAGATAATGGTGAATAACGTATCTACAGGGGTCCTTGGAGTAGGGGCATTATCTATAGTTGGGACTATTGGATTGGTAGCTGCTGGTGTAATTAAGGGCGGGGCACTTGTTGCATTAGTAACTAGCCCACCTGGCCAGATTTTATTAGCTGCTGTAAGTGTAGCTGCAGTATGGAAAATGGTTACAGATCCGAGTAGCTGGAAACGTTCTCAATTATCTAGTGTAAGAAATAGCTTACTTAAAAAACTAACCAAACGAATTGATCCGTTAATCAAAGAACATTATCTTCAACTAGATGAAATTGGTGAACAATTTAAAGCGGCTATGGACAAAGCTATTGCGCCAATAATATTAGAAAAACAACTGATAGAGCGTATTCAAAAATACCAGAATGAACTTATCCCAAAATTTATGGATAAAGCGATTAAACAAGTTCAGATTCTTGAATATAAGTAAAACTATTTTATCGAAACTTATTTAATTTTTATAAAATTAATAATGTTTTTAATAGCTTCGTATTTAAACGTCAGCTTAACAGGGGAATTATAGATATGGATAATATTATGCTAAAAGGGCCATATAAATTCGAAGGTGAAAACTCAATATTTGAGGAAATATCAGATATAGTAAATGGTATTTATCTCTGGTGCATTAGAATCAATGATAATGCGTTCAGGGTTTATTATGTTGGTGAAGCAGTTGATATTAGAAAACGCATGCGTAGCCATCTAAAGAATCGACTGGCTGGGAAATATACTGGTCATGATCTTGACTCATTGAAAGATAATGTAAGGATATTGAAACACAGAGCAGATGAAGGAATGGTTCCTCGTTTTTCACATATTGATAGAAAAGAATTTAATCAAGAGTTTTCTGATAATTTGCATTTGTTTTATTCACCATTACCTATTTCAGGTGATAAAAATGCTGATAAGTCGTTGCGTTGTAGATATGAGACAGGCCTAGTTACACATATAGAGAACCAAGGACAAAATATATTAACGGTAGGTCACTTAAGGTTTTCAAAAGATGAAAAAACAAAAGTTACTATTTCTACTACGAACAGTAATATTGAGCATATAAGTAATCAAGAAATATCAATATAATCTCCAGAGTAAGTATATGTTAATACTTGATCTGGTGGTGATTATATAACTACAGTAATACTTATCATTTACGTTAATGGTGTTTAACGTAAGTATGGCGGTTATTTAAAGAACGTTGTCATCTTGTATGAAAGTATTGCTTGTTTAATAAGGTTTAATTAAATGGACTGTCTATTTTGTGATAAAGAAGCGTTTTTGGAAAGTGAGTTGCATTACGCACGTTTTGATAAGTTTCCTGTAACAGAAGGGCATTGCTTGATTATTTCAAAGCGTCATGTTGAAACGTGGTTTGATTTAACGTTAGATGAACAGGCAGATGCCTTTTTATTAATTCAACAAGTAAAACTATGGTTGGATGAAAAATATTCCCCCGATGGGATTAATATTGGTATGAATTGTGGTGTTAGTTCGGGGCAGACAGTTTTACATTCTCATATTCATGTTATCCCACGATATGAAGGTGATATGTCTAATCCTAGAGGGGGAGTGCGCGGTGTTATCCCTGAGAAACAAAATTATTAAAAATGTGATTTGACTATATGAAAATACCAGAAAATATTACACGAACTCACTTGTTGAAAGCTATAGATAAAATTGATAGTGACGGTGTGCCTGCAAGTGCCCAGTCAACCACATATGATGTAGTGCATGAAGGTAAGTTGTATCCTCCAAAATTGGTTGTTAGCTTGGCAAATGGTTTTGCGAATGGAGCTGAATTGGATCGAACTAAGTTTCATGGAGGGGAGGATGCAGCCAGCTTTAGATTGCTTGCAAATAATGGATTAAGTATTGAACGAAAAAAGATGTTAGAAATAAAGCCTGATGAGCCTTTCTTTAATGAGAAAGACTTTGAAGTTCTTGTGAAATTAGCGGGTATGAGTAGAGATAAAAGCAATGCTGAGCAGAATCTAGAATGGGAGATTTTAAAAAAGGCATTTTTAAAAACTGAATTCTGGATGGACACAGTATTAAGTAATATATTCCAAGGTGGTAGCTCTAGTATTCGGAGAGATCCTACAAATCAAGCTGGTAATTTTCATGCTTATAATTGGGGGAAAATATACCCTTGTATTAATGCTAAAGATAATAAAAAACTTGCTTATACAGTGGGTATTGATGCCACAAGTGGATTTGTGATTAAAATTGATACTGTTAATGAACCTGATTCAGGTGAAGCTAGACTGAAATATGAAAAATATAGAGATAAAGAGACTCCTTCACAAATTCGTTTAAATATTCCTGTTAATGAAGGTTTGAGCCTTGGCTGGGATGGTTTGATTGCGCGAACAATTGAATTTCTAAAAGGTTTAGCAGTAGATTACAAAAAACTCGATTCACTACTTGGCTATGGTATTTATCAAGATGAAATGAATATCAATCATGCTAATGATAACGGACATAATGAGATTAATATGACTGATGAAGCAGTTGTTGATGTGCCATTAAACCAGATATTTTATGGCCCACCTGGAACAGGTAAGACATTTAATACAATTGATTGTGCTTTGAATATATTGGACTCATCTTTTTATCATAGTAATAAAAATGATAGAGGAGCATTAAAACAGAGATATGATGAGTTATTTAATAAAGGGTTAATAAAATTTGTTACTTTTCATCAAAGTTTCAGTTATGAAGATTTTGTAGAGGGGTTACGAGCTGATACTGTTAACGGACAAATTCAATATAATATAGAGCCTGGTGTATTTGTTCAGTCATGCGAAATCGCTAACAAAAAAGATGGTGTTATTTCTGTTGATGAAATTGTAAATAATTTTATTGAAGAGTTAGGTGATTCAGAAATTAATCTCTCTACTCCAAGAGGTAAGAGATTTGTTGTAACGTATAAAGGTAATACAACGTTCACTTGTGCACCAAAAGCATCCAAAGATAATCGTGAACTACCTGCGAACATAGAACATGTCAAACAGGTTCTGAAAGGTAAGAAACCATCGAATATATATTGTGAAAGCTATGTTAATGGTATCGTCAACCATCTTAGGACGAAGATGAGTTCAGCGTCATCGCTTTATGTAGGGCAAAGATTCAATAAGTATGAAATTCTATCTGTTACCAGTGAAATAGTCCGTATTAAAAAGCCAAATGGTAAGGTGATACCTTATCCAATGTCTATTCTCGAAGAATTGAAAAATAATGTTGCTAATAATAGATTGCTAATAAGTGACTTGAAAGACAGTACATGGCAAACAAAGATCACGTCAGATATTGAGCCGTATTTTGTCAGTGGTTACGATAATTTGGTATGGAAAATAGTAGAGTATTTGGTTGGCGAAAGTACACAAAAAATAGAAGATGATAAGTTATCCCCGGTAGTGCTTATAATTGATGAAATTAATCGCGGCAACATTTCAAGTATATTTGGTGAATTAATTACATTAATAGAAACCAGTAAGAGGGCGGGTAACGGAGAAGAATTATCAGTTGTTTTGCCTTATTCTAAAGATGTATTTAAAGTGCCCTCTAATTTATACATTATTGGCACGATGAATACAGCAGATAGATCATTAGCCTTAATGGACACAGCATTGCGTCGAAGATTTGATTTTGTTGAAATGATGCCAGAGCCAGTATTGTTATCAGGTCTTACTATATATGATATAAATATTCAAAAAATGCTCACCTGTATGAATGATCGTATTGAGGTTCTATATGACAGGGAACACACTTTAGGCCATGCCTTTTTTATGGGGCTGTCAGACATATCTGAAGAGTCAGATCGATTTGAAGAACTATGCAGTGTGTTCTCAAATAAAATATTGCCATTATTAGAAGAGTATTTCTTTGAGGATTGGGAGAAAATTCGACTTGTATTAGGTGATAACCAAAAAGATGACAGTGAGCATCAATTTATTACACAAAAATCTGATATTAAAATCGAGAGCTTATTTGGTAGGGTTGATGATATAGATCTTCTTGATGAAGAACCTAAAGTTTATGTCAGAAATCAGAATGCAACAAAAAATCCATTAGCATACCAGAAGATATATGAAGCCTAAAAAATCTTACAGTATTAGAGAATATGGTTATTTATTAAATGGTCTAGATGCTTTCGAATCAAATAATGCAATCGCTATTCCTAGTAAGGCTTTTAAAAGTCTGTTAAAAATATTGCATGATGATATATCTGATGATGTTCAAAATCTATTTAAACTAACCACATATAATAGAAAGCCAGCATTAAAAGTCCAAAATTACGCAGGTGTTATTCAAACACCCTGTGGTATTCAGATTGAGATACTTCCTAAACTCGCCAATCTTGACTCGAATAAGGTGTCAAAAGATAAAACTCGAATAGAGTTATTAAAAATGCTTCGCACACTACGTCACTCACCGTTTAAGCAATCAGCAAAGGCAAGCATACGTGAAGCAAAGATGCCTTTGTTAGAGGTCTATATCTCAACATTTCTATCTTTAGTGAATCAGCTAGTTAAAAGAGGTATACGATCTGACTATGTTATGATGAAAAAAAATGCCAAATTCTTAAAAGGGCGTTTAATGCTGGGTCAGCAAATTAGAAAGAATTCATTTCATCAGGAAAGGTTCTATATTGAATACCAAGAATATCAAATTAATAGGCCTGCGAACCGCCTAATTAAATCTACCTTATCATTAGTCTCACACGCTACACAAAATTACAGGAATCAACGTTTAGCACGAGAGATGCTTTTTGTGTTCGATGAAGTTCCCGATAGTCAAGATATTCGAATAGATTTTCAGAAAATAAAAACAGATCGTAGCATGGGATATTATAATGATGTTCTAGCTTGGTGTAAGCTGCTATTAGCTGGTCATGCCCCTACAGCAATTAAGGGGGAATTTGAAACTCTAAGTCTGCTTTACCCAATGGAACGTATTTTTGAAGATTATGTCGCACATTGCTTGAGAAAGAGTCTTGATGATTATTTCCCATCTGGATCTCAATTAAAGACTCAAAGCAGTCAATATTCATTGGTGGAAAAACATAATGGCAAACCAATATTTAATCTACGACCTGATTTGTTGATAAAGAATAATAATGAAAATATTTGTGTACTGGATACTAAATGGAAATTACTGGATTCCAGTGATAGAAAAAATAAGTATGGAATATCACAAGCAGATATTTACCAATTATATGCATATGGTCATAAATACTTAAAAAATACGTCTGTTAAAAGGCTTATATTAATTTACCCTAAAACAGATACATTTAGCGAACCACTAAATGTTTTTGAGTATGAGTCTGGGTTTACATTAGAGGTTGTGCCATTTGATATTATCAATCAGAAACTGTTGTTGAGTAATAGAGGGTAGTACAGAAGGACTCTATAATTATACGGGTTTACGTTAATGTACTTTAACGTAAGTGATTTTACTAAAATGTCGGTGTTTAATTAAAATTCGTAAAGGAAAACGATATGAAAATAATAAGTAAATTTTTAATGTTTGTATTCACAACTGCAATGATGAGCAGCTCTTATGCTTCGTTGGTTGGTGATCAGGTGAGTTATACCTTGGGTTATAATGATGGCCGTATTTATAGCAGTGGATCTGCATTTGTAGATGCTAGTACTTATGAATTTACACCAATTTCAAGCTTAAAAGACTTCCGTATAGATATTGATGAAAATTCAATAGATTTATTTTATGGTGGTGTTACGGGATCACTGCAATTTGGATTAGATTATCTACGTATTTATGGTCTTGATTGGAATGCAAGTGGGAGTGTGTTTTTAAAGGGTATTAATGTTGGATCGAGTGGTGTAGCTAATTTTGATCCAACGGCTGTTACATTTGGTTCAAATGAAGTGTTAATAGCTTTAAGAGATTCATACTGGTCTGGTGGTGGGGGGCATATTAATATTGAGTTACAAACAACTGTAGTTCCTATTCCTGCTTCAATATATCTATTCTCTACAGGTTTGATTGGTTTGATCGGTTTTGCTAGGAGCAAATATTATTTATAACTCATACAGTTATGATTCTTAAATTTATAAAGTAGCATATTTTTTGGATCAAAAAAATTACTATTTTCAAGGTCTTCGTGTGGCCGTTCTCAAAATATTCTGCCAGAGAATATTTTTGTCCATTATTATGTGTATTTTTTATAATGATATATTACTGTACGTTTTATGGTTTAAAGTATGAACAATATTATAAGTTTAGTATATAACAGTATAGATGAGTTACTTGATGATCTGGTTTCTGATATTGATTCTAAAGTGCATGTCCAAAAATGTATAAATAGATTTAAACTCTCGAGTGCAATACATAGTGACGTCTCATTTAATTTTTTATCTACACTTCTACTATTAGAAGGAGGGGCGACGTGTTATTTAGATCCGTCTGATGATGAAATGCTGTGCGATGATGTAGCTCCCATTAATGATTATGGTAACAATGTCTATAAGCTTGATACTGAAAGTAGTTTAGAACCTGATGAATCACCAGATTTGTCAGGCGAACTAATCGATGCGATAAGGTCAAGTGTTGAACGTGATAATATTGCTTATTCATATCTCGCTTCTAAGGATATGTCGGTTATTTCTAGAACGGCGTGGTCATTACCTTTACTTCGAGAAGAGGATGTTTTTAATAATATTTTCGACACTGACAATCCTCTCGTGACTCTCGATAAATATTTAAGTGAATATTTTTTTACCTACGAGGTAAGGCCAGAAAGGAAAATATCTTATTATCTAAGTGACCTAATTGAGTTTGTCCTAGATAATGTCGAGTTTGAAGGGAAAACTACCTTTATATGTATATATAATTCATATAAAGGTGAATCAGAGCTGTCTTTAGATATTGGTATTATTAATGAATTATTACATGGTAATGAAAATCTATATAAGAACGCAGAATTAGATACGAGCTTACAACCAATTGCTACAATATTGATTGATATTATTACTGAACATATAGATGACAGATATTTTATTTCAGAATACTATGAATCAATATTAAATCTATATCCTGATCTGCTTTTAAGATTATCTAAAACTTCAAGTTCAGTTGGCTTATCTAATATTGTCGAATATGTAAAAGCTGAATCTAGTGGATTTTCTGTGTCTCTGATCCCTGATTTTTCAACTGTATTGGAATATTATGGTACTGAAGGTTTTGAAGGCCCCTTAGCATCGAATCTTGTTAACGCATTGTCGATGCATGTCGCCACATCGCTTGCACCTAAATTTTTGATTCCTCTACATCAAGCTGAATTCTTCGACATCGTCGAAAATTCTGAACTCAACCTGTTGTTGAAGGTTTTTGATAGTTCTACAGAGTATGAACCTTTTTTATATGGTTGTTTATGGGAGGATGTGGAGTTATTGATCAATAAATTGAGAGAGAATAAAAGGTACGATATTCTTGATGCGTTTATATCTTCATATCTATTCTTAAGAGTTATTGTCTATAAACTTCCTATTAAGGAAGCTGCGTTTATTGCAAATGTAATTAATACTGACTTGATAAGAAATAATAACTCTATAAAAAAAATTATTAATGTTTTTTCATCCAAGGAATTTAAGGAAAAATATTTCATTCTTCTTGGTAGGTTTGTGGGTATGTTGGATCTATCAGATTCAAACACCAGTCCAAATACTAACATCACTGATTTATTATTCACACCTTATACGGAAGCTGATTACGTTGGTAGATTGAAGGATATACTAACCAATGAAGTTTGGTCTTTATTAAGTGAGTCAAGTAAAAATGATCTTATTCAATCCGAGATATCTTTTGAAGCATATCGAGATAGGCTTAATAAAAATAGCTTGTTAGTGCACGAGAGGTCGTTTTTTGTTCATATTGGTTGTTTTCTTGAGTCAGAGTTGAAGTCTGTATTAAAAGGCGTTATAAGTTCGCTAGAAGTTTATTTTAATAAAACTGATACTGTATCAAATAGTAATTTACTTAGAATTAAAGGTATTGTTCAGAAAAATCAATCATTAGGTAGTCTCGTTAATATGGTTTCATTTAGTAATAATATTAAGATATTAAAGACTATCCCTGAATGTAAAACAGCTATTGAGGCATCTAATTTCATTAACAATATATTGAGCAACACATTATATAAAGACGCACTTATGAATATCAGTGCTAATTATAGAAATCCAGCTAGTCATGATTCGGATAAAAAATTATTCATGAAGGACGTGATGGCGTTAAGAAGCATACTGTATAAAGAGGGTTTACTTAAAGCCGTTATACAATCAAGATGTGAATAGTTGTTTATGTTAAAACGTCTTAACATAAGTAGGTGTCATTATTCTTGTAAAATGATCTTTAGGTTGATAGAAGAGGATTTAAATGAGTTGACTATACATTCACTCATTTCTTTTAGTGGTTAGCTACTAGTTTAGAGTAGAATTATAAATTCCTGCACGGCTTGTGTTGTACGTAAGTAATATTGGTTCAAATGATAAGGATATCGTAGAAATGAAAATCAAGTGGAGTACAGACCTAACTACTGGAATTGTTAAAAGTGATGATGGCTTTATTTGTCAATTTCAGAAGGGTGCATTAGTTGAGATTAGTAGATTGCCAAAAGGTATTTCTACAAAAGGTATTAAAAGGTACTCTGTAGAGGCTACTTTAGAATTCGAAAAATCTAGAGATCTCGTCAATGAGTCTGTGGCTTGATCTACACATGCATAACTTATCATGACGTTATTAAACATGCGAGTCAGCTTTATATCAAGGACATAAATGATGCGCTTACTTCTCCTTTTGTTGTTTCCTATTTTTGCCTTTGCGGGCGGTCAAATTGTCATTTCTGACTATGAAGATGCTAGAGAAAACTATTTCTGGTCTCAACTGTATATCGATAATAAAGGTGAGTCTCTTTATTGCGGTTTAAATAGGCCGTTTCCTCAAACTGAAAAAGAATCGATTGAACATGTCTATGCTGCTGATTGGATGGCTAAACATTTTGGCTGTGCTAATCGTAATTGTAATCATCCTGACTATAAGAGAGCAGAGGGTGATCTACATAATCTGTGGCCTGAGCTTCAAAGGATTAATAGTAGTCGTGGAAAGTCTCTATACAACGTAATTGAGCCCGATCATAAGCGTTTTACTGACTTATGTGATGATTATGAGCGTTCAAGTAAATCGGGAGATACACCTGCTTATGTAGAGCCTAGAGAATTAGTTAAAGGTAATGTTGCACGTTCTATATTTTATATGCACACTGAATATGGACTCCCAGTACAGGGTGATATGAAATCAATGCTTAAACGTTGGAATAGATTGGATCCGCCTGGGGAACATGAGCATTGGCGGAATGATCTTATCTTTGAATTACAGGGCACTCGTAACCAGTTTATAGATAATTATTTTTTGGGGAATTCGCTTTAGTGTAAGTCTGCTGGTGGTAGAGCACTGAAGCTGCCTGTCGTGAGATTGATAGTGAGAGGCCGTAAACACCACATAGCAGTCTGTTAGGTTATGTTAATATAGAGGATGATTTCACTGGGGCATTGGTTTAGTATTAAATAATTTAAAGTTAGGTTTTAGTCCTTAATGAATGATGAAAGAATTGTTGCAC
>Ga0316204_10004874_pt1 | contig 23358 bp, 16 predicted proteins | sample 6monrhotite_MG_2_FD_205661 | JGI IMG/M metagenome (GOLD analysis project Ga0316204, IMG submission 205661) | Microbial mat bacterial communities from mineral coupon in-situ incubated in ocean water Damariscotta River, Maine, United States -... | ecosystem: Environmental > Aquatic > Marine >... | reverse complement strand
ATTATTTTGCTAATCCAGTACCAGAGGAACCCGACCAGCACAACAACAGTTAAAACGACGGTTGCGATTGAACCAATTACTACTGCATCCATTTTTCACCTCCCCAGGTTTAGTTAAATGTATCAGTAAAGCAATTGGTTTTAAGCTAGCTTATTGTCCACCACCTAATTTATGTACGTAGACAGCTAACTTTTTGATCTCAGTATCTGACAGTTTACCACCACCGAAGGCTGGCATAACTGCATTACGAGTATCAGTATTTGATGGATCATTTACACCAAATTTTATCGTGTGTTTTACACTTGCTAATTGATCTTGCGCAGTAAAACGATAGATTCCATCAACCAGGTTAGCAGAGCCCATAAAGCTAAGGCCTTTACCATCACCACCATGACAACCAACACAACCCGTTTCCATATAAGCTGGGTTTTCCATCACTTTGCCGTCAACAATTGACTGAGCCAGTGAATCAACCTTAGCGTCATCAAGCATTGCTGCGTGACCAGGCATCATGCCCTGACGTCCCGCAGTGATTGAGGTTTCGATATCAGTGATAGTTCCGCCAAATAACCAGTCATCATCAGCCAGTACTGGGAAACCAACGTTACCCTGACCACCTGCACCATGACAGGCTGCACAGTTATCACCAAAAAGTACTTTGCCTGAAGCCATAACATATTTAGACAGTTGTTCGTCTGCAAGAATATCTGCAGCTGACATGTCTTTCAGTTTGGTTTCAAACGGTGCACGCACATTCTCTATAGATTTCATATCTTCACGATATTCGTCTATAGAGGTCCAGCCTAAAAGGCCTTTGAAATGCGTATCAATCATTGGCCATGATGGATATAGCAGCGTGTACACAATGACGAAGATCCAGCTTGCGTGGAAGCCAATGGTCCACCAGGTTGGTGGCTCATTGTCTAATTCACGCAGGTCATCGTCCCAAAAGTGCCCGGTATTATTTTCACCGGGAAATTTGTTTTCTTCACTCATTTCTTTGAGTCCCCATTAGTGGTGGAGTCATCAACGTCATCATCTTCATCGTTAAAGATGCTGTGGCGTTGAGATTCCAGATTCTCTTTGTTCTTAGGATTAAACGTAAAGACATATGCCCATATCATTAGAAAGAACACGCCCACTGTAATGATGAGTCCGGCCCAGTCATTAAGCGTCATAGCAGCCCAGTCTGTATGGAAAAAGTCCATTAACGGTAGTCCTTAGTCTCGTCAAATTTAACCATGGTACCCAGTACCTGAAGGTAGGCAACGATCGCTTCTAGCTCTGTTTTACCTTCAACTTCTGATTTCGCTGATGCGATATCTTCAGCAGTGTAAGGTACAGCAGCGATAGGCATGTCGCGCATAACTTCCATAGTTTTAACCGTCATAACTGGATCAATTGTTGCTTCATCCAGCCATGGGTAGTTAGGCATAACAGACTCAGGCACAACACTACGTGGTTTACGTAAATGTAAGATGTGCCATTCATCAGAGTATTTACCACCAACACGTGCCAGGTCAGGACCTGTACGTTTTGAACCCCACTGGAATGGGTGATCATAAATAGACTCAGACGCAAGAGAGTAGTGACCGTAACGCTCTTTCTCATCACGGAATGGGCGAATCATCTGTGAATGGCAAAGGTAGCAACCTTCACGCAGGTAGACCTTACGACCCATAAGCTCAAGTGGCTTATAAGGACGCACACCGTCACCCGGCTGCCAGTCATTAAGCGTCTGGCCTTCCTTACGATCCCACATGATTTCTTTGTGCTTGTTGTGCTCCATTGTTTCATCGAGATAAAACAGAGGAACGATTTCAACAAGACCACCCACAGAAACCAGACCGATGGTGATTAAAATCATCGCCACGATATTGGTTTCAAATTTATACTGAATAGGACCAGTTTGATTATTATCAGACATTATCTAAGCCCCCTTAAGCTGTGGCTGCCGCAGCGCTTGCAGATTTTTCGCTGCTTGCCTGACGGATAGTCATAATTACGTTGTAAAGCATTACAGCACCACCAATCCAGTAGATCAGGCCACCAATAGCACGCATTGCGTAATATGGGTGCATCGCTGCAACAGACTCAGCAAATGTGTAAGTCAGTGTGCCGAACTCATCGTAGTCGCGCCACATCAGACCCTGCATGATGCCTGATACCCACATCGCGATGATATAAACAACCGTACCGATTGTTGCCATCCAGAAGTGAACATTAACCAGCGCTGCTGAGTACATGCGAGTGTTCCACAGTTTCATTACCAGATGGTAAAGCGCACCAGCCGCAACCATTGCAACCCAGCCTAAAGCACCTGAGTGAACATGACCGATAGTCCAGTCTGTGTAATGTGAAAGCGCGTTAACTGTCTTGGAAGACATAACCGGGCCTTCGAAAGTAGACATTGCATAGAATGCTAATGAAACAATCAGGAAGCGTAATATATAGTCAGTACGTAGTTTGTCCCATGCACCTGACAGGGTCATCATCCCGTTGATAGCACCACCCCATGAAGGAATGATCATCGCCAGAGAGATAGCCGCGCCTACAGAGCCCGTCCAGTCTGGAAGTGCTGTGTATTGCAGATGGTGAGCACCTAACCATACATAACCGAAAGTCAGCGCCCAGAAGTGGATAACTGATAAACGATATGAGAAAACAGGGCGACCCGCCTGCTTGGGTACGAAGTAGTACATGATGCCAAGGAAACCCGCTGTCAGGTAGAAACCTACCGCATTGTGACCCCACCACCATTGAATCATAGCGTCTTGTACGCCAGAGAAGATTGAGTATGAGTTGAACATATCAACCGGTACTGCAAGGCTGTTAACCACGTGCAGGATAGTGATCATCACCATCATTGACAGGAAGAACCAGTTCGACACATAGATATGTTTGGTCGTACGGTTAGCAATGGTCATAACGAAGTTAAGTGTGTAACTCAACCATACAATCGCAATCGCGATATCGATTGGCCATTCCAGTTCAGCGTATTCTTTAGACTGTGTGATACCTAAAGGAAGCGTAATTACCGCAGCAACGATAATTAGATTCCAGCCAATAAGCGTGAACCAGGCTAATTTATCGCTCCAGATACGTACACCACAGGTACGTTGTACTGAGTAGTATGACGTTGCCATCAGTGCACTACCACCAAACGCGAAAATTACCGCATTGGTATGCAAGGGACGTAAACGGCCGAAGGTGAGTTCAGCGATGTCAAAGTTCAGGAAAGGCCAGGCCAGTTCCGAGGCGATATATACACCGATACCGGTGCCAACCACCAGGTAAACCACCGACATGACGGTGAACCATTTGATGATTTCAAAGTTATACTTCTGATCAAGCGAAGCTTGCACGAGAGTGTCTCCTCTGTGAAATAAAAATGCTGCGAACAGCAACCCCATTTTAGGAATGCAAAAACCTTTATAAGAAGGCTTTATATAGTCCAAAAATATACTGCTATCACCGTATGAGCATCGAAAGCATAGATATAACTTCTGAAATGGCCCTTGTATGCCGCATTGGGCGGGACCTGCAAGCCAGTTATTATATTTATTCCAACATCTGCTTTTATTATTTAATCCTGCTTATTCAACAGGTTATATAACCCAGTGACGGGCATGTTTTGCGTGTCAGCGAGTTGAATGATTAGCGAACTGTAATGCAACCATTGGTCTGAAGATCGTTCAGAACGCTGATTCCAGCACGCTTAGACACTTTAAACAGGCTAAATTATATGCGGTGAGCCATTTCACTTACTGACCTAGGTCAAGTTTTTGCCTGAATTTAAGCAAATGCTTTCATAAGAACATCCGTAATTAATGATACACCGCTTCACGCGCCGGGCATTATACAGAAACAATGACAAAATATAAAACGATACTTCTTGAATGGAAGACGATAAAAGCATAGGATTTTATGACTCAATTCATAGACTTAAAAAGAGCAGGTAAGCAACAGTGGCTTCAATTATTCAGCTGGTTGATGGTGTAGTATCGAATCGTTTTGAAATTTCCGAATCCGGCCTCAAATTTGGCCGAACTAGCGTTAATCAGGTGCTAGTAGATGATCTGGCGGTGAGTTCAGAGCACGCTGAGATCATTTTAATGAAAGATGAGCACGGTAAGCAGCAGTATGTTCTGGTTGATCTGGCAAGCACCAATGGTTCTTTTGTTAATGAACAGAAAGTAGAGCGCATTGCACTCAGACATAAGGATGTTGTGCGTATTGGCTGGAATAATTTCACCTTTATTAATGAAGATGATGATGATCATGAGAAAACTCGTGAAGTGAAGAAGAGCTGGATTCCAGGGGTTTATTACAGTAACGATTGATTCTTTTTGAGGTTTTTGCTGGTGTAAGCCTCTTTATCTTCAATTATTTCAATAATCTTTTTAAGAACTCGTTATCCCCGAATGCTTCTGGCGGGATAAATTCGCCTGGAGCGAATTTAAACGTGCTCTGCACGGCTCGAAGGGGAAAATACAGGGATGTATTTTATAATCTAGCGGCTTTGCTTTTTTGCGTGGGTTGCTGTTCAGAAATCGTTTATTTCTCGTAAAGCGTTACTTAAATTTCTGGTTGAGTCTACCCCTGTTTCATTATTGTTTGGACAGGCTTGTTGGCTCGTTTTAAGTGCTGAACGTTTATTGTTCTTTTAATTTTCAAGTTTCGCCTGCTGGCGCCATACTTCTTTGACAACAGCGTCAAAGAAGTATGCAAGAAAACGCCGTCCATAGTCGTTTGCCCTCATAAAAAGCAATGAGGGTTCCCGAAAATTGTAATGTGAGCTTCTAGTCATTTTAGTACCCTGTTAGATTATTGCTCTTTTCTCGGGTCGGGCTGATGCGCCGTCCTGGCTTATCATCCCTCAAAATCACATCCCTGTGATTTTGCCCCTGGAGGGAGACAATTTTCGGCAAGCTCCAGTGGAGAAAAGTCAAAGTCAAAAGCTCATGAGAAGCTGAATGATTTTGTCTTTACGCTTTTCTTTTTTCTTTGCTTTTTCTTTTTTATCCTTTGATTTTGATGTTTCCCCATCAGCCAGGCTGATGAAGGCGTGATTTTTGTGGAGCTTTATTCCGGGCTCCTGCCCTCCACCCTTCGGGCCATGCAGAGCATGTTTAAAATTGCTCCCGGCAATTTTATCCGCAGCGGCTGTCTGAGCGAATCTGCTTTTTGATTCGTGAGTTCCGCAGCGGCCACAAAAATCGGGACTGAAGAAGGCACTTTTATTTTGTTTTTTAAAATAAAAGCCTGGATGTCGGGGCGGCACTTTCTTGCTTACTTCTTTGCTGCTGTTGGTAAAGAAGTAAGGCGCCAGCAGGCGAAACACGAAAATTAAATGAGCAAAAAACGTTCAGCACTGAGTGAAAGCGAACAGGCCCGCCCAAACTATACCGAAACCAGGACAAACACTTGCAGAAATTTAACTAACGCTTTATCAGGAATAATCGATTTCTGAGCAGCAACCCACCAACCAAAAAGCAAAGTCACTAGATCCCCGACACAAGCATTCGGAGAAGACGGACCATAGAAAACTAAAATATTAATAAAGTCCTCAAAATTAAAGTAATATATCCCCCTTTAAACATATCAATACCCACAAAAATCAACATGTTAATAGAGCTAATAATACTCCTCGTCGTAGCCGCAATAGTAGGGCTGGCCTTATACTGGCCAAGCAAGTAAAGTCCTACATCTGAACCCATTGCATTAACTAACTATAAAACGTACCCGAAACCCCCAATGTCCGAAGCCGCCCTACAAGTTCTGCGATCCACCTTTGGTTATGAACAATTTCGCTTTCATCAAAAGGCCATCATAGAAGACCTTATCAATGGTAAGGACGCCGTGGTATTAATGCCTACCGGCGGTGGTAAGTCACTGTGTTATCAAATACCGTCAATGGTGCGAGATGGCGTGGGTGTGGTGGTTTCACCCTTGATTGCACTGATGCAGGACCAGGTCACCGCATTACAGCAGGCCGGCGTAAAAGCGGCTTTTCTGAATTCATCCCTTGATCAGTTCGAATCCCAGGAAGTCGAAACCCGTTTATTAAACGGTGAAATAGACATGTTGTATGTCGCACCTGAGCGTTTAATGACCGAGCGCTTTCTCAATCTGTTGAGTCGTGCACCAGTGGCCTTGTTTGCCGTCGATGAAGCGCACTGTGTGTCGCAGTGGGGACACGATTTCCGTCCTGAGTATATTAAACTCTCTGTATTACATGAACGCTTCCCCGATATTCCACGTATTGCCTTAACCGCAACTGCTGATGATGTTACCCGTAAAGAAATCATCACTCGCCTGGCGCTGGAAGATGCAGAGTGTTATATCTCTGGTTTCGATCGCCCAAATATTTGCTATCGTGTTTCAGAAAATCAGGGTAATGCGCGAGACGCCTTATACCGCTTTATCCAAAATGAGCATGAAGGCGAAGCGGGTATAGTTTATTGCCTGTCACGTAAAAAAGTCGAGCAAACCGCAGAATGGCTTAGCGAAAAAGGTTTAAATGCATTGCCATATCACGCGGGTTTATCTCAAAAAATCAGACAAAATAATCAACAACGTTTTTTAAGTGAAGACGGTGTCATCATTGTGGCAACCATTGCCTTTGGTATGGGTATAGATAAACCCGATGTACGTTTTGTAGCGCATTTAAATTTACCCAAAAGTATTGAAGCTTATTACCAGGAAACCGGTCGTGCAGGGCGTGATGGACTACCCTCCGATGCCTGGATGATGTATGGCCTGCAAGATGTCATTATGCTTAAACAGATGATGGAGTCTTCTGATGCGGATGAAACCCATAAACGCGTAGAGCGACATAAACTTGATGCGATGCTGGGGTTTTCTGAAATCACCACATGCCGTCGACAGTCATTATTAAAGTACTTTGGCGATGATCTAAAAGAGCCCTGTGGTAATTGTGATACCTGCCTGAATCCGGTAGAAACCTGGGATGCGACAGTAGCGGCACAAAAAGCACTGTCCTGTGTGCATCGAACAGGGCAACGATTTGGGGTGAGTTATTTAACCGATATTTTGCTGGGTAAAGACAATGACCGAATAAAAGGTTTTGGTCATGACAAGCTTGGTGTGTTTGGTATAGGCACTGAGCTGGATGCGAAACAATGGCGCAATTTATACCGTCAGTTAATTACTCGAAATTTACTCACGGTTGATGTGCAGGGGCATGGCAGTTTGTTGTTAAGTGAAGCCTGTCGACCTGTTCTTAAAGGTGAAGAAAGTTTACATTTAAGAAAAATGGTCAAACAAAGTAAAACCAAACAACGTAAAGCCCCTGCTGCTGTTTCCGATAATAAACTTTGGGAATTATTACGCGCTACACGTAAACGTTTAGCTGATGAGCTAGGGGTTCCACCGTTTGTGGTTTTTCATGATGCAACATTAATGGATATGATGGATCGTATGCCATTAACGCATGAACAATTTGGACGTGTAAGTGGTGTGGGTGCATCTAAGCTTGAAAATTATGCTGATGAGTTTTTGGCGGTGCTGCGCGATTATGAGGATGAACATGTTGCGGAAAGTAAAACCGATACGCTAGATGAAACCTATCAGTTATTTAAAGTCGGTATGGATGCAGATGCAATTTCAATTCAACGCGGTTTAACCAAAACCACAGTAATTAGTCATCTGGCAAAATTAATCGAGCAGGGCCAGGTTTTGTTAAGTGATGTGATTAGTCTACCAGAGCAGGATATATCAACCATACAAAATGCAATTTTAGAATTGGGTGAAGAGGCCAAAAGACTAAAGCCAGTGTTTGAATATCTTGATGGTCAGTTTGATTATGAAACGCTGCGCTGTGTAAAAGCATCGATGGAAGTTGCTTAAGCTGATTAAGTTAAGGGAGTGAAAAAACAGTGCACTCCCTTAAACAATCAAAACTTAGTTCTTTAGAATGATAATTTTGCAGTAAACTGAAGTCTGTCCATATCACCGTCCAAACCGGTTTCTATTTCACGCGTAGCGTGTGCAAACTCACCACCAACAATAAAGTTGTTGCTAACTGTGTAGAAAAGATTAGCTCTTACGCTGCTAGTACTTTCTGTTACTGCGGTGCCTGTTAAAGCTATATCATTATCGATAGTAATAGCGGAGTAGGTAAGGTTACTGCGCCATTTATTATTCCAGATATGACGGTATGCCAGGTAATATGCTGTTGAGTCTATGGCTTCAAGTTCTCCACTGCCATCAATAACTGCGCCATTGGCAACATTGAGTCCAATATATCGTCCCAAACCGCTACCTGTATTAACACCAAAGCGAATATCATCAGCGCCTAGCATTAACTTTCCAGAAATGCTCAGGCCGTAAGAGGCGGTTGTGCTATCTATGGCAGCACCATCATTATAAGCAAGTTGTCGTGCCAGAATTGCTGTAACTAAATTCAGGTCGCCATTTTTTAAATTATAACGAGCAACTAAATCTGGAAGTTCATTATCATCAGTAACTATGCGAGTACCACCACCATTTGGAGTGACGGTTGATTCAGGATTTTCTAAAGCAAACTGAAAATTGCCCAATGTGTAACGAATCTGTGTCTGGCGTATAAATATACCGAAATCAGTATTACCAATAAAATCTGCGGTTTCAGGCAATGCTCCGGTATTCTGGAAGGTTGACCATGTCTGGCCAAATAACCAGTTGTCATAACTTATAAAAGCATGACGCATTCTTGGCGTATAAGAATTTGTTATACGCTCGTTACCATTGGGTGTTGCAAGAAAGTCAAATTCAAATAATGTTTTTAGCGTGTGGTTATCAACCTTACTCTCGGTGCCTATATTGAAACGCGACTGACGAGCATGCATATCAAAGGTTGAGTTTTCTTCAGTGCCCCCAACCGGTGTCAATGATGGAATATAAAAATCTCTACCCAGGTTGCCTGCACCCAGTGTGCCATCGCTATAACTACTGGCCATGGCATCCATTTTTACATAACCACCAATACTGACACTGGTGTTATTAAAAGTACCGATGTTTATTGAATGTGCAGCTGTGGCAACTAACAGGCTTGATCCTATTACACCACCAACTGAGATTTTTTTTATGAATGTCATTAAGCTCTCCTCATATTAAGTAATGAACAGAGGGTTACTGTTAATGAGCCTTTTAGCTATTAGATTTTGGTCTATGTTCTACTAAAGTCGTAGCTTATAAAATCAACTATTCAGAGGTGGCCTAGACGATGGTCTAATTGCTCGGCCAGGCTGTAAGCATGAATATAATGGGTATATCTTTCTGCCTGTAGCATCAACGTGAGCAATTCAATATGAGTAGTGATTTATCTTCTGAGCAATCGGTTTTTCCAGTTAAGAAAATGCATGGTCGAGATTTTATGATGGCCAGGAATCAATATAAGCATTTATATAAAAAATCAGTAGAAGAGAACGAATCTTTCTGGGCCGATGAGGCGCATAAGCTTGAGTGGACTAAAGATTTTTCTACAGTAAAAGATGTTTCATTTGATAAGCCTGATTTGCATATTCGATGGTTTGAAGATGGTGAATTAAATGTTTGTGTTAATTGTGTGGACAGGCACCTTGCGGATAAAGCACAACAGACTGCGATTATTTTTGAGGGGGACCACCCCGATGTCAGTCGCCATATCACTTACCAGCAATTACATCAGCAAGTATGCAAACTGGCCAATGTGCTTGAAAGTCAGGGTGTAAAATCCGGTGATAGAGTTATGCTTTATATGCCAATGATTCCAGAGGCGGCATATGCCATGCTGGCCTGTGCGCGAATAGGCGCAATTCATTCTGTGGTATTTGGCGGATTTTCAGCCAATGCACTGGCTGATCGGATTGCTGATTGTGGCGCTACAATGGTGATTACTGCGGATATGGGTTTGCGCGGTACAAAAGCAATTCCATTAAAAGTTAATGTTGATCAGGCACTTGAGTTCGACGGAACTGATACGGTAAGTTCTGTATTAGTCGTAAAAAATACCGGTGATGAGATTAACTGGGTTGATGGACGTGATCACTGGTATGAAAAATTAATAGAAAATACCAGTGCTAAGCATGAAGCCTTATCTTTTTCAGCTGAACATCCTTTATTTATTTTATATACCTCAGGTTCTACCGGTAAGCCCAAAGGCTTGCAACATACCAGCGCGGGTTACCTGACATATTCGGCATCTACATTTTCTTATGTGTTTGATTATCAGCCAGGTGATATTTACTGGTGCACCGCAGATGTTGGCTGGATTACCGGGCATAGTTATATTATCTATGGTCCACTCGCCAGTGGTGCTACCACCTTAATGTTTGAAGGTGTGCCGAATTATCCTGACCTGGGGCGTTTTGGTGAAGTGATAGATAAGCATAAAGTTACACAGTTTTATACAGCGCCAACCGCAGTACGTTTGCTTATGTCGGATAGTGATGTTGCATTAAAAAACAGTCGGCGAACCTCCTTAAGAATACTTGGAACCGTGGGGGAACCGATTAGTCCTGATGTGTGGCGCTGGTATTACAATTCATTTGGTCTTGCTCAATGTCCCATTGTTGATACCTGGTGGCAGACGGAAACCGGTGGCCACATGATTAGCGCATTACCCGGTGCAACCGACTTAAAACCAGGTTCAGCAAGCTTGCCGCTTTTTGGTATTCAACCTGCCTTAGTTGATAAAAAAAGTGATCTTCTTGAAGGTGAAAACAGTGGTCATCTGGTAGTTCTGGATAGTTGGCCTGGTCAGGCTCGAACTATCTGGGGAGATCATCAGCGTTTTATCGATACCTACTTTAGTACCCATGAAGGTATGTACTTCTCAGGTGATGGTGCAAGGCGTGATGAGGATGGTTATTACTGGATAACAGGTCGTGTTGATGATGTTCTAAATGTATCTGGGCACAGACTGGGTACGGCTGAAATTGAAAGCGCCCTGGTGTCTCATCCTGCTGTGGCGGAAGCTGCGGTGGTTGGTTTCCCGCATGATATTAAAGGTGAGGCCATTTATGTTTATGTAGGGGCTGTAGTCGGTTTTAATGCAACAGAGCAAACAACGGCTGAGTTACGTACCCATGTGCGAAAAGTATTAGGCCCAGTTGCAACACCTGACATGATACAGTGGGTAAGAGGTTTGCCTAAAACTCGATCGGGAAAAATTATGCGGCGAATTTTACGTAAAATTGCCCATAATGACTTTGCAAATCTGGGGGACACATCAACCCTGGCAGAACCTGGCGTTGTTGATGAGTTAATTAAAGGGCGCTTGAATCGTTAGTTAAATGCAGTTGGGTTTGTTTGTAACATATGCATTTTTAATGCTTTAAAAATACAAATTAGATTCGCCAGTAGAAAAAGATTAAGCTATTATTTAGTTATATTATTTAATGTATTATTTAAATCACTGAGAGAACTAAATCATGTTTCATTTTCATGTGGCTGACGATCATCCGTTGTTTCGTAATGCCATGCTGGAGGTGATAAAACAACACTATCCTGATTCTTCAGTTAACGAGTCAATGGATCTGGACAGTACGATTCGTGATCTTGAAAAAAATGATGAAACCGATCTTTTATTACTTGATCTGCGTATGCCAGGTAGTCAGGATCTGTTTGGCCTGATTATGGTGCGAGAAAAATTTCCGAGTATTCCGGTGGCCATCATTTCTGCAATAGAAGAGCCTGATACGATTAATCGTGCAATTGGCCACGGAGCCTGCGGTTACATTCCCAAGTCATGTTCTCCTCAAACAATTCATTTAGCAATTGAAGAAATGTTACATGGAGGGCGCTGGATACCGGAAGAGTTCAGAGATTCGATTACACCGGTAGACAGTGAAGAAAAAGATCTGGCGGCAAAAATTGCAACACTAACGCCTCAGCAATATAAAGTTTTGTGTTATTTGCGAGAAGGCTGGTTAAATAAACAGATCGGTTTTGAGATGGGGGTTACTGAAGCCACTGTTAAAGCGCATATATCGGGGATTTTTAGAAAACTGGGCATTACTAATCGAACACAAGCTGTAATCATGCTGAGTAAAATGTCGTTAAGTGAGAACTCTTCCACTTAATTATTTATCTTTGAGAGTATCTTTCCAGTAAGGCTCTTAATTTCCCGGGTTTGATTGGCTTGCGTAAAAAATCATAACCATGAGAAGTCACTCGAGTCGGTAAATCTTCATCCGCTGCTGCGGATACAATACACACCGGTATTTCTCCCCACACCAAACGCATTTCATCGGCCAGTTGAACGCCATTAATTTCGGCCCCGAGCTGGTAGTCCATAAGAATGGCATCAGGTGCTGCATGAGTGTTTAAATAGTTTTTTGCAGATGTGACACTGGTTGCACTGAATAAATTACAGCCCCAGTTCTCCATTAACGTACCTAGAGCGTGGATGTTTTTTTCGTCATCGTCTACATAAAAAATATTCAGGTTTTCCAGACCTGAGCTGATACTTTTACTCTCAGGCTTACTGGTAGCATTGTTTAGCTTATCTCGCATTGGTATTAGCAGTGAAAATAAACTACCGTGCCCATCCTCTGAGCTTAGTCTGATTTCATGTTTTAGAAGGCGCGAGAATCGTAATGCGATACCCAAACCAAGCCCGGCACCATCAACGTTTCCCTTAACTCGATAAAAGTCATCAAATATGCGTTGCTGGTGAGCTTCACTAATACCAGGGCCGGTATCATAAATACAAATTTCAATCTGCTTGCCTCTGCGTCGACATCCAAGCAGTATTTTTCCTTTGCTTGTGTATTTCACCGCGTTGGAAAGAAAGTTTTGTAATATACGACGAAGGTATTTAGCGTCAGATTCTGTCCATAGATTGGTGGTTTTCCAGTGAAAGCTTACATTTTCATTTGTTTGCACACGAAACTCATTAGCCAGCTGATTAATGATGTCTTTGAGTGAGAAAACACTGGTTTTGGGGCTGAGTGTGCCGGTATCGAGTCGGGATATTTCCAGCAGGTTTGATATTATTAACTCAGCAGATCCAATTGCGTTATGCAGGTGGTGCAGACTATCGGTAAGCTCTGAATCATTTTCTGTTTTTTCAAGCAGGGCACTGGCATACAGGTTAGCCGCATTTAGAGGTTGCAGAATGTCATGACTGGCAGTGCGTATAAACTGTGTTTTGCTGGCATTGGATTTTTCCGCAGCAGATTTTGCTTTAATCAGCTCAACCTCAGTCTCACTTCGCTTTTTTACTTCTTCGCGTAAGGACTCATTTATTTTTTCGATTTCTTCGGTGCGTTGGCTGACGCGCTGTTCCAGATTTAAGTTGGCCTTTTCCAGTTCATGCTGAGTATTAATGAAGTCACTGATGTCGTCATAAGTCGTTACATAACCTCCCTTGGGAAGTGGCCTGCCTTTTATTTCAATAACCCCCTGATTATGATTGCGTACAACTCGATAAGCTTTTCCAGCCAATAAATGCCCAAGTCGGGTTTGCACCTGTTTTTCTATGGCGCCTGCCCCCAACATGCCTCGTTCAGCGTTATATCTAACCAGGTCTTCAGCAGGGCAGCCAACGCGTAACATACCTTCTGGATAATTAAACATCTGTTCGTAACGTTTATTCCAGGCAACTATTTTTAAATCTGCATCTACCACACTAATCCCTGATGACATACTCTCAAATGAGGCAAATAACATGTCCTGATTAAATTGCAGGGTGCGAGTGGTTTCTTCAAAAATATTAACAACATCTTCTACGCCAAGGCTGTCACCGTGGCTTAAACTTCCCAGCATGGCACGGGCTGAAGCTACACCAACAACACCCGCCAGTGCCTGTTCTGAATTTTCCAGCATTTCGGCACTGGCCATGATTTTTTCAGGGCGAGGTTCGCTTTCCAGTAAACGCCGAGTTGTTGATTCGCCAAGAAACTGGGCTAACATTGTGCTCAGATCAGATTTGTTTATCTGTAAACCTGTTTCATCGGCTGTCTGCCGAGTGCTTTCTCGATTAACAAAGGCAATGGCCTGTATTCGATCTGCAAGGCGTGTTTTATCAAGCAGTGATGCCAGATAAAAAGCAAGAATATTCGCGCCACAGCTAAGTACTACGCCACGGGTGTAACTATCACTAAAGTCAAAGCCAAAAAGTTTATCCGGTTTTAAAAATTCTAAGCCGAAAATACCGTTATTAATGAGGGCAGGGCCGATAAACCCGGCGTGACTTAATAAAGGCAGCATCAATGTAATAAACCAGATTAAAACACCACATGCGATACCTGCATACAATCCATACGCATTGCCTTTTTGCCAGAAAATGCCAAAAATAATCGCCGGAGACAGTTGTACAGCTAATGCAAAAGCAATTAAACCAATTTCAGTTAATGCAACGTTTTCAGCAAAACTATGCTGATAAAACCAGGCCATAAAAATAATTGCGACCACAGTTATACGGCGTGCATAAATCAGTGATCGAGAGTAATCAGTAATTGAATTTCGAGCTTTTTGTGTTTTGATTAATAAGGGTAAAAAAACATCATTGCTTAACATCTGGCTTAAGGTTAAAGAGGCAACAATAATCATGGCGGTTGCAGCTGAAAAGCCACCCAGGAAAGCAAGTAATCCTAAAAATGTATTACCCTGGCCAAGAGGCAGAGCTAAAACATAGGTGTCACTGGCTACATTTGTATCAGCAAGCAGCTGGTTTCCGACCCATGAAATAACAAAGATGGCGATGGCTATAATGGCTAAATACAATGTGAAACCGCGACGTGCATATTTTAAATGCAGGTCACTCAGACACTCTACAAAGGTGATTTGAAACATACGTGGCAGGCAGAAGATGGTAGCAGCAGAAACCAGGGTCAGTACCCAGAACGAAGGTGTAAACGTTGACTGTTGAAAAACAATATTGGCATTGTTGCCGACAGCGGCAGGATCAAAACCGCTGGAGAGCGACAGAGCAAATAAAGCTACCGCGACAAGCGCGATAATTTTCACCAGTGACTCAAAGGCAATGGCTGTCATAATACCTGAGTGATAACTGGAAACATCTAATCGATTGGCGCCAAATATCAGGGTAAATAAAATCATTGCTGCGGTGACAAACAGCGTCATATCCTGATTCGCAAAAACATTTGCATTAGCGCTGTACAGTAATAACGTATCTGTAACCGCTTTTAACTGCAGTGCAATATAGGGTACCGTGGTGGCGAGCATAATCAATGTGACCAGAGCGGCTACCGACTGACGTTTTCCATAACGAGAGGTAATAAAGTCTGCAATGGAGTGAATGTTTTGCTGCCGGCAGATACTGGCAATGCGTTGTAATAATGGATAACCCAGAGTGAACAGCAGTATCGGGCCAAGTAGTATGGGCAGGTAATACCAGCCGTTAGAGGCAGCGGTTCCCACCAGTCCATAAAATGTCCAGGAGGTGCAGTACACACCGAGTGCCAGTGTATAAACCAGTGGGTGTCGAGACCAGTTAGACGTGCTGTAGCGGCTACGGTCGCCAATGCGTGCAATCCAGAAGAGCAGGGCCAGGTAAGCGAAAATAGCAATGATTAGTGTTACGGGTGACAAAAGTCTTAATGCCTTTTAAATATTCAAAAAATGAAAACTTAGCTCACAATCGCCCTGTTTAAGGATAAATACCAGCGTACGACCTAAGACATTAGTCTACCTATAGACTAAAGTCGAGAGACGCAAAGTTGCAACTCCTGTTAGGCTCAGAGAATATATTTTGGAGGACATTATGGCTGATAATAATCTTACGGCAAGAAAAGAATATTGGCGGGCAAACCTGAGGTTAATGCTGGTGTTATTAAGCATCTGGTTTGTTATTTCATATCTCTGCGGCATTTTGTTTGTCGAAGAACTAAATACAATTCGCCTGGGTGGCTACAAGCTCGGTTTCTGGTTTGCTCAGCAGGGTTCTATGTATGGCTTTGTTGCAATTGTGTTTATCTATGCGCGCAAAATGGCGGCGCTTGATCGCAAATTTGAAGTACACGACTAAGGGGATATCATGGAACTACAAACACTAACCTACATTGTCGTAGGCATGACGTTCGCCGTTTATATTGGTATTGCATTCTGGGCACGTGCGGGTTCAACCAGTGAATTTTATGTGGCCGGTGGTGGAATACACCCGGTTGCGAATGGCATGGCAACCGCAGCTGACTGGATGTCCGCCGCCTCATTTATTTCAATGGCGGGTTTAATTGCATTTTATGGTTACGGCGGCACCGTTTTTCTTATGGGCTGGACAGGTGGTTATGTTTTATTAGCCATGTTGCTTGCACCGTATTTACGCAAGCACGGAAAATTTACGGTACCAGAGTTTATTGGCGATCGTTATTACTCAAAAGTTGCGCGTATTGTCGCGGTTGTCTGCCTGATTATCGCCTCTGTGACTTATGTTATTGGTCAAATGAAAGGTATCGGCGTTGCGTTTTCTCGTTTTCTCGAGGTCAGCTATGAGATGGGGCTGCTGGTTGGTATGGCAATCGTGTTTGTGTATGCGGTTGTTGGCGGCATGAAGGGTATTACCTATACGCAAATTGCTCAGTACTGTGTGCTGATTTGTGCTTATACAATACCCGCTGTATTTATTTCGCTTAACCTCACAGGTAACCCTGTGCCTCAACTCGGTCTGGGCAGTATGTTAACGGGCACGGAAACGTATTTACTCGATAGGTTAGATCAGGTGGTGACCGAACTCGGTTTTGCTGAGTACACAACCCAGTCCCGGCTAAGCACACTTAATACTTTTGTTTATACCCTGTCATTAATGATTGGTACTGCCGGGTTACCACATGTCATTATACGTTTCTTTACCGTATCTAAAGTAAGTGATGCACGTGTGTCTGCGGGCTGGGCACTGGTATTTATTACTATTCTTTATACAACGGCCCCTGCAGTTGCAGCAATGGCGCGTTTGAATTTGCATCAAACAATACAGCCTGAAAATGCTCAAAACCTGGCCTATGCAGAACGGCCTGACTGGTTTAAAAACTGGGAAAAAACCGGCTTATTAGCATTTGAAGATAAAAACAATGATGGACTTATCTCTTATACAGCAGATCCGGCTACCAATGAAATGGTGAAGGTGGACAAGGACATTATGGTGCTGGCAAACCCTGAAATAGCACGTTTGCCAAACTGGGTTATTGCACTGGTTGCTGCGGGTGGTCTGGCTGCGGCTTTATCAACAGCTGCCGGTTTATTACTCGCCATTGCTTCAGCGATCTCACATGATTTATTAAAAGGTGTGATTAAACCTGAAATAACTGAAAAGCAGGAGTTACTGGCCAGTCGAATAGCTATGGCCGGTGCGATAGGATTAGCGGGGTATTTGGGTTTTAACCCGCCTGACTTTGCCGCAGGCACAGTAGCTTTGGCGTTTGGGCTGGCAGCATCATCAATCTTCCCGGTACTAATGATGGGTATATTTAGTAAACGTATTAACAAAGAGGGCGCAATCGCGGGAATGATCGCCGGCCTGTCTGTTACACTGTTATATGTATTCCAGCATAAAGGCGTAATGTTTATTGCCAGTACTTCATACCTTGGGGATATGTCTCCAAACTGGTTTATGGGCATAGAGCCTAATGCTTTTGGTGCGGTAGGCGCGGTGATTAACTTTACGGTGGCATATGGGGTATCAATGATGACCCGTGAACCCCCTGAGCATATCCAGCATATGGTGGAAAATATTCGAATTCCTGCGGGTGCAAGTGCTGCACAAAGCCACTAAAGGGTAAAGAAAGCAGGCCAGGCCCGCAGCAGTATTGCTGCGGGCTTTTGCCAGTTTAAGTAGCAAAAGATTATTTTCAAAAATTATTTTAAGTTTAATAGAGTAAATGTGAATGCTGTATCTATTGAAAAATAAGCATCTTATACTGGCTATGTTTATAGCACCTGTGTTGGCAATACTGGCTTATTTTGCCACCGATTATGTGGTTTCAGAAAAACCACAGGTAGCTATACAGGGTGAGGTTTACAAGCTGGCTGCAAATTCAAATTGTCGTTATCAAAGTGGAGTTTGTACACTTAAAAATGGTGATGTAGAAGTCAGTGTGCGAGCAACACGTATTGACAACAATCAGCTGGAGTTAATCGTCAGCTCTAACTTTGTTATACAGAGTGCGTTGGTATCATTTCTAAATGACAGTAAAGACACATCTGATAAACCGAAAGTTATGCAGGCTGAGAATAAAAACAGCTGGAAAACAAATCTAAATTTTGAAAAAGAACAAAATACATTACGTCTTGCATTGAATATTGATGATTCACTTTATTATGCAGAAACATCAGCGGTGTTTTTCGATTATGAAACTTCATTTTCACGTGATAATTTTTCTCATCAGGTGCAATAATTATTTTTTAGATTCCAGGTGTTAAATATGCTACATATTAAATTATGTTTAACCGGGTTTGAATTCTTGCAATCAGTAGAGTGACTATTATGGTAAGTGAAGCAGGTGATGTGCAAAGTTTTATTGCTCAGCAACATCCATTTAATCATCTCACAGATAGTCAGCTTGATTTTGTTAGTAACAATATACTGGTGGCATTTAGTAAGTCTGGTTCTGAGATACCGCTAAGCGTTTCAGATCAAAATGAGCAGGTCGCAGGGATTATCATTGTTCGATCCGGTAGTCTCGAAATACGCACTCAAAATGGCGAGTTAATTGACCGGCTAAGTAGTGGTGATTATTTTATACCAGAGGTTTTAACCAGTGGTTCTGAGCGCAAACCTCAGGTCGTTGTTCTTGAAGATTGCCTGTACTATGAACTATCAAGTTATATCTATCAGTCCCTAAAGAGTAGTAGTCAGGACATTGCAGCACTGAGTAAGCCTGAGCAAAACCCGGCAACACATATTGGTCTTGATAACTCACCCGATGATACTGATAAGCAAAATAACATTCATCAGACTGATTATTTACATTTATATATAAAAGAATCCATGTCGAGTTCAGTGGTCTGTGCTGAGCATACGGTTAGCATACAGAAAGCTGCACAGTTAATGACTGAACATCGAATTACTTCATTGTTAATCATGGATAATAACAAACTGGTCGGAATTATTACCGATCGTGATTTTAGAACCCGTGTGTTGTCAAAAGCCCTGCCCGTTACGGAAAAAATCAGTTGTGTAATGACCTCTAATCCCATGTGCATTGATGAAAACAGCCGTTTACATGATGCGCAATTAAAAATGATGTCTGAGGGTATTCATCATTTGCCGGTGCTGCAAGGCGATAAACCCGTGGGTGTTATTTCTTTAAGCGATATCTTACGGGCAAATAATATTGAACCGCTTTCCCTGGCAAGAGATATTAATGATGCAGCCTCGGTTGAGGCTTTAAGTATTGCTGCTAGCGGCGTACCAGACCTGGTGGTTAAGCTCATTGAACGTGATACCCGAGCTGTTGAAGTTGGGGAAATCATTACTTCATTTGCCGATGCTATCACCCGACGTTTACTCGTGTTGGCAGAAGAAAAGTTTGGGAAACCACCCAGTGAATATGCATGGTTAGCTTTTGGTTCTCAGGCGCGTCAGGAATTAATGTTAGGCTCAGATCAGGATAACGCACTTATTTTACCCGATGGTCTTAGAGATAATGAGATAAATTATTTTAAAGCTTTCTGTGAGTTTGTTAATGACGGACTAGATAAATGTGGAATGCCTTATTGTCCGGGTGACATAATGGCAAAAAATGCAAAATGGCGACTCTCGATAAGTGACTGGCGAGCCCGTTTTTCAAAATGGATAGAAGAACCTTCACCAAAAGCCTTAATGTTTGCAAGCATATTTTTTGATATGCGACATATCGCAGGTGATTCTCAATTAACAGAAAGTTTACAGAAATATGTTTTATCCAGGGCAAAAGACAATACGATCTTCCTGGCTTTTATGTCAGAAAACTCATTGTTGCATTCACCACCATTAGGTTTTTTTAAAACTTTTGTGTTGGAAAATGACGGGGATCATAATCATACCCTGGATCTCAAAATTAGAGGCACGATTCCCATTGTTGATGCGGCAAGAAATTATGCATTATCTTCAGGGGTCACTGAGCTAAATACGATTGCAAGATTAAAGTCAATTGAAAAGCTGGGGCTTATGTCAAATGAAATGGCCAGTAGTTTAATCGATGCGCATGAGTTTATCGCGGGTATTCGTTTAAATGCCCAGGCAAAACAATTCAAAGAGCAGATTAAAATTGATAATCATCTTGATCCGATTCAATTATCACCATTGGTCCGTCATCAACTAAAGGCTGCTTTTCATCAGGTAAGAGATGCGCAAGCTGCAATGAAAGTGAGATTTTCAGGTGGCATTTTATAAGCTGTTTTATAAATATCGGCGTTTGCGTTTTCTGCCGAAAGCCCGGGGAACTGTATTGCAGCCCCTGTATGAACAGCCCATTATTGAATCAAATCAGGAATTTAACAATACACGTTTTTTAGTGATCGACTGTGAAATGAGTGGGCTGAATACCAATACATGTCAATTGCTAAGTATTGGCTGGGTAGTTATAGAGCATGGTCGTATTATCAATTCATCTGGTAAACATATGCTGATTCATGCTGATAGAGGAACGGGGGATAGCAGCCGTATACATGGTCTGCTCGATAGCCGAATAGCAGGTGCAAACAGTGCCGCATCAGTCTTGATGCTGCTGGCAAAACAGATGCAGAATTCCGTTCTGGTTTTTCATCATGCTCCTCTTGATATGAAGTTTCTGCAAAAAGCATTTATTGAAAATTTTCGTTGCCCATTAATATTTAGTTATGTCGATACCATGGAGATAGAACGACGTCGTATACAGATGCAGGGGAAAAATAGTGGCTTAAGATTATCGCAATCTCGACAACGCTATGGCCTTGTTGACGCAGCACAACATAATGCGCTAGCCGATGCACAGGCCACTGCTGAGCTGCTTCTGGCACAGGTCAGCTATTTGAAAGTCGGGCAGAGCTTAAGTCTGGCGGATCTAAAATTGAGTTGTGCACATTAAGGTAGTTTCAATAGTGTGAGCTAAGGGAAAGAATAACAGTTTATTAGTAAGTTTTAATTTTGTCCTGAATGGGTGAAGTTCATCAAACTTATGCAATGTTTTTTTGCGAGCATATAGTATCTTAGTTATATTTCTGTGTAATAAAAACATCCTTGACAATAAATGGCTACAGTTCATTGGATCGACTGATATTGAACTGTAAAACGATCAAGCTCAGGGAATATAATTAACTGGATGTTGCGGGTTATTTTCTTTATGGCGAACTCAGCGTGTGACCCTCTTGTTCTTGGGCAGGATATTTTACGTACATTAACAGATAATCTTCCAGACATGCTCTGGATAAAAGATCTTAAGGGACGTTATTTATTTGCAAACCAGTCTATCTGTCAAAACCTTTTAATGGCAGTAGATACGAGTGAGCCCGTTGGTCAGACAGATGTCTTTTTTGCACATCGTGAGCGAGCTACCCAGGCTGATAACGCTGAATGGCATACCTTTGGTGAACTCTGTGCAAATTCTGATGAAATTGTTATTAAAAATAACAAACCCATGAGGTTTGAAGAGTACGGTAATGTTAAAGGCGAACCTCTGTATCTTGAAGTACATAAAGCACCATTTTACGATGAACAGGGAAATATTTTAGGTACTGTTGGTAGTGCTCGCGACATCACAGAAATGATGCAAATGAAGAAGACGCTCGTCGAACAGAAAAACATACTACATTATCAGGCTCACCATGACGTTTTAACTGATCTTCCCAATCGTTTACTGTTTCAGGACAGACTTGAGCAGGCCTTATTAAAAAGTAAACGCAGCCAGAATCATGTGGCTCTTCTGTTTATTGATATTGATCACTTTAAAAATATTAATGACGTATTTGGTCACGACCGCGGTGATCATCTCTTGCAACGAATTTCACAGCGTTTATTAAATATAGTTCGAGACGCAGATACTTTATCTCGCTTAGGTGGCGATGAATTCACGTTAATTGTTGATGATGTTAAAGATATTGCGCACATTGCCCGGCTTACAAAGAAAATTCTAAATGTCATTGAAGAACCCGTGATTGTTGAAGACACGTTTCATTATGTCACTGCAAGTATTGGTATCTGCATGAACTGTGATGATGCAATCACCAGCTCAGATATGCTTAAACATGCAGATACTGCGATGTATCGTGCAAAGGATCGAGGGCGTAATACATTTGAGTTTTATACAAAGGGCTTAACTAAAAAAGCCCTGGATAGAGTGCTTTTGGAAACTGAATTACGTACAGCTATTCAGGAACAGCAGTTAGAAATTTATTACCAACCAAAAATGAATCTAATTTCCAATCGAATTTATGGAATGGAAAGCCTTATACGTTGGCAGCACCCTGATCTGGGGCAGTTATCCCCGGAGTCTTTTATACCATTGGCAGAAGAGACCGGTTTGATTGTTGAAATGGATAGATGGTGTTATGAAAAGAGTGTTACTCAGTTTAAAGAGTGGCAGAAAAAAGGTTTATTAAACGGTAATATACTGGCCTTAAACTTGTCTATTAAACACCTTGAGAGAGCTGATTTACTTGAGTTCCTCAAAGATTTATTGGTGAGAACTGAGGTTGATCCTGCTTGCATTGAACTCGAAATTACTGAAACTCAGATGATGGAGAATATGCATAAAACCAAGCAGGTTTTAAAAGAAGTTGAAAAATTAGGCATACGCCTGGCAATTGATGATTTTGGTACAGGTTATTCATCACTGGCATATCTAAAGCAGCTTCATCTTGATACCTTAAAAATCGATCGATCTTTTATTAAAGATATACCTGAGAATGAAGAAGATGCAACCATTGTCAGAGCAATTTTAGCTATGGCCTATGGCCTTAATCTGCATGTGGTTGCTGAGGGTGTAGAAAATGAAGAACAGCTCGGTTTCCTGCTTCAGGAAGGTTGTGTTTGCGCACAGGGTTATTTGTTTTCAGAACCGTTGTCCACAGTAGAAATGGAAACCATGCTTTATAACCAGATGGGTGATATGGTTAGTTCAAATAAAACCACAAAAAGACCTTATCTTGTTAGTGTTGATTCGTAAATCATTTAAAAACGATAAAAATATCTCAGCTCTGTTATTAAGCCGGTATAGTCACTCCCGGCATAAGCGCTTGAGTTGTAATAAAATAACGAAATGTCAAAAGACTGTTTTGAGTTAATCGAAAAATTATCCCCAAGCATAAGACCATAAGTTTTTGCATCCAGTTTATAAGACCACCAGTTTGAAGGAAATGCATCATCAATTTCCCAGGGTATACTGGCCAGTTTCAACGTAGTAGGCGATGAGTCTTGTACAGTAGAAACAATATCCCCGTCATTATAGCTGAGGC
>Ga0316204_10004872_pt1 | contig 23361 bp, 14 predicted proteins | sample 6monrhotite_MG_2_FD_205661 | JGI IMG/M metagenome (GOLD analysis project Ga0316204, IMG submission 205661) | Microbial mat bacterial communities from mineral coupon in-situ incubated in ocean water Damariscotta River, Maine, United States -... | ecosystem: Environmental > Aquatic > Marine >... | reverse complement strand
CGCTCAGCAGCTCCTCGCTGCCGACGTCTTCCGTCAGCTCTCCCTCGGTGCCTACGACGACCAACTCGATCGGGCATAGCCCGGGCGACTATCTGTGTCACGACGCGGTTCGTCGAACGGATACAGATCATCAGCGAGCCGTCGAGCTCGATGAGGTTTGCCAAACCCACGATGGCGGAGGCGGCAAGCCCGAACGCGCCGAACATCAGCCACGAGCCCACCTGTCGGCGACGCCGGTCGTCGGCTTCTTCCATCTCCAGGCGGACCTCCTCGCGCGCTGGGTCGAGCAGGGGCTCGTCGGCATGCAGAGGGCACGCCGGTGTCTCGTAGGCCTTGGCGCACTCCATACACACGCCGCCATGTGTGGCGAGGGCACCGTCGTCCACGGTCGCGCCCAGGCCTTCGGTCCACCGTGCGAAGCGGGCGGTGCCAGCCTCGGTGTCGAGGTCGAGAAGCTGAAATCGAACGTCGTCGCGGGCTGGATCCAGCAACGGCTCGTCGACGTGCACGGGGCAGGCATCGGCGGCGTAGGTCTTGACGCACTGGATGCACAACAGCTCGGCCGCGCCGGTTTGGGCGCGGGTCATACCGCCCGGACCTGCCACCGCGGCTTGGGCGCGGGCTTCGAGTGGCCGGGTGCAGGAAGGACACTGCAGTTGTCCTTTGGCGCGTGGAAAGACGTGCCCACAGTGCGGGCAGTCGGCCTTGCCTTGGGCCTGGTCGAGGCCGAGGCCGACCGCGTAGCCCAAACCCGAGGCCGCCGCGAGCGAGCCGATGATCGACACGGCGAGGAGCAACACGGGGCCGCCGGTAAACGCGGGCCCCGGACCGGCCATGAGCAGTCGGCCGCCGACCAGGGCTGCAACGTCGAACTCCACGCTCCATGTCCACAGCACGAACTGGAGCACCGATGCCGCGAGCAGCCCGAGGGCGACCTCGCGAACCCGTCGGCCTCGCGCCACCGCCGTGCCCACGACGCCCGCCGCCAAGAATGCGATGAAGATCGGGAGCAGACCGAAGATGCCCTGCACACCGATGACGGTGCTCTGGTCTTCGGGTGGGAGCCTCTCGCGCAGAGCGATCGCCTCCATCTCCGAGAGGTTGCCTCGCTGCAGTTCAGCGCGCGCCGCCCATTCGACCGCCAGCTCGGCAGTCAGGAGCCGAGCCTCGGTCGGCTCGAGAACGCCGTCGTCGACCAACGCGGTCATGCGGGACTCGATTTCGCTGTCCAGCGCGGTCGCCGGAAGGAGCCGCATCGAGAACCCGACGCCCATGACATGGAGCAGGAGAACCAGCGCAACCGCGACGACGCCGACGACCGCGATGATGCGGTTCTCCATCGCAGGGGCGGGGGCCGCCGGTGTCTCGAACGTGGGGTCGAGGACGTCGGAGCAATGCACGCACCGGATGGCCTCTGGTGGATTCTCACCGCCGCAGCTGCCGCAGAACTGGGAGGAGTGCGTGGCTGGTTGCATGCAGCCCATGGACCAAAGCACGATCCGCGCCAAGTCCACGGTGGTGGACCTGACGCAGATGGCGCTCGATGACTTCCCGATCTGGGAACCGTGCGGTGTCGATCTGGACCGTTGGCGCGGTCAGGTTGTCAGGCGGGATCGGACGATCGACAGGGCCGTCTGCATGCGGTCCGCCAATTGCTGCGCGGCCCGGAGATCCCCCTCCACGGCCTCCGCGCTGAAGCTCAGCGGAAGCTCCGCATCGATTCCGGTATCCACCAGCTCCCAACGAAGTCGCTGAATCCACCGCTGCGCTCGTTCCACCTGGGGACCGCAGGCCACGAGCGTCTGCGCGGCACAAGCCCGGTTCGAGAACACGACCGCGTTGTCGAGTGTATGTGCGGCTTCGTCTCGGGCGAAGTCCTCGAAGGACGCATGAGGCCGCTCGGGGTCGACCGCCGAAGGTGTCCTACCGTCGATGGCGGCGCGCAGCCGCTCCAGGTCGCGCGTCAGGTCGAAGCGCATCTGGGCGGTCGCCGCATTCGGAACGTCGCCGCCCGCGAAGGCGCACCGAAGTGCATCCCCGCGGGATTCGACGTCACCCAGCGTCGCCAACCAGGCCTGCAGGACGTCAACCTGCCGGGCCCAGCGGGCGCGCTCGAACGCTCGCAGCGTGTCCAGGCCAACCGTCATCCCGCGGCGGGGAACGGCAGGCACTGGGTGGGCGTGGGATCCAGCAGGATGCCCCAGCTCAGGTCGTCTTGAAGCACGACCGACTCGCCCGAGCCGGCATCGGCCACGTCGACGACCCCGGCCGCACCGGTCTCGTCGAGCAGGCCGCTGCCGTTGTTTCCGCCGTAGATGACGGCATCCAGTGGCACGGTGCCAGCGCCAATCGAAGCTGCCGGCACATCGAACAGCGCGATGCCATCCGCGGTGTCGCCGGAGTTTTGGGCGTTGGGCGTCAGTGCTTCCGTTTGGTCGAACACAGGCGCGCCAACGAAGCCGCTGTCGGCGTCACCACTCGGGCCTCCGACGAGGAAGCATGCGCCCGCCTCGACGGTACCCGCGAGCTGCAGTTGCCCGTACGTGTAGTCGTTGCCGCCCCAAGCGAGCGAGTACCCGGAGAGGTCCACAGCGGCCCCCGTTCCGTTGAACAGCTTCACCCACTCGAAGCCGTCGTCGCCCCCGGGGTGGTCATAGTAGAACTCGGCAATGACGAGCCCGACGGAGGGCGTGTCGACGACGTTGACCGTCGCGCTCGACATGGCACCGTCGATGTCGGCGGTGACGGTCTCGGTGCCGGCGGTGTCGCCAGCGGTGACCGCGAAGCTCGCCGAGAGCGTGCCGACGGGAACGACGACGGTGGCCGGCACGGACGCGATTGCGCCGGCGCTGGACAGAGCGACGCTCTGGCCACCCACGGGGGCGGGCAGGTTCAGGTTGACCGTCAGTGTTCCGGTGGCGGAGATCGACACGTCGAGGGTCGACGGGTCGAGGGTCGGAATGCGGGGATCCGCGTCCGAGTACGCCTGAATCGAAGCCGTCAGCATGGTGCCGTCGAGCGAGGCCGTGACCCCAGCGGTGCCATTGGTGACTCCGGTGAGCTCAACGTCCACGCTAGCGCTGCCCATCGGCACCGTGACCGAAACGGGTCCGGTGACGATGGCCGCGTCCTCGTAGGTGAGGGCGACGACGGTATCGACCGCCGCGTTGGTGGTCAGCTGAACGCTGAGCCCTGGGATGGGCACCGCGGTCTGACCCACTTCGATGAAGCCGTCGGGACCGAAGCCAGCGAGTGTGACCGGAAGGTCCCCAGCGCTGCGAGGCTCGAGCTTGCTGTAGCCGTTGGCCCAGCGGACGACGCCGGAGAGCTGCGGGTAGTTCTGTCCAACGCTCGGGAAGGGGTCGAACAAGAAGAACAGGTCGTTGACCCGCAGGCCGCCTTGGACTTCGAACTCCTGGGTCGGCGCAGTGTCCCCGGGTCCGGGGGCGGGCGCGATATCCGTGACCTCGAGGTCGGTGAGCACGACGAGTGCGGCCTCCAGCTGCTCTTGGCGGGTGCCACCCTCGATGAGGTCGGCGACCGTTGCGGGCTCGAGGGGGGGCAACTCGTTGCCGGAGGATTCGATGGTCTCCGTGCCGGACAGGACAACTTGTGTCTGACCGAAGAAGCCTTGGACCGCACCGCTGACCGTGACGCGGTCGCCTTCGGCCGCTGTGAACTCTTCGCCGACGTAGACGAACACCGCGCTGTAGTCGACGCCTACGTAGTCGGCATCGTCGGGGTGCGCCTGCATGAAGAATCCGAAGCCGGGTGCGGCTGCAGTCACGACCTTGTCTTGAAGCAGCACCGCGGTGCCCTCGGGCAGGGTGCCGTCCTTGACCTCGTAGATGCCCGCAGGGCAGGGGCCGTTGCCGGGGTTGGGGACGTCGGGGCACGCGTCGCAGACGTCGCCGACACCGTCTTCGTCGCCGTCGGCTTGGTCGGCGTTCTCGTCGACCGGGCAGTTGTCCTCCGTGGCTCCCACGCCGTCGCCGTCGGCGTCGAGGGGGTCAGGCACTTCGCAGTCGTCACCGGGCTCGAGTGCACACAGGTCGCATGCGTCGCCGATGTTGTCCTGGTCTTCGTCGGCCTGAGCTCCGTCATCCATCGGGCGAAGCGGGTTGAAGACGCTGGGGCAGTTGTCGTCGGCGTCGGCGATTCCGTCGCCATCCGCGTCGGTCACACCGGCACGTGCGGGGAACTCCATCTCGCGGAACGGGTTGCAGCTGGGCTCGAGATCCGGCTCGGCGCATGCGAACAGGTCGTAGCTGTCCGGGTTCACGGCGCCGGTGATCTGGGCGAGCGTCAGGCCCGTATCCATCTCGACGCAGACGCGCTTGTCGTTGCCGCACATGTCGAGCGTCTCGCAGCCGGCGATGTCTTCGGCAGCGACGAGGGATTCGACGACCGCTGCGGAGCCAAACAGGGGCATGCCGCCGCGCAGCACCAGCGCAACGTCGCTGGGCTGACCCTCGATGATCGCCCGGTAGTCGGCGTTCTCGCTGCCGTCAAAGATGGAGACGTCCGCGACGAATCCGGGCGCGAGCAGACCGATCTGGGAGCCGGCACCTTGGGAGGCGGCTGCCCAATAGGTGGACATCATCCACAGCTCGTAGTCGGAGAAGGCACCACCGTAGTGGTTCTCGTTGAGGTAGGCCGCGCACGCGAGCTCGCGCATCACGTTCATCGAGCCGGAGGCCGACCAGTCGGTGCCCAGCGCGATGCCAACACCTTGGTGGTGGTAGGCGAGGACGTCGGCGGTGATGCCGTACAGGTCGATGTTGGAGCGAGGCGACCACACCAGCTTGGCGCCCACGTCGGCCATCTCCTGGATGTCGGTGGGGCGCATGCCGATGCCGTGGATGACGGACGTGTTCGACTCGATGAGGTCGTTGCCGGGCTGACCGCTGAGGCAGGTGAACTCGTTGTTGGCCTCGTCGTTGATGCCCTCCGCGATGTGCGGCATGTAAGCCGAGGCATTGAGGGCGCCTTCTCCCTCGATGAACGGGTACGCGCAGCCCTGGCTCAGCAGGGTGCCGTCGCTGTCGCCGAGCGGGAACGTGGAGTACTCGACATCGACGCCGGCGAGGCCTTCGGTGTCGTTGCCGCGGTCGAGGTTTCGCAGCAGGCCGGAGGCCGAGCCGGACCCCGAGATGCTGGTGGCCGCGCCGAACAGCATCCGGAGCTCGCCGTAGAGCACACCCTCGGTCGAGTTGTTCGACCCGGGGTAGGTGTCGATCTCGGTGCCGCCGTTGCCCGTTCGCCACTCGTGGCGGTGGTCGTAGCGCTCGTCCCCGTGGGGCTGCGGCTGCGACAGGGAGAACGTGATGTGGTCGTGGGGGTTGACCAGGCCGGGCGAGACGACGCCATCGGCACAGTCGAGGGTCGCGGCGCCCTTGGGCGCTTCATCGGCGCAGTCGCAGCCGACGCAGGTGATGCGATCGCCCTCGAGCAGCATCGTGCCTGTCTCGTAGATGGTCTGGCCGGCGAGCACGGTGCCGCGGATCAGCGTCGCGTTGCCGGTGCCAGCGGTGCCGCTGCAGACCTCGCCGCGGGGTGCAGCTGGAATGTCGTTGTCGCACTCGACGACGATGCCTTCGGGGGGCTCCGGAGGGTCGGTGCCGGTATCGGTGTCGTTCCCGCTCTCGCCGGTGCTTCCGGTGTCGGGATCCGTCGGACCCGTGCTGTCCGAACCAGAGGTCGGTCCGACCCCGGTCGTGCCCGACGTGGGGTCCGTGGTGGGATCATCCGTGCTCGACCCGGTCGAGCTGTCGGAGGCGGAGGCGGTGTCATCACCACAGCCCAGTGGGCCTGCGGTGACGGCGAGAAGCGAAGTCGTAATGGCAACGAAACGGCGAAGCATGGGGCGTGAGCCCTCCCAACGGACGCAGCCTCGGGGTGGGGCCCATCGCTGTCAAGCCGCATGGGAGGCTGTCACGTCGGCGTCACGGTGCGTGCCGCGCCCCGCGGAGACGTGAGCCAGGAGGATCCCGGGGCCTCGCGGGGTTCGCGGCGGGCTGATAAGTTGGCGCGCTCCTGTGACGACACTGGCACCTCACGCGCTGCGGGTCCTGACGACTGGGGACGGATCACCGACGCTGGCGCGGGTCGATACCGGTTGGACCTATCGGTCCGATCGGGGCGCGCTGTGCGAGGCCGACCATGTGTTCGTTCAGGGCGCCGATATCCTGGGCCAGGCGCGGATTCGGGTGCTGGAGCTGGGCTTTGGTGTTGGGACCAACTTCGCGGCGCTGGTTCGAGCGGCTCGGGCTGGCGGGGTGGGGCAACTCGAGGTGCACGCCGTGGAACGCGCACCCGTGCCCAGCTCGATGCTGCCAGCATTCGACCCGGTCGCACACGCCTTGGCCCTCGCCGCCACGGAGTGTGGGCATGCTGCGCAGGACGGGGTCTCGCTGACGATTCACGGCGGAGAGTTCGAAGATTTCGTGCCTCAAGGGCAGTTCGATGCCGTCTGGCTCGACCCGTTCGGCCCCGAAGCCGAGCCGGAGAGCTGGAGTGCGGCGGTGACCCGGGTGGTCGCGGCCGCGCTGGCGCCGACGGGCCGCCTGGTGACCTACAGCGCTGCGGGATGGGTCCGCCGCAACCTCGCCGCGGTCGGTTTGTTCGTCGGCACGCTCCCCGGTCCGGCCGAAGGAAAGCGCGAGTTCACCATCGCCGCGCACAGTCGGGAGCGCTTGGCAGACGCGAGGGTTCGCAATGTCCCGGCGTGATGTCGTGGTGATCGGAGGCGGCCTCGCCGGGGTCCTCGCGGCCGAAGTGCTGCATCGAGATGGTTGGACCGTGCGGGTCATCGACGAGGGGGCCCGTCGCGCTTCGGATGCACCGTGCGCGTTGGTGCATCCGTTCGTCGGGGGGTCCTTCACCCCGCGGCGCCATGTCGCGGCCGCGTGGGAGGCCGCGGCCGCGTGGTTTGGTGCCCGTGAGCGCTTCGTTCGTTCGGATATCGTGCGTCGACATCTCCCGGAGACCAAGGCAGGGGAGCGTCTGCTCCGCTCGTGGCCGCGGATTGAGCCGCTCGCGCGTCGGCTGTTTGCCCACGTCGTCCCGCCGACCGAGGCCCGCTTTGTGGAGTATGGCCCGGTGTTGGCGGTTGATCTCGCGGCGTTGCTCGACGCGGAGCGAGTCCAGCAGAGCGACGCCGGCATCGACTGGTACGGCGGTCGTGTGCTTCAGGTGTCGCCTCTGGATGGCCGATGGTCGCTGGGTCTCGAGGGCGGCGGGGTCTGGTCCACTTCGCGGGTCGTGATCGCTGCAGGCGTGGCCGCCCGGGGACTCCTGCGCCCCTTCGTCGACGTTTCGAATCTTGCCCGAGCCGAGGGCTCGCTGGCGTGGTCTGAAGGTTCGTTGCCGGGGCCGTTCCGGATTCACGGCGGACACGCGAGCGGGGCGCCCTCGCGCATGGCCTGGGGCGCTTCGTACCGGATGCTGGAGGGGGATGGCCGCGACCCCGAGCAGTCCTTGATCGACATCGATACCCGGCTACGGGCCGTGGGCGCTCCGCTTCCCTCGTTGAGCGAAGCTCGGCGGTGGACGGCGACGCGGCTCCTCGACACGCGGACGCGGACCCCATGGGTGGCCGAACATGCGCCCGGCTTGTGGTCGATGTGCGCGTTCGGGAGCCAGGGGTGTCTGTGGGGGCCATGGTCGGCGCAGCGGTTGGCCCAGGGCGTCAGCGCGCTCGCGTGCAAGCCCCACGAGTCCTGACTTCTAGCGCTACGTACTCGACGCGGACTCTTGCGCGTTTGTCCGACGGCGACCCCGTTCCGCGGGGAGGGGAGAAAGGACGCGTGAGGCACCTTCCCCATGTGGATGCGCGGAACTCGGAGCGACGAGCTTCAGCCCTTGCGAAGCTGTTTGATGCGCAGTCGACTCCCGGAGTCGTCGATCAGCGTCGTGAGCCGCCGCTGCCGAGTCTCTTCACGCTTCGCGCTGGTCACCCAACGTGCCGTGTGCCTGCGGTAGCCGGCCGGTTGCTCTTGGTAGAATTCCCACGCGCCTGCGGTCTCCTTGAATCGGGTCACCATCGTGTCCGTCAGCGCGTCATCGAAGTTGGCGGTCGCATAACCACTGTCGGGGTGCAGATCCTTGAAGGCGAACGCCGCGAGACCCTCAGGCTTCATGCGTCCTTCCGCGGTGAGGCGTTCGACGAGTTCGATGTTTCGCCGGCTCCAGACGCTCCTGGACTTCCGAGGTGTGAAACGGATGACGTAGCTTTCGTCATCGCGAGATTTGCGGACTCCGTCGATCCAGCCGTAGCACAGCGCTTCAACGACCGTATCTTCCCAGGTCACGGACGGCTTGTTCGTCGCTTTCTTGTAGTAGCCGACCCAGAGATGGTCGGTCGTTGTGTGGTGCTCCTCGAGCCACGCTCTGAACTCGGCAGGTGCTGCGAAGAAGGTGGGTGTCTGCTCGGACATGCGAAGACGTCAGGAGTGCGACGTGCGCGGCCGGTGGAGGGAGCACGCCTGGTCGAGGGATCAGTCCGCTGCCACGAAGCTGTAGGGGGCTGCTGAGGCGAGCGCGCCAACGAACACCTCGACCCCATCTTCGGGCAACTCGGGCATCACCACCATCACGCGGTCCGGCTGCTCGTTGTCAAGCGATCGAAGCCCGAACGCGACGACGCGACCATCCGGCGAGAACACCGGATCCAGGGGCCTCTCCCCGGAACTCGCCGCCCCGCTGAGAACGACGGGTTGCGCGCCAGAGTCGTCCACGAAGTACAGCGTTCTCTCCCCATCCTCGGACGCCGAGTAGACCATCGCTTGGCCGTCGGGCCGGAAGGCTTCGACCGTGAGGAAGTCATACGTTGGCGTGAGGAGCTGCGTTTCGAAGACGCCGTCCTCCGAGAGCAACACTCGCTCGAGCTTCGTGTCATCGGTCACCACCACGGATTGGCTGTCCGCCGTCCAGTAGCTCTCAAAGGAGTCGGTGCCGCTGAGCACGTCGGCGTACTCGAAGAGAACCGGAACCTGTCCGTCCCCGAAGTACGCGGCGGTTGGGACCCCCATCCCGTTCTCGAACGCGACGTATTTCAGCCAGCGTCCGTCCGGAGACCAGGACTCGTGCGCCGAAGACCGCTTGTCGTCGACGGCCAGGGCCGGCTGAAGCTCAGCATCGTCGATCGCGTAATAGAGCAGAGCGTTCCGACCCTGTTCACGGAGTTCTACGAGTGCCCCCGCAGCGTCCGCGTGTGGACGAAGCATCGAAGCTGTGAAGGAGATCTCCTCATTGGGCAGGTAGACGTCCCCCAAGAGCGAAACAGGCTCCGAGGGAGCGTCTTCGTCGAGCCTCGCATACAGCAGACGGTCGAACTCGGAACGGCCGTCGAGGAACGCCTCTTCGAGCTTCATGAAGACGCCGTTGCCATCGCGAGTGAACACGAACCGTTCAGGGGACACTCCCGGATCGCTCCTGGCGACCAGCTGCGGTACGAGGTCGGAGAATCGCAGAAGCACGATATCGGTGAAGCCTTCCTCGTCAGGGGGGACGGCGGCGACGAGGTGCCGTGCACCAGGTTCGACGGCGTACTTGCTCAACCATGTGACGCCCAGGTCGACCGGTGCGGCGGCTTCGAAGCCATCGATCGCGACCCGAAACAGGTTCGAGCCCCGCTCGTACAGCACGGATCCATCCGCGAGGAGCGTCGGGTGTACCGACCCGGGGGCTCCCGCGGTGTCGATGCGCTCGGTCGTGGATGGAAGCGGCCCGTCGAGTCCTCCGAGCCGAAGCTGCGGCTCGATCGGATTGATCGCATTCACCTCGTAGATCACGCGACGTCCGCTCAGCACATGAGCGTGGAGCCAGGTCGTCGCGTCATTCTCGTGCAGGAGCTGCAGACCGTCCGACTCGCCGTCGACGACGCGGTATCGCCAGAACTGGGCCCGCGCGGAGTCGACTCGGGGATGGATGAGCATCTCGAACGTCGGGGGCTCGACGGGCTCCGGCCCCCGCCCCGTTCCGGTTTCCCCGCCAGTCGTGTCCGCGCTGTCCGTGGCATTGAGACCTGTTTCATCGTTGGTCGAGCCCGGCCCCGACGAGGATTCGCCGTGCTCGCCCAGCCCAGGTTCACCCCCGCACCCGCCCAGTACGAGTAGCCACATCATCACAACCCGCGAAACTTCCATCAGTTCTCCTTGCAACCGACGGCGAACGCGATGACGTGGTCGGGTCGGATTCGATGCTAGCCGTCCGGACCCACGGGTGCAAGGTTGGCCAGACCGAAACGCGACGCTGCCATCTCCAGCGCCCTGTTCGAGGCCTGGAGACCGATTCGGACGCAGAGCATGCAGGCCCACAGTTGCGTCCTCGCAGAGACTGCACGGTCAGGCCAGCGCGCCTCCAGCTACGACGGAGCGGGCGCTTTCCGACCGAACCAAACACCTTTCGTGATGGGCCGGAAGATGCTGTTTGGGAGCAAACGCCTGGCGGAACAGGGGGATGGAGGCGCGGTCCGGGACGCCTAGGACTCCGTATCCACGCCAGAGGCCTGCGACTTGCGAGCCTTCTCAGCCGCGTCGAGGGACCGTTCGATGAGCGCGGCCAGCTCCTGGTGTCTGTACGGCTTGCGCAGGAAACCAACCAGGCCGTCGGCCTCGAGTGCCTCGACATCGACGTCCCGGGTGTATCCCGAGACGGCGAGCACGGGGACATCGGGTCGGACCGCTCTGATCGCGTAGAAGGCCTCCCGACCATTCATGACGGGCATGAGCATGTCCGTCATGACGATGTCGATGTCATCCGCGTTGGCCTCAAAGGTTGCGACCGCCTCGCGTCCATCTCTCGCCTCGAGAACCCTGTAGCCTTGGGACTCGAGGAAACGAACCGCGGTGAGGCGAACGAGTTCTTCGTCCTCGACGACGAGAATGGTGGCGCCTTGCTCGCGGCCACCCCGCAGCGTGCCCTCCGTCCGCTGCTGCGGCTCTGCCTCTTCGACGCGGGGAAGGAAGACGGTGAACGTCGTCCCGACGTTGAGCTCGCTTTGCACGGAGACCGCTCCGCGCGTCGAGCGAATCGCGCCCTGCACGGAGGCGAGGCCAAGCCCAGTCCCTTTCCCGAGTTCTTTCGTCGTGTAGTAGGGCTCGAAGATCTTGTCGAGCTGGTTGGCCGTCATGCCACATCCTGTGTCACGGATCGCGATGCGGACGTACGGACCCGGCGACACGGGGTCCTCGAGATCGTCGCTCTGCGCGGCAGAGAGCATCACGCATTCGGTTTCGATCGACAGAACTCCGGATTCGCCCATTGCGTCTCGCGCGTTCACGCCGAGGTTTAGGAGCGCCATCTGGATCCGGGTCGGATCGCCGGAGACGATCGGGGTGGCAGACGTGAGCTGGGTGCGGATCGTGATGCGTTTGTCGACGCTGCTGCGAAGCAGGTCGACCGTCTGTGCGATGAGGGCGTGCACGTCGACGGGTACAACCGTCGATGACCCTCTTCGGGAAAACGTCAGGAGCTGCTCTGTCAGTTTCGCGGCCCGGGTCGCGGTGGCTTGGATGAGACCGACGTACTCGTTGACGTGGTCGTGATTTCGGGCCTCGTCCGGCTCCGTCATCTCCATGGCGATCAGCTCGGATGCTCCCATGATGCCGGTGAGCATGTTGTTGAAGTCGTGCGCGACACCGCCTGCGAGTTGACCGATGGAGTCTTCTTTGTCGGCCTGCCGCAGCCGCATCTCATCCCGGCGCCGGTCTGTGACGTCACGGAAAACCACAACGTCACCGATGTCGCTGTGGCCTGCCCCGGCCATCTTCGAGGATGAGTACTCGATCCGTCGCTCGGTGCCATCCTTGGGACGCAGGATCGCGTCCGTGCCATTGGAGTGCTCTGCCGCGGTCGTGGCTGCTGGGAGGGCCTCTGTACGGAAGACGTCGTGAAGCTTCCTGCCGCGTGCCTCTGCGAGCGTCCACTGCGTCAGGTGTTCTGCCTGCGGGTTCATTCGCTCGATCCGCGTGGCCGGGTCCGTCGCAATGACAGCGTCTGCAATCGAATCGAGTGTGATTCGAAGGCGTTCCTCGTTCTCTCGCAGGGCCCTCTCTGCTTGGCTTTGCCTTGTGATGTCGAGGGCAACGGTACAGACCTGTGCGGGGTTGGACCCGCCTCGCTGGATGGCAAAACTCGTGAGCGAGTAGCGATTGCCTTCCCCGCTCTCCCAATCCCCGTCGGCTTCAGCGTCACCGGGCTGCATCGCATCGGCGAGATTCTCGTCATCGCAGGTCGCCTTGGCATAGGCCGCGCTGCTCAGCACGACGTCCCCGCGATGGTCATCGACCCGGATGAGCAACGGGGTGTGGGTGAGAATTCCGTCCAGCTGCTCGGCCATTCGGCGCATGTTCCGGCCGTAAATCCGGCTGATGACCAGGGCTGAGACGGCAGCCAGTATCGTGAGCGCGAGGACAACACCGCCGAGCACCCACGCCATGTTGCGGCGTTCGATCTCGGCGGTCGCGCGCGGCAGGCCGAGAATGATGACACCCGGCGTCTCTCGGTTGAACCCTGCGGAGTAGGCGGCCGAGATTTGCCGGACCGGTCCATGCTCGCCCTCGAGCGTGTCGAAGACGGGCTCGTTCGATGCCAGGGCGCGAGCGACGGTCCGGCGTTGCGGCGCACCCAGAGTCGCGCCGTTCTGCGCCGGGTCGCTGTGCGATCGAATCCGGCCCATCGCGTCGCTGACGATGACGTAGTCGATCGTCTCGCTGGACTCGACGATCTCCTCGACCAAGGCTCGCTCGTGGAACTTGCCGGAATCGCCCACCTTGGCAATCGCGCTCGAGAGCATGCTCAGGGTCGCCGCTTCGAGGGCGTTGTCGTATCGCTTGTTGAGTCGGTCGGAGTACGTCCGGCCCAGAAGCAACACGGCTGCCATCAGGCATACGATGACCGTGCCGAAGGCCGCTGCCAGGTAGCGATCGGCCCGCCGGACGCCGATCCTCTGCGCCGGTCGGGTGCTGTTCATGGGTTTGGCGCGCCTCCGCGTCGAATCTCCGGGGACCACATCGGGGTCGCGCTCGCCCAGGGCTTGCGAAATTCCTGCGGAACTTCGCCGACCCAGCCGTTGTAGAGACTCTGTGTTTCGGCAGTGACCGGGAATACGGGCACGAGCAGCTTCGGGCTCACATCCTGCCCAAGCAGGAGTGCGTTCGCCGTTCGAAGAGCGGTGGCGCCGAGTTCTCCGCAGAACTGGGCCGAGTCGATCTTGATGATGCCTTGCGCACGAATCTGTTCGACCGACGAAGGGTCGCCGTCATTGGTCGCGCCAAAAACCTCTGTTCGTCCCGCGGCCTCGAGTTCAGAGAACACGGAGAGACCCCCACCATCGTTGACGGTGAAGACCACGTCGATCGACCCGGGCTCGGGGAAGTCCCGCAGAATGTCGAGCCCAGCTTGTTTACCGGAGACGGGCTCGACCGCGTTGTAGGTCTTGACGACGTCGAACGCCTGCCCACTCGCCTCGAGAGCATCCGCGAAACCGTCAACACGCTCCACCGTGGATGAGACTTGTGGGTACTCGACGATGACGACGTTCAGCGACTTCTCGTCGGGAAAACGGGAGGCGACATACTCTCCGTCGAGGTAGCCGGCCTGGTAGTTGTCCGATGTCACGAACGACGCCATCTTTCCCCCGAGGATGTGTTGGTCGTAGGCGACGACCGGGATGGCCATGGTGTTGGCTCGACGCAGGCCGGCTCTGAGGGCGGCGGTGTCCGTGGGCTGGGCGATGATGATGTCGACACCCAGATCGAGAAGCTCGTCCATTTGCTTCATCTGGCGCTCGATCCCCTCGTCGCCATCTCCGGCGACGCGGGGCACGAGCTCGAGTTCGCCCAATCCGTCCGCTCTTCGTCGGGCGTTGACCTCCACGACCGAGGCCTCGAGCCCTTCGCGCATCGCGACCTGCCCTGGGATGCTCATCGACCAGTACAAGACGCCGACCTTCTTGGGTGCGTCGCGGGAGCTGCTTCTCTTGGGAACGGTCGGCTTGTCCGACGCGCGGGCTTCCTCGTCCACGGGTCCCGCGTCTGTACCGAGGACTCCGCAACCGCTGAGCGCCGGGAGTCCCGCGACAAGAAACATGGCTTGGCGCCACCGGGTGGCGCGGTGGCGTCCTCCGCAGTTTACGTCGAGTCCTTGCATGTCTTCGGAAGTAGCGTCCGGGACGGAAGCTCTGGCTGGGCGACTCTTCGGGGCGGCCTGGGTGTCGGGTCGGTGAGGCCGAGAATGGAACGTCCCCCGGGGGGCGAGGTCTGCCCCCTGGCCCCCTGCACACAGGCTCGCAGATTCTCTCGCAGATCGAGTGTCCCAGCGCGGGTCAATCTCACACCCCCATTTCCCCACACATGAGGACGATGCTTACTTCGGGCAGTCGGGATGCGCCTCGATTCTACGGCCCAGGATTCCCTTGAGCCTTCAACCTACAGACCACGGTCGACCCTCCAATCATCGATGGGGGAGACCAGCACGATGCGCCACTCGCGAGTGAATGGGGTCAGTACCAGGTGTTGCGTGAGGCAGATGCATCTCGCCGGAAGGTTCCGTTCCGATGCGGGGGGCGATGCTGTTGGATCTCCCCCGAGATCCTCGTGACGGTCGCGGACGCCCGGAGAGAAGCCCGACAGCGTTCGTGCGACCTCGATACTCGGCGTCACGCCAACCCCGTGGTGCTGTCCTCCGTCGTGCTTCGCGATGGTCGCGTGGAGTTCTGGCTCGATCGGCGATTGGTGCTTCCCGCGAGTGACCCCGCGGGGCGCCAAGCGACGGTGGGTGTCGGATGCTGCGTGGCCAACATGTGCCTCGGTGCCCGAGAACTCGGGTGGGCAGCACCGTCAGTCTGTCGCCGCTGGCCGGGCAGGGGGTGGGCCCACAGTGCGATGACGAGCCGCGATTCGTCCCGTTTGCTGTCGTCGAGTTTGCTCGGTTGCCCGGGGGGCTCGCGGACCCGATGGCTTCGGCGGACGCCCTTCCTTGGAGCGAGCTGATGCTTGCCCGGAAGGTGATTCGCGCGGAATATGACGAGCGTGTCGAGCTCGACACGCACGCTCAAGACGCGCTGAAGGACGTCGAGGCTCGTTGCGACCTCGTCAAGACGCACGTGGTACGCGATTCGGCAACGTTGCTGTTCTTGGGCAAGTCACTGGAACTCGCGGAGACGACGATGCTCAACCGCGACAGCTTCGCGCGCGAGCTGGGGCAGTGGTTGGTCGACGAGCGCGGCGAGGAATCGCGAGGCATGCGAGGCCGAGAGTTCGGCCTTCGAGCGACCGTCGCAGAGCGACTCCGCCGGGGGCTGCGCCGCGAAATCGATCTGCTTCCCGATGAGGTCGCCGGCTTCGCCCACGCTGCGCGACGCGGGGTCACCAGCGCATCTTGTGTGGTGGTCCTGACCGCCGAGCGAGACGACGTCTCCGGTTGGCTGGAGGCTGGCCAGGTCTACGAGGAACTCGCGTTGCGCCTGTGGCACAGGGGCTACTGCACCGCAGTGCACGCCGGCCTTGCGGAGGTCGAGGGCCCAAGCCTGGCGCTGCGCGGGCGCCTCCGGACTGCGCGCCGCCCGGTCGCGGTGTTTCGGGTGGGTCGCCCGCTTCACGACGAAGACTGGATGCGACCCCACGCCGCGCGTCCGAAACTCGAGGACGTGCTCTTGCCCGAGTCAAAGGACCTGTCGGATTGAGCCGGGGGCTGGTCCGAGGTGGCCCCGCAGGGACTTCGCTCCGGGATGCGACCGGGTCGCGGCGAACACGGGCGGGATCCGAGGCCGGAGGATGCAACACCCCATCTGCGTTCGACCCGTCACGACGGAATCGATGACCCGTCCGTTTCCATGGTCATGTCCCGCGCCGACTCGGCTCGATCCGCAACACGGCCGTTGCGTGGTTGAGCACCTCGGTCGTTGTCGACCGGGCTCAGGGATTGCTGCTGTTCGAGCTGCTTGGGTGCGAGGGGCATCGGTTCTTTGAACACCAGCCACAGCACGCGCTCTGAACATGGTGGCGTGGGCAGCGAGCCCTCGTACACAAACGCGACGTCGCTCTCGTCGGGCTCGGCCTCGACGGGGCCCACTTTGCATGTTCGGCATGGTGTGGGCTCGGATCCGCCTGGTCGGGATTCGCGTTCGAGGACGAGGTCGCAGCGGGTCCAGCACAAGCATGCAGACAACACACCTTCACCGCCGCGCGGTCAGACCCGCTTCCAGGATTCGCCAACGCATGGGCGGACGATTGCTCGACCCGGCGCGGGGGGCAACTGAAGAGACCGATCCAGGGTGCGGTCCGTCGTCAGGACGAACCCGGGCCTGGATTGCCGCCTGGCGGATCCCGATCGGTCGGCGGCTTGCCCGGCGGATCCTGGTCCGTCGGAGGCTTGCCTGGAGGCTCTTCATCCGTTGGGGGGGCGCCCGGTGGGCGGCGGTCCGTTGGCGGGGCGCCTGGGATCGGTGATGCGCCCGCGCAGCCGAGCAGGCCGATCGTCAACAGCAGTGCACCCAGCTTGGGAAGGCGGCAGACCATGTGTCGGACACGATAGCGGACCCGCCGGGGGAACGCCGCGCCTGCGACGTTGCGGAGACCGAACTGGGGCGCGGCAGCACCCTGAGCATGCAGGCTGGGTCGCACGATCCTTCCGGTGGACTCCGGTCTGTGGCACAGCAACCTCGAGACACAATCCGTGTTCATCCGGCGTGGAGCATGACTCGCGCCACAGCTGGGTCGCGTGGCCCACACGAGCGATGAGTGACTTGGCGACGTCGTTTCGCGATGCGGTGTCCGTTCCGCCTGGGGTCGGTGCGTTGTGGCCCGGCAAGGGCCCCCACGACATCGAGATGAAGTGGGAGGCGAGGGGCCACCCCACTTGGTGCGCGAGGCCCCTCAGCTTGTTTCCTTCTCAACCGACGTCGTCGACACAGAACTGCTCGACGTAGTGCGTGTCGTCTTCGCCAACGACGACGGGGCCGTATTCGTCACGGCGAGATCATGCAGACCCACGCCTCTCGGAGCGGCGAGGATCGTGTCCACTGATGCGTCGGGGTCGAGCCCGTCGGCACGCTGGGCCCACGCGGTGCGAGGCTGGCCCGGTGGCTCCCGGTCTGGCCCGCCCTCGGGCCGCGCGTCCTCGTGCGTCGCCGGACGGCGGAGGTGTTCACGTTGGCCCGGGCCTTGCTCCGTGGCAGCAGCATGGTCGTCGCTCTGATCCAGGTTCGGCTGCATACCCCGGTGGTTGTTGGGGCTGGCCCCCCTGCCGCGGCGCTCTGGCAACGGCTCCGGCGTGGGTTTCCGTGGACGGTGGCGGCCGTGCTTCGGGACAGGAGCCTGGTGTGGTTGGGGCGCGTCCCGTCGCTGGCGATCGCCGGCCGAAGCATGGACAGGGTGCTGTCACCCACTCGGCGTCGGCTGGGCTGGCCCCGGATCGACCTCGACATTCGCGAAGTCTCTGCGCCCCGGGTCGGGGCGATCGCTCGTCAGGTGCACGGAGGGGCCTGCGATGATCCGAGCCCCGCGGCGGCGCTTCCCGGCTGGTCGACCGCGCGTGACCTGCTCGGGGGGGTGGTCGACCCTTGGGTGCATCCCGAAGTGCATCGTCGTCTCACCTGGGGGGATGGGGGCACCTGGGAGCCGGTCTCGTTGAGCGCGATCGGAATTCCCCGAGGCCCTTGGCTCGAGCCGGCCCGGGCAGCGCTTCGCGCTCCCTGGCTCCATCCCACGGCGCCGACGGTCGCCGGCCTCGTCCGCGGTGTGAGGGCGCGCGTCGGTGGGGCTGTGGTGGGACCGGTGCCCCATGCGTGGGTCGATGCGGCCCTGCGTTGCGCGCTCGACCCTCGTTTGCGGGGGTTCCCGCAGCCCGCAGCCACGTCGCGTCCTTCCGCGGAGCCCGAGCCCCTACGCCGCACAGCCGCCTCGGGAAGGCAGGGGCGGCGATGAGGCCCACCGTGAGGCCCTGGTGTCCTTGCAATGCGGCGTGTCCGGTGGCAATTCGGCGTCCCGCGCTTGGGTGCGGGAGGCAAACCTCATGGAATCACTCGGCTTCGGCGCTCGAATTTGGCTCGCGTTCGTTCTCCCCTGGAAGGTGCTCTTCGATGGCGTCTTCGCGGCCAAGGTCCAAGCGGCCGGGTCCAGCACGCCGGAGCCGGCCCTGGCTCCCGTTCGCGATGTCGAAGAGAAGGAGGCCGAGCGAGACCTCGCGCCAGCTCTTCAGCTGCTCGCCATCCTCCAGCGGGAAGGCCGATTCGTCGACTTCGTCCAGGAGGACCTCTCCGGCGCATCCGATGCAGACATCGGCGCCGCAGCGCGGGTTGTGCACGAGGGCTGCCGCAAAGGGCTGGCGGACTACGTCGAGTTCGAACCCGTCCGCACCGAGGACGAGGGCGCGAAGGTTGCGCTTGCCGAGGGATTCGACGCCGTTCGGCACCGGGTCACGGGCAATGTCAAAGGCGAGCCGCCCTACGCCGGTACGCTGGCTCACCACGGCTGGCAGGCATCACGCTTTTCGTTGCCCAAGCTCTCCGATGCGCACGACCCCATGGTTGTGGCTCCCGCGGAGGTTGAGCTGTGAGCGAGCCGCGGTTTTCCGTGGGTATCGACCTGGGCACGACGCACTGCGCCCTGGCCAAGGCCGCCGCCGATGGCGACGATGCGCCCATCGCCCTGCCGCTGCCGCAGATCGTTGCGCCGGCCGAGGTCGATGCCCGCCCGCTGCTGCCCTCGTTTCTGTTCTTTCCCGCCCAGTCGCAGTTCGCCAAGGATGCGTTGGGCCTGCCCTGGTACCCGAGTGCGCGCGACGTTGTCGGCGCCTTCGCAAGAGGGCAGGGCGCAAGCACGCCGGGCCGACTCGTCGCATCGGCCAAGAGCTGGCTGTCTCATCCTGGGGTCGACCGCCGGGCCGAGATTCTCCCTGTGGCGACCGACGCCGAGCCGGACGACGTTCCTCGCGTATCGCCGCTGCAGGCCTCTGCGCGCTACCTGGCGCACCTGCGGGCCGCTTGGGACTTGGCCCATCCCGACGACCCGCTCGAGGAGCAGGAGGTCGTCCTCACCGTTCCGGCCTCGTTCGACGCGGTCGCCCGCGAGCTCACGGTCGAGGCCGCCGAACTCGCCGGCTTCGAAGAGCCTCCGGTCCTGCTCGAAGAGCCCCAGGCTGCGTTGTACGACTGGGTCGCTCAGCGCGGCGATGCGTGGCGCGACGATGTGTCGGTGGGGGACATCATCCTCGTCGTCGATATCGGCGGGGGGACGACCGACTTCTCGCTCATCGAGGTGTGCGATCGCGATGGCGCGCTCGCCCTCGAACGCATCGCCGTCGGGGACCACATCCTGCTTGGCGGCGACAACATGGACCTCGCGCTCGCCTACGTCGTGCAGGCCCGGCTCGAGGACGAGGGCAAGGACTTGGACGCCTGGCAGCTCCGGGCCCTCACCCATGCGACGCGCGCGGCCAAGGAAACGCTCCTCTCGGGCGGCCAAGACGAGGTCGCGCTCTCCATTCCCAGCCGAGGCAGCAAGCTCGTCGGGGGCACCGTGCGGGCCACCCTCACCAAAGACGAGACGTGGTCGATGGTGCTCGACGGGTTCTTCCCCATGACCGGAGCGGACGCGCGTCCCGAGCAGGCCGAACGCGCCGGCCTCACCACGCTGGGGTTGCCCTACGCGGCCGATGCGGGGGTCACTCGGCACCTGGCGGCGTTCTTGGCCCGGGCCCGGGAAACCCTGCCGTCTGGGCACTCCTTCGTGCATCCCACGGCGGTGTTGTTCAACGGTGGTGTCACGCGGGCACCCGCGGTCCGGGAGAAGCTGCTCGATGTGCTCGCGGCGTGGACCGAAGCCGAGGGCGGCGCTCGCCCTGCCGTGCTCGAGGGGGTCGACCCAGAGCTCGCTGTGGCCCGAGGCGCGGCCTACTACGCACGGGCGCGCCGTACCGGTGGTCTGCGGATTCGCGGCGGTCTGGCGCAGTCCTACTACATCGGCATCGAGCGGGCCGAGCTGGCCGTCCCCGGCATGGCGGCGCGCATGGACGCGGTTTGTGTCGCGCCGTTCGGTCTCGAAGAGGGCAGCGAGGTACAGCTTCAGCGCCCCTTCGGCATCGTGCTGGGAGAGCCCGTCTCGTTCCGGTTCTTCGGCTCGTCGTCTCGTCACGACGAGGTCGGCGACAAGGCCCGTTTGCGCGAGGTCAACGAGCTTGCGCCGATCCAGACGACGCTGCCGGGCGAGCCTGGAACCGTCGTGGAGGTTCGCCTTCGGGTCCGCGCCACCGAGGTGGGGACCCTCGAAGTCGCGGCCGTTCCGACCGACCCCCATGCTGCGGGTGTCCCCAGCTGGAGCTTGAGCTTCGACGTTCGGGGGGAGGCGTGAGCGCCCGGTTCGTCGTCGGCATCGACCTGGGGACCACCCATTGTTCGCTGGCAGCCTCGCAACTCGCGGATCCCAAGGTGTTCCTCATGGACGTGCCGCAGCTCGTCGCGGCTGGGGAGACCGCCGACCGGCCGCTGTTCCCCTCGTTCATGTATTTGCCGGCCCCCGGCGAACTCAGTGACGACGACCGGCGGCTGCCGTGGGGTGTTTCGCCGCGCGTCGTTGGAGAGTTTGCGCGGCGGCTGGGCGCGAAGGTCCCGAGTCGGCTCGTGGCCTCGGCCAAGAGCTGGGTGTGTCACGGCGGGGTCAACCGACGCGCGCCGATTCTCCCGTGGAACTCCCCGGACGACGAGCCCCATGTCTCGCCCTTCGAGGCGCAGGTCGCCTATCTCGAGCACCTCCGGCAGGTGTGGGAGCACCGCTACCCCGACGCGCCGCTGGCCAGTCAGGACGTGGTCGTCACCGTGCCGGCCTCGTTCGATGAGGGCGCGCGCGAGCTGACAACCGACGCCGCCGCCGAAGCCGGGCTGGGCGAGGTCCGCCTGATCGAGGAGCCGCAGGCCGCGTTCTACGACTACCTCGGTGCCCACACCGACGACCTGGAGGCGCAGCTGGGTGATGCCAAGCTCATTCTCGTTGTCGACGTGGGCGGCGGAACCACCGACCTGACGCTGGTGAGGGTTCGTCCAGATGACGGCCGTGAGGCGAACGAGAACCGCCTCGAGCGCGTGGCCGTCGGCGGTCACCTCATGCTCGGAGGCGACAACATGGATGCGGCCCTGGCCATGTTCGCGCTGGACAAGGCGGGCATCGAGCGCCCGTCCGATGCGACCGTGTGGTCCGCGATCGTCCAGTCCGCACGGGCCGCCAAAGAGCGGTTGCTTGCAGCCGACGGCCCTGAAGAGGCCGTCATCTCGTACCAAGGCCGCGGCTCGCGATTGCTCGCCAGCACCCGGAGCATCGCGGTGGTTCGCGAAGAAGTTCAGCGAGTGCTGCTCGACGGTTTCCTACCCTTGTCCGCCGCCGACGAGGTCGCACAAAAGGTGTCTCGGGCCGGGCTCACCACCTTGGGGCTTCCGTTCGCATCCGATGCCGCGGTGTCCCGGCATGTTTGCAGCTTTCTGCGTCGTCATGTCAATGCCGCCGTCGAAGCGGGTGCACAGGTCGCCGCAGGGTTGCCTCGACCCGACCTGGTGCTCCTCAACGGCGGCGTGTTCAACGGTCACGCGCTGATCGAGCGCCTCCGCCAGGTGTTCGACGGATGGTTTGGTGCCGGCGGAGTCCGCTTCCTCGAGCACACCTCGCTCGACACCGCGGTCGCGCGCGGGGCCGTGGTCTACGGGTTGTCTCGTCGAGGCGTCGGCGAGGCGATCGGTGGCGGGACGGCACGTGCCTACTACATCGGCGTCGAAGGGGATACTGGGCGTCGTCAGGCACTGTGCGTCGCGCCCAAAGGCATGGAAGACGGTGCCTCTGCATCCGTCCCCGATCGCGTGTTCGACCTTCGCCTCGACGCTCCGGTCGCGTTTCCCCTCTACGTCTACACGGGCGATCGGGCGGACGCGCCCGGCGTCGTTGTCGATCCCGACGCAGAACTTGACCCGCTCCCAGCCTTGGAGACCGTGCTCCGAGATCGAGGCCGGACGGGAAGCGACGTGCCGGTCACGTTGTCCTCCTCGATGACCCAGACCGGTGCCCTCGAGATCTTCTTGGCCACGGTCGAGCTGCCGCCGCGGAAGTGGAAGCTCGAGTTTGTGCTCGGTCGCGAGTCTCTGTCCGAGGCCAAGGCCCGCGAGGCGCAGGCCAGCGTCGAGGCCGACCCCATCCACGATAAATTCGAGCTGGCGCAGGCGGCCTTCTCCAACGCCATGGGCACCGATGATCCGAAGGTCGCACGCGGCTTGAGGCGCGCCGTCGAAAAGGCGATCGGCCCACGCGGGCAATGGTCGGCCGCCACGTGCAGGGCGTTGTGGGCGGTGTGTCTCACCCACGAACCACGCCGAGGGGCGTCGGACCAGCACGAGCTGAGCTGGCTGGGCCTCGCCGGCTGGGCCTTGCGCCCCGGCTACGGTGCGCCCGAAGACGACGCTCGCATCGACGCACTGTGGAGTCTGCGTGAGGTCGGTCTACGTCGCGCCAACAAGGGCACCTGGCCTCAGTGGTGGATCCTGTGGCGACGGGTTGCGGCGGGACTCGACGCGACCCGTCAGGTGCAGTTGTTCGAAGAGGTCGAGCCGTGGTTGTGGCGCGAGGGCGGGGCTCCGCTCGGGACTCCGCACAAGCATGGGCCGGTCGAGATGATGCAGCTTGTGGCAGGTCTCGAGCGGATCCCTCGGGAGGCGAAAGAGCGGTGTGGGGACCTCTTCCTCGAGCGCGCCAAGAAGATCGGATCGTACTGGCCTCTCGCCCGCGTCGGAGCGCGCGTGCCCGTCCGGGCTGACCCCGAAGATGCGGTGGACAGCCCGGTCGCGCAGCGATGGGCGAGCGCGCTGCTGGCTCTGGATTGGGATGCGGCCGAGGGGGCCGCGTTCGCGGCCGCGTCGTTGGGCCGGTTGACCGGTGATGCGCGTCGGGACCTCTCAGCGCAGCAACGGAAGACGATCGCCGAGCGGCTGACGGCGGCCAAGGCCCCCGCGAGCTGGATCGACATGGTGCTGCGTGGAACCGGCATGGCCGCCTCGGACATCAAGCGCGTGTTTGGTGAAGGCCTCCCCGTCGGCCTGAAACTCTGAGGCCCCCCGGGGGGCCAGCTCGGGCCGTGGGAGCTGCGGCTGAATGTGGGGCCACCCACAGGGGTCCTCCGCGGCCCGCTCGTGCGGCCGCATGAGGTCACACGAGCGTTCGAGCATCTCGTCGCCCGAGTCTGGACGCCTCTCACCCCGCGGGTGTGCGTTCGGGTGAGTGCCCTTGACAGCGACGCGGAGCGGAGCGGAGCCGGCCGACTCAGGAGGATTCGCGGCGTGCTTTCCAGCGGTGCGGCATCATCTCGGGCACGTCGACACGGCGG
>Ga0316204_10004869_pt1 | contig 23370 bp, 14 predicted proteins | sample 6monrhotite_MG_2_FD_205661 | JGI IMG/M metagenome (GOLD analysis project Ga0316204, IMG submission 205661) | Microbial mat bacterial communities from mineral coupon in-situ incubated in ocean water Damariscotta River, Maine, United States -... | ecosystem: Environmental > Aquatic > Marine >... | reverse complement strand
GGCATACTTGAACCGGGAAAAAATGAAATACCGCCACGCATGTATGCTCCTTCATCAACATTAGCGTTTAAGTTTTTATTACGCTTTAAGAAAGAACAACAACTTTCACGCGAGCAAATAATAAAAATAACCAAAGGTATCAGTAAGTTACTGACCATTATCCAATATAAATCACTAAACGACAGTTATAAATGGATTGTATTACCCGAGCGCATCACGCTAGTTAGCAGTATAACTATGACTGTTATCTCTTTATTTCTTGCCACCATTGGCCTTTACGGCATTCTCAGCTATTCCACCCAAATGCGTCGCTTTGAAATAGGTACGCGAATGGCGATTGGTGCTAAACGTGCTGATTTAATCAAGTTGATTATTAAAGACAATGCGCAAGCAATTTTATTGGGGATTGGTATCAGCGTGTTACTCATATCAGCTTTAGCATTAGGCTTTAGCGAGCAGTTACAAAGCTATTTAACATGGCAGTTAATACCATTATTTTTAATTACGTTAGGCTTAGTTTCGCTTATTTCATTCGCCGCCTGTTATTTACCCCTGCGCCAATATATTAATAAACCTGCGGTTTATAGCTTACGGGGAAGTGAGTGATATTGAATAAAAAGCAAGATCCTGAAATAAATTCAGGAAGACAAAAAAGATCCTGACCTTCGTCAGGATGACGGCAGGTTGCCAAGCATCCGACTGAATGACAACCGTCATGCTGAACGCAAACCGTCATGCTGATACTGAAACAAGTTCAGCATGACGGTTTCGGCATCTCGTAAAATAAATAACAAATCATTGAAATATAAGGTATAAAAACAAAAGCAGGAAGCCCATGAAACACTTTATAAACTCAACCTTATATGAACTCAAACAAGCGTACCTCAGCCTCAAACAAAAACCGTTGTTTGTGTTTAGCGTGGTTTCAACAATGGGAATTACCTTGGGCGCTTTATTGTGCGTATTAACATTGGCTTATGTAATGTTAATCAAGCCGTTGCCCTATCCTGAGCAAGATCGTTTATATGTGGCGGAACATAAAGTAGTCAACGCAAAAAAGGAAACTCAAACAGTTGCCTTTAGCTATCCTGGTTTGGTTCATTTATACAAAAGCAAAGTAGCCTTTGAGCAAGCTGCGATGATCTATTATGGTCAAGATGTGATTAATTCTCGCAACAATCAACCCTTGGTTAATATCACTTATGTAACGCCTGAATTTCATCAGATGCTGGCCTCTCCTGTAGCAGTCGGTCGAATGTTTGAGGCGAGCGAAGCCTTGGATACCAACCATCCTGTTACTATGCTTAGTTATAACACTTGGCAACAAGAGTTTGCTGGCAGCGCTGATATTATTGAACAAAAAATAATGCTTACTGGCGTTAGTTATCGAATTATAGGCGTGTTGGCTGAAAACTTTGCTGAGCCAGCGTTGGCTGAAATCGGTCGTAAAACGCAAGTTTGGCTACCTTGGGACTTCAATCCAGAGCGCACAGAGGATAGGCAAAATTTTGGTAATATCAAAAGTAACTTTAAATTTATTGGTCGCTTAACAAAAGGGACTAGCCAAAGCCAAGCGCAGCAAGTATTAACCCCTTTAGTGAGTGAACTCTGGCAAAAAGGGTTTGTTGCTAAATATGACTTTTTTCAAGGTTGGTCGGTCGATATGCAAGTTCGTTCATTGCAAGCCGTGATACTCGGTGATAGTGAATCTATTGCGATTATGTTGTTAGCCGGTGTGATTGGTTTAGTGTTGATTGCCTGCGCTAATATCTCCAATTTATTTATGTCGCGCACTGCAGAAAAACAACGTCAAATGGCTATTCAAGCAGCTATTGGCGCAAATAAAAAACGTTTATTTAAAGGTGTGTTTGCTGAAACGAGTCTATTAATGTTGATGTCAATCATACTGGCATTAGTGGTGGTTAAAATTGGCTTTACGATTATGCAGCAATATTTGGCTGAGATATTACCTAGAATTAGCGAGCTATCTTTTAATCTTATTACCTTAGGTTCTGCTGTATTAGTGGCTCTGGTTTTTGCATTGTTTTTCGCTAAATTAAGTATTCGTATGATCAATTACAACGCGTTAAATACTGCATTGCAAAACAGCGCTAAAGGTAGCGGTTTACAAGTATCGAAAAAAACTCGTCAGGTATTAATTGCCAGCCAAGTCGCATTAGCAACAATATTAGTATTTGCTACCGTTAGCTTACTTAAAGGTGCAATAAAAACCATTAATACACCAATAGGTTTTACCCCTAATAATATCTCAACTTTAAGTTTGAACTTTTCTTCAACTGATTTGCTTAGTGAAGAAGGGGCAAAACCCATTATGGCTGAGATCATGAAAAAACTGGAAGCTTTACCGCAAGTTGAATCAATTGCGCAAGGTAGTTCACCTTTAGATCGCTTTGGTATTAAAGCGCTAACTAGGCATTCAGATAATGTAAAATTTATACCGTACTTCAAAAGAATAGATCAAAGATATTTTACTCTAATTGAACAACCACTATTACAAGGTGAAAATATTACGGTAGCAAATCGCCGAGATAACAATAATGTCATTGTTATTAATCAAGCATTTGCTAAACAGTTAAAAGCAGACGGTGATGTTATCGGTATGCGATTATCTTCAATTGGTGAGCCTGATTTTAAAATAATAGGCATAGTCAAAGATATTACTATTCCCGGTCAGACAGCTTTCGGCAGCGACGACACTGCGTTAGCTGTGCCAAGAGTTTATGCGCCTAATTCTCTAAATGAACAACAATTTATGTTAAAGATAAAGACTGGCCAGTCTATTAGTCGCCAACAACTAGGAACATTATTAGCCGAAGTTGATTCACGATACGCTGTATTGAACTTCAATGCTGCATCTGACACTTTAACCCAAAGCTTGTTTACTGAAATTACCACCGCAATCACGACCGCGGTATTAGCGAGTTTGGTATTTTTACTGGCAGGCATTGGTTTATATGGCGTTTTAAATTATGGCACCCAACTTAGACGTTTTGAGTTAGGTACTCGAATGGCAATAGGCGCAAAACGAAAACACCTCGTTTCATTGATTATTCACGATAACATCAAGGCGGTATTAATCGGTTTTATTGGCAGTATTTTATTGTTTGCTCTTACTTATATTGCTTTGCGTGAATACATTCAGCCACTGCTTAGTTGGCAAGTATTTAATTGGCAAATGCTACCAATGGTATTGGTTACTTTGCTATTGATCACTCTACTAACTTTATTTGCCTGTTATTGGCCTTTAGACAATACATTAACAAGCCCGCGATATTAACTTTGCGAGGGAGTGATTAATGCTGAATAACGCCTAAATCCTGAAATAAATTATTGAAGACAAGATCAATAGATCCTGACTCGTGTCAGGAAGACGACAGATCAGATATGCTCTACAGTAAATCCATCTACGAAAGAAGCGGTAATTAATGATTGCAGTCCTTTTTTGCCGATGGTATAAAAGTTATTCAAAAAATAAATAGCTATCAGTAAGGTGTGTTTTAGAAATGGATGACAACAATGTAAATACAAACACGCTAACCTCGAGAACACACCCATTTTCTTCGTTAAATAATGGTACAGATCCCTTTAAAAAAACACGCATAATTGCAATTACAATTATGGCTGTAATGGTTTTTAGCTATTGGTTCTACCAAAAACAAACGGTGACCAACCAAGCAAGTCAATTAATCACCCATCCTAAAATTGACGATATTTATTATTTAGATTTTCGCTTGTTCTCCGAGAATTTAAGGCCTACAGAAAAATTTAGATTTGCTAAAGTAACGGATATAACGGGTAATATTGTCACTTTACTCTACGGTAATTTTTTCTATATGAATGAACAATCTATGATAAATAGCATTCATTATGGCCATTTTCGATATAAAAAATATTTTTCAACATATCGAAATAATTTTACCCAACAAGAAATAACCAACCTTCAAAAAACAGGTGCTATTTTTAAAATTGAGCGCCCTATTAACAGTAAGCTCCATAGCAATTTTATTAAGCCTCAACACACTGAAATTACCAGCAACCAATTTTTACCGGGAAAACAAGAAAATATTTCCGGCGAGTCTTATTTAAAAGCGACGAATATTCAAAATCACTATGCTATCGCTTTTGAATATTTTAAAGAATCTGCCCAGTTAAATTACACGCAAGGGCAAATAAATTTAGCGCAAATGTACTTATCAACACGCCTTGAACAGCAAGATTTCAATAAAGCTTTATTTTGGCTAAAACAAGCCGCTTTACAAAGCAGTAAAGCGGCAATAAATAAATACACGATTGTGTGTAAAAAAGTCTCTCAATGTAATATTGACGATTTTTATCAATCATTAATCGATGCCGGTGTAAACATTCGCTTTAACAAGAAAAAGAAAATTTAATACAATACTAAGTTCGCACTAATATTTATCTTAATAACTTGATAAATAATATTTTTCTTCTACAGTTAAAGCATATAATTTTTACATTACGTTCTCATTTTTGTACGTTATATACCCATTGTACTTCAAGATGCAGTTTCAGGAACACAGAGCAATTGTTGATCGCGGCGCATCTTTGTATTAATGGTAATTCCCTTAAAAAAAGGTGCAACAAAGAGCAGCATTTGCTCTGTGTTCCCCGTAGGGTTGATTTAAAACCACTTTATACTGCGTTAGATGAATTTGAAATAGAATTACTATGCCTACATTCATCTGCCTTGCCTAAAGTGGTTTTAATTTCAACTGAAAACCTGCATTTTGAAGTGTAATGGGTATATTTATTAATAAATATATGAATATTGAATTTAAAAATAACGAAAAATCAAACTAATTACATTAGAGAAAAACGGTATGCTTACAGCTGAAATTAATGCCCACGAAATATTAATTGTAGAGCCATCTAAGCTATTTCAAAGCATGATAGTTGAAATTCTAAAACAAGACGGTTTAACGGCTGATTATTGTAAAAACGCAGAACAAGCTTTAGAATTATCGAAAAAAAATAGCTACTTACTCATTGTTATGGGTAATGAATTAGCTGATTCTAGTGGTATATTACTGGCTCAAAAATTACGTTCTATTTCACAAAACAACGAAACAGCACTTTCAACGTCGATTATTTTATTAGTAACCGAATGCAATAAAGCACTGTTAAAAAACGCTTTGAAATGTGGTGTAACCGAAGTACTTGAGCGGCATCATTTAAGTGAACTGCATATTTACTTAAATCACCTTTCGCAAAACAAACAAAAACTCATTAATAAAAACACCTATATATTAAGTGTGGAAGATTCAATTTCGATTGGTCGACTCACTGAAACTCACTTAACTGACTCTTGGTATAATGTAAAAACTGTACGTAGCGCTGAAGCTGCGTTGAAATGTATTAACAAAGAAAAATTCGACATTATTATTTTAGACATTTTACTGCTGGGTAAAATGACTGGCATTCACCTTATTCGTAAAATACGCGCAATGGGAGAGCATTTTGCTGAACTTCCTATTTTAGCTGTTTCAGGTTTAGATAATTCAGAGCTAAAAATTGAAGCACTGCGCGCTGGCGCTAATGACTTTATTAATAAGCCTGTTAATTTAACCGAGCTTGAAGTACGGGTTAGTAATTTGGTGAAAATTAACCGTTTGTTTCAACAATTAAAAACTAAAGAAGCTCAGTTATTGGCAATGGCAATAACCGACCCGCTAACCCAATTGTATAATCGACATTTTCTCAATGAAATTGGTATAAAACGCATCAGTGAAGCACAGCGCCATGGTCAAACTGTCAGCATATTGTTAATCGACGTTGATAATTTCAAACTGATTAATGATAACCATGGCCATGTTGTGGGTGATTTAGTTCTGCAAAAGATTGCAAATTTGTTTAAAAATGAATGCCGAAATGAAGATTTCGCTCTTCGTTTTGGTGGTGAGGAATTTGTTTTAGTATTGCCACATAGCAATACAAAAAACGCGCTAAAAAAAGCAGAGAGTTTAAGGTATAAAGTAGAGGCGTTAAAACCTGAAGGGCTCAGCGTTACCGTAAGTATTGGTGTGTCTGGAATTGACAATAGTAAACAGGCGCAAAAATTTAATTTTGCGCTGTTATTTAATGCCGCCGATACCGCAGTTTATCAAGCGAAAGAAAATGGCAGAAATCAAGTAATATTAGTGCCAATAAATAACCAGTGTGTGACAACATAATTAGCTATATTTAAGAATAATTTAACAATTATAAAAAGCCTAAATTTCAAGCAGATCTCGCTATTTTTTGATTTTTATTAAGTCAACATTACTATATAATGGCAATCCAGTTTTTAAGCTTCATTACTCATTGTTAATGTTAAGCGCTCGTTTAGTCAATACAAGGCTTCTCAGAGCAGTTATTAGGTGAAATATTATTAAACGCGTTATTAATTTATGCAAAAAAGTTTTAGGCAAATCATCAACAAAGCAAATCAAGCAACCTGCTGATTATCCTATTATTTACCAGCGTTCACAGCATTCAGTATCAAGACAATTTATCGGTGCAAATGCCAAAAAAGTGCTTTATCGTTTAAATAAAGCAGGTTTTGATGCCTATTTAGTTGGCGGTGGTGTACGTGATATTATTTTAGGGCTTGAGCCAAAAGATTTTGATATTGCCACTAATGCCACACCTGAACAAATTAAAGACTTATTTAGAAATTGCCGTTTAATTGGACGCCGTTTTCGCCTTGCGCATATTCTTTTTGGTCGAGAAATCATTGAAGTCGCCACTTTTCGTGGTCATCACGACAATGTAGATCCAAGCGACAACCAAGATAAAAAAACAGCCAAATCAAAACAAAGTGAACATGGCATGTTATTACGCGACAATATTTATGGTTCGATCGACGAAGATGCCGAGCGCCGCGATTTTACCATCAATGCCCTTTACTACAGTTTAAAAGATTTTAACGTTTACGATTTTGCCGATGGCGTTAACGATGTTAAAAATAAAATTATTCGTTTAATTGGTGACCCTGAAACTCGTTATCGTGAAGATCCTGTACGGATGTTACGTGCTGTTCGTTTTGCAACTAAGCTGGATATGACCATCAGCCCTGAAACTAAAGCGCCGATAAATGAATTAGCCCCATTGCTTGCTAATATTCCGCCAGCACGCATGTTTGAAGAGTTTAATAAACTGTTTATGTCGGGCAAAGCCGTCGCTAATTTTAACATGCTGCGCGAATTTGATTTATTCAAATATTTTTTCCCGCGTTTAGACGAAGTGTTAAACCAAGCCGACAACGCCGAAATGGTTTTAAATTTTGTGTTATTAGCAATGAAAAATACCGATACGCGCGTTAATACTAATCAACGTGTTACGCCGGCATTTTTATTAGCCGCATTATTATGGCATCCACTACAACAGCAATTGAACCAATTAAACGTTGAAGTGAATTTAACACCACAAGATGCGTTTTTTACTGCGCTGCACGATGTTAGTAGTGAACAACAACGGAGTATTGCCGTACCTAAACGTTTTCAAGCAATGATGAAAGACGTATGGATTTTGCAAGACCGATTAACGCAACGTGTAGGTAAGCGCGCTTATAAAGCATTTGAACACCCTAAATTTCGTGCCGGATACGATTTTCTACTATTGCGAAGTGAAATTGAGCCAGAGCTTTATAGTGAATTAGCTAAATGGTGGACTGATTTTCAAAACACGAATCCTGAAACTCAACAGCTGATGATAAAATCGTTACCGACCAATCGCTCTGGTGTTCGCCGTGGCCCACGTAAGCGTAAAAAACCACAAACTAAAACTGCAGATGCTTAGTTTAGATGAGATTAGTAGTTTAAATTAGTTTAGCTTCAAACAACCATTAGAAAATTAAAAACAAGGCAAATTAAAATGAACATTAGCTATATTGGTGTTGGTAGTAATTTGTCTGATCCCATTAAACAAGTAAAACTCGCTATAGAAGCGTTAAAAATAGTTCGTCAGTGTCAAGTTAGCGCTGTTTCATCATTTTATGGTAGCAAGCCAATGGGACCTCAAGATCAACCCGATTATATTAATGCCGTGGTTGAATTACACACTTCGCTCACACCACTTGAATTACTTGATGAATTGCAAGCCGTTGAAAACAAAGCTGGCCGAGTACGAAAAGAAAATCGCTGGGGCGCACGTATACTCGACTTAGATATTTTACTTTTTAATAATGATGTTATCGAAAATGAACGGTTAACGGTGCCTCATTACGGCATGAAAGTGCGTGAATTTGTCTTATTACCTTTAGTTGAAATTGCGCCAAACTTGCACTTACCTGATGGCGATAAGGTACAAGATTTAGCCAATAATATTAATCATAATGATTTAGTGAAACTGCCGTAATAAGCAAATAGATCATACTGATAATTGGTCCACCATGCAGATAGTGAAACCGTCATGCTGAACTTGTTTCAGTATCTAAACCAATAGATCCTGAAATAAATTCGGGACGACAAATTTTCTATCGGCACTGCATCAACAATAAACTTTCAATTTTATTGTCTGAGCAACCTTTACAAAGAACAATGGCCTCACACTATGAATATTGATCACAAACCTATTTCATTAAAAATATTAATGCCGTTATTGGCAGCAATTATGGCGATGTCGCCACTGGCGGTAGACTTATATTTACCGGCAATGCCGCAACTTGCGCTCGATTTAAATACCGAAATAACTTTAGTACAAAACACATTGAGCATTTATTTATTAGGCTACGCACTTGGCTTGATATTATTTGGCCCAATGGCAGACAAAAGTAGCCGTCGCCATTTAGTTATTTTAGGGATCAGTGGGTTTACATTCGCTAGCATTGCCTTATCTTTTTGCCAAAATATTGAACAGTTTTTAGCCTTACGTTTTATTCAAGCATTTTTAAGTAGTGCTGCAATCGTAGTAGTGCCTAGTGCTATTCGTGAATATTATGGGAAAAACATTGCTAAAGGGCTTTCGTACGTGACCATGATCATGATGTTAGCCCCTTTGGTCGCACCAAGTATTGGTAGTGCTTTATTACTGCTAGGTAATTGGCCGCTAATTTTTTATTGCATTAGCGGTTATGCGATAATCGTTATGCTATTCGCTTTACGATTTTTACCTGAACGAGCTAACCTTTTCAATACAAATGGCTCGGATTTAACGAGTGTCGATATAAAGAACTATAGCTTTATTGAACGTTACGCGATTGTTTTAGGGCATAAACAAGCTCGTTTAGATCTTATCTCGTCGATGATGGTGTCAATGGCTTTTTTTGCTTATTTGACCGCGATCCCGTTTGTTTATTTAACCGTATTTAAAGTAACCGAGCTTGAATTTAGTGCGTTGTTTGCATTAAATGTCGGCGCACTAATGTCTGCACATTTTATTAATACCCGCTTAGTAACTCGCAAAGGTTCTCGGGTGATGTTATTTGCCGGTTTAGCCGTGGCAATACTAGCGGCGAGTGCATTGGTTGGCGTTAATTACTGGCAATTACCTTTGTTGTACAGTGTGATTGCCATTTTCCCGTTGATGGGCAGCATTTCTATGATCGCGGTTAATTCAGATGCCTTAGTGTTAACTGAATTTGCTGAGCATTCTGGCACTGCAACCGCAGTTATTGGCACGTTACGTTTTGGTATTGGCGCACTAGCAGGGCCCATATTAACTTACTTTTATGATGGCAGCGCTTTGCCTTTTTCATTACTAATGCTCGGCGCTATTTTGGTGGCAGCTGTTTGCCAAACTATTATAAAGCTTGGCAAACCAATTCTTAGTAAAGGATAACTAAAGAATGCCTTGCTAACCAAAGAAAACTCAAATAACTAATGAAAAACAGTCATCCTGAATTTATTTCAGGATCTCCCTCTTCATCACGATAATTTTACCAGTTAGCCAAATTCCTACTTACTTGCTGCATCTTGGTTATGGTTGTGCTGATGGTGCGTTGCCGTTAATCGCTTCATTAACGGTAAAGCGGCTAACGCAATTAAAGTTGCCACAACAGCGGCAATACCTAATTTGTTAAACAGGCTGGTGTATATAGGTAGCGTTTGTAATGGATCAACAATATCTTTCGGCACACTGGCAAAATTAGCAACAATCCCCCCTAAATACTGCGAAATACCGACAGCAACATAATAGGCACCCATCATAAATCCGCCCATACGCGCAGGAACATAACGCGCAATCATAGCTAAGCCTAAACCACTCACTAACAATTCTCCAATAGAATACAAGCCATAACCTGCGATCATGATCCATGATGACGTTTTACCTTCTACAGCAAACAGGCCAGCAAAACCATAAACAAAAAATCCAAGTGCTACCGCAGCAAATCCTAAAGCAAATTTTCCCGCGATAGAAAAATCTTTATTGTTGCGCCCTGCCCAAGTATAAAACCAAGCTAAAAATGGGCTAAGTAACATGATCCAAAGTGGGTTTAAGGCCTGAAATTGTGCAGGTGACCATGTCCATAAGTGAGTACCAAAGAATTGAAAATCCCAGTCGACATTACGTAAAGCAAATAACGCCAATGAAGTAGACATTTGCTGATAAAACACAAAAAACAATACGGTTTGTAACGTTAACACTAAAGCAGCAGAAAGCCCTGCCCGTTCACTAGATTCGCTAATACGAATTAAATGAATAAATATAGCAAGCACTACAGCGCCAGCTAAATAAACAAACATACGTGCTGCGTCTTGGTTTTCTAAAATAAATGCAGAAGCAAATACCACCAAAACACCACCGCCAAGTACCGCTAATAATTTATTCACTTGTAAGGGCTGTTCATCTGGCTGTGAGCCGATATGGCTCAACGAAACGCGCATTAACATATAGTTGGCTAAACCAACCACTAAACCAACACTACAAAAGGCAAAGGCAGCATGCCAACCTAAATTGTCACCATAAGCGGCATTCACGTAGTCTTTTATCCACGGAGTTAATAACATAGAGAAAGTAGAACCGATATTTACCGCCATATAATAAATGGTAAAAGCACTGTCTATTTTAGAATCGTCACCCTCATAAATTTTCCGCACTAAGTTGCCAGCATTAGGTTTAAATAAACCGTTACCAACCACAATAACGCCAAGCGCTGAAAATAAAAAATTGGTATCTTCACTTGGTATTGCCATTAAGGCATAACCAAAAGTTAATATAATCGCACCTAAAATCATCGTGCGTTTGGTGCCTAATATTTTGTCACCAATCCAACCACCAATAGCCGGAGATACATAAATAAGTGCCGCACAAGCACTCCACACCATATTAGCGCGCGCATCTTCAAAACCGAGTCGCTGTACCATGTAATAAACAATAAGCGCTTGCATACCGTAATAACCAAAACGTTCCCATAATTCAATTAGAGCGACGGTCATAAATGATCGAGTTTGACTTGGCACAGCCACAGAAGTTGTCATAACAATTCCTAACTTTTTATTTTTTGAGCTTCGAGTATAAAACTTTCGTTTCGTATAACAAGCAAGTTAATAAAATTAACTGCGCTAAGTGTTGCAAAAAAACTTTACGTTTTACCCCATCATATCTATAACAAAATTTTTTACGAAAGTTGCGCTATAGTTACATTTATGCGAAGGTATTGCGCTGAGTATTTACTCGAATAATACTGAATAAATGTAACTAACATTGAGACATAACATGGCTAAAATAACCACATCGACATTAATTAAAATGAAGCAACAAGGCGAGAAAATCTCCACCATTACCGCTTATGACGCTAGCTTTGCAAAATTATTTGATCAAGCAGGCATCCACGCTATTTTAATTGGTGACTCTTTAGGCATGGTATTACAGGGGCAAGACGATACTTTACCCGTTACTATTGATGATATGGCTTATCACACTCAATCTGTTCGTCGAGGCGTTGAAAACACACTGATAATAGGTGATATGCCTTTTATGAGTTACGCCACCAAAGAGCAAGCGTTTACTAACGCAGCAAAATTGATGCAAGCTGGCGCCAACATCGTAAAAATGGAAGGTGGTAGCTGGTTAATTGAAACAATTGAAGGTTTGGTTGAACGAGGGATCCCCGTTTGTGGTCATTTAGGTTTAACACCACAATCAGTCAATGTATTTGGTGGTTTCAAAGTTCAAGGCCGCCAAGAAACGCAAGCGCTTGAAATTATAGAACAAGCTAAACAATTAGAACAAGCAGGCATTCAATTGTTAGTGTTAGAATGTGTACCTGCTGACTTAGGCAAACGTATTACTGAAGCGGTAAATATTCCGACTATTGGTATTGGTGCGGGTAAAGATACCGATGGCCAAATTTTAGTCATGCACGATGCTTTAGGCATTTCGTGCAGCTACATGCCAAAATTTTCTCGCAACTTTTTAAAAGATACCGGCGATATTAAAAAAGCCATCGAGCTTTATATTAGTGAAGTGAGTAATGGTAACTTTCCTGATGACGAGCATATTTTTAAATAACCACTTTATATACTGAAACAAGTTCAGCATGACAATACTCTTTAACATAACAAATTTAAAGAATAATAACTGCCATCCTGACACTGGTCAGGATCTAATCAAATAACTTTCACCTGTTAATTAAGTATTACGATGATCATAGCAACCGAAATAAAAACACTACGCGAACAAATTAAAGCATGGCGCATGCAAGGATTAAAAATTGCCTTTGTACCTACTATGGGTAATTTACATGACGGTCATTTAGCCTTAGTAAAAGCCGCTCACCAACATGCCGATAAGGTCGTGGTAAGTATTTTTATCAATCCAATGCAATTTGGTTTAAGTGAAGACATCGATAACTATCCTAAAACACACCAGCAAGACAAAGAAAAGCTTATCGGCGAGAAAACTGATTTACTGTTTTTACCAAGTTCAGAAATTATTTACCCTAAAGGTTTTACCGATAATACCTTTGTTGAAGTGCCTAATATTTCAAATTTATATTGCGGTAAATCACGTCCAGGCCATTTTCGCGGCGTTGCAACGGTAGTGTGTAAATTATTTAATTTAGTGCACCCAGATGTTGCTTGCTTTGGTTCAAAAGATTATCAACAACTACAAATTATTCAGACGATGGTTGACGATTTATCAATGCCAGTTGAAATTGTTCCCGTTGAAATTATTCGTGAAAAATCAGGCTTGGCAATGAGTTCACGCAACGGTTATCTAACGGAAGAAGAAAAACAGCAAGCGTCTGTACTTTTTCAAACATTACAATGGTTAGCAGAACAATTAAAAGAACAAACAAACAGCCACAATCACCACCGTTTATGTCAGCAAGCAACCAATAAAATAAATAAGGCCGGCTTAACTACCGATTACATTAACATTTGTCATGCTTATACTTTGGCGGAATCTAAACCTGAAGATAAAAATCTAGTAATTTTAGCTTCAGCATTTTGTGGTAAAGCTCGTTTAATCGATAATATGCAAGTTCAACTATGATCATTAAGTTGGGCTACCTTAAGTAGTTCTACACTAATTTTTCATTAATACCTTGCCAAAAACAAGGCTCTTTAATTTGATCAATAGCCAAAGGTCGAGAAAAATAGTAGCCTTGAATATAGTCACAACCAAGCTCTCTAATATATTCTAATTGTTCTAAATCTTCTATGCCTTCTGCAACACAAGATAACGACAAACTATTCGCCAGTGACACTATTGCTTGAATTATTGGTTTATTCATTGGATTAGTTTGTAGGTTGCGTACAAAGCTTTGATCTATTTTTAACACATCAATAGGAAACTGACTTAAATAAGTTAACGATGAATAACCAGTACCAAAATCATCAAGTAATAAAATAAACCCTTGTTCTTTCAGCTCATTTAATCGTGTTAAAGCGGTTTTTTTATCTACCAATAATGTGCCTTCGGTGATCTCTAACCGCAACACTGAGCTAGGTAAATTATGTTTGCTGAGTAACCGTAGTAAAGTTCCACATAAACCTTGTTGTAAAATATGAATTGCCGACAAATTTACTGAAATATAACAATGTGGAAATTGTTTCGCTAGGTCAACATAGTCGTATAAAGCACGATCAACCGCTTGATCAGTAAGTTCGCTTATCACACCGACTTCTTCGGCAATTGGAATGAATTCCATGGGAGAAATCATACCGTTTTGATGTGGCCAACGCATCAAAAGTTCAAATCCTAAAACTTTTTTGTCCGCGCAATCGACTATAGCTTGATAATAATTAACTAATTCATTGTTTTTAGTCGCGGTAATTAATTCACTTTCTAATTCGATACGTCGATACGCTTGAGCATTCATTTCTTGAGTGAAAAATTGAAATTGACTTCGACCTGATTGCTTTGCATGGATCATAGCTAAATCTGCCTTGCGGATAAGTTCGCTTGAACTAGTAGCGTCATCAGGAAAAAGTGCAATACCAATACTCGAGGAAATATTAATTTGGCTACCATTAATCTTAAGTGGTTTTGCTAAACAGTTATTAATTCGTTGCGCCAGATGCGTTAGATCATCAATATGCTTCACAGATTCAATTAAAATCATAAACTCATCACCACTTTGACGAGCAACAATATCACGAGCTTTAACGTTGGCAATGAGTGTATTTCCAACATGCTTTAATAATTCATCACCAGCATGATGACCTAATGAATCATTCACTTGTTTAAATTTATCTAAATCAATAAAAAACAAAGCGGATTGATGATCACTAAAATGATGTTCATTGATAGTGTGATCTATTTTTTCAAGAATAAGCTTTCGATTGGGGAGATTGGTTAAATAGTCATAATGTGCCAGATGACGAAGTTTTTCTTCAGCATCTTTTTGTACAGAAATATCCGATATAACCACCACATAATGAGTAATAATATTGGCATCAACGGCAATAGCATTAATTTTTACTAACACCGGATGTTGCTCACTTTCTTTTGTGGCAACAACCTCTTCACCTTGCCAACTTTCACCCGGTTTAATATCTTCAATTATCTCTTTAAACTGTTGATATTTTTGCTCTCCAATTAATTGCATAAAATACTGTAATGTCGGCACGGCCGCTTGCTGCTTACTGGCAAAAACATTCATAAAAGCTTTATTGGCAGTAAGCGGAGATTTTTTCTCATCTAAAATAAGCACCCAATCATTAATTTGTCGAAATGCCTCTCCGTATAACAACATTTGTGCTTCATCAGCTTTAGATTGTGTAATATTGGTATAGGTACCAGAAACTCGGGTAGGTTTGTCTTGTTCGTCACGTTTTATTACCGCACCAGTTTCACGATACCATTGCCAACTTCCATCATCAGCTTTCATGCGAAAGCTGACATCCCAGTTATGTTTTCCTACATTAATAAATTCATGCCATTGTTGTTCAATTTTTTGACGATGATCAGAATGTATTTGCAAAAAGCGCTGTTTTATAGAATTACCGTCATCTTCTCCATTGGATTCTTTAACCTTTCGGCTTTCATAAAGTAAATCTTGTTCAATATGGTAATCCCAAATTCCACTGGCGCTGGCATCAAGTGCTAGCTGTATTTGGGTTTGACTATCCTGCAGTTTTTCATGCTCGGCCTCCAATTTTTTACGTTGGTTTGATCTTACTTTGAGGTAACTGAACACAAATAAAAAGATAATTAATGCATAGCTAAGTTTAGCTCCATTCGACAGCCAAGGCGCAGGGAATGAATGAATGGTAATCTGCAAAGGAGCGCTTAGTTTTCCTGTTATCGGGTTAATCGCAGCAATAGATAAATGATATTTTCCAGGCGCTAACTTTGACAGTAATAATTCATTTTTTCGTAAGTTTTTAAAATGTAATGGCGCAGGTCCTGTTAAATCGACATTGTAGCGAGTTTGCTCCTGTTGCAAAAATTGCAATGTTGAAAAATGTATTTTTAGGCCATAATCATCATAATTTAAATTGATTTCTTTTAATTGTGATAATTCATGCCGATTATTTGTCGTTTCAGAGAATAATTGAAAATCGGTTAATGATACTTTTACAGGTGTATCAAGAGTATTGTTTAATAAAAATTCTTTTGGCTCTACAAGTGTAATACCACGTGTAGAGCCAAAAACTAATCGCCCATCATTGAGGGTTTCAAAAGAAGCGCCATTATATTCATTCGCAAACAGCCCATCTTTGGCAGTGTAATTTTCAAGATGTTGAGTCTGGGTGTTTAGCCGGAAAAGGCCTAATTGTGAACTAAACCATAAATTATTATATTGATCGGGCTGTAAACTATAAATGTTATCAGTCGTTAAACCATTACTCACATCAAAGCGATATTTTTCTTCAAGTGTTTTGTAGTCAATGCCAATTAAGCCTTCGCCTGTCATGGCTAGCCATAAAATGTTATTTTTATCTAACACCCAATGATCAACATAATCATAATTTTGAGCTTGATATTTAGGGCTTTGATATAATAAATCAAGTTGTTGAGTGGATAAGTTATAACGATATAATTTTCCTGAAACCGCTAATAAAACTTCATTTTTATTTTCACCAATAACGCCCAAAAACGACCACGCAAGTTCAATTGGCACTGCTTTGGTTAGGCTGGTAAGTGGTTGAACATTACCGGTGCTACTGTTATATAAATAATATTCTTGATCTGTAAAATACAAAATGTGTTGATTATCAATAATAGTAAGCCCTGAAAGCCACTTACCTTTCATTAGCTTTTTACTTTTTTCATTATAAAAAGACTGACTTAATACCCCTGTTTCTTTATTAAAAACGCGTAAACCATTATCATTTACTATCCACAAAAGGTTTTCGTTTTCGCTGTTGGGATATATTTGTCGAATAACATGTTCACCATAAATAGCTTTGTTATCAGTCTTTTTAAGGTAATGTTTTATGAATCCTGTTTTAAGATCAAGTCGATTTAAACCATTTTCGCTCCCGATCCACAACATTTCCTCTTGGTCTTGAAACAAGCCCCATATATTGTCATGACTTAATTTAACTGCCGTTGAGGCTGAAATATTTTTAAAACGATTGGTTAAAGGTGACCATAACATTACCCCTTGTGATTTTGACGCTAACCAATAATTTCCGGTACGATCATGAAAAATGTCTCGAATAGTGTTGTCGGTAATTTGAAAGGGGGAATCGCTAAATTTTAAAACAAACTGTGCTTGCTGTTCACTTTGCTTGAAACGATACAAACCAAGATCAGTGGCAATTAAATAGTCTTGATGTTCACGAGTTATATTCCAAATATTCAAATCCGTTAATAATTGTGTACTTTTAATTTTGCTAATATCGCTTTCTAAATAATTAATTAAACTAAATAACCCATTAACTGTTCCAACCAATAAACCCAATTTTTTATCTTCAATTAAATATTTAGTATTAACACTTTCTTTATCTTTAACTGATTTTGGCCGGTGAGCTAACCAAGTAATTTTTTTACTTTGAATGTTTATTCGACTGAGCCCTTTCGAAGTTGCACAAAAAAGCCAATCACCAGAAACAAGCAAATCACGTACAATATCATTCGCGGATTTAAGCGTTAAATAATGAGTTAAATTCCCTGATTCCACATCTAATTGCCATACTTGACCTGAAATCCCTAACCACAAAGCATTACCACTGGCTTGTTCTATGGTAATAACTTCGGCAATTTCCGTTGAATTAACTGTGAATTTACCTGAAAAAAACTGCTTACTTTCAAAAGTGGTTGTATTGAGGCGATATAAACCAGAATAGAGTGTACTTATCCATAAATAACCTTGTTTATCAATAAACAAAGTGGATATAGTCTCTTTGGTGAAGAGACCACTAGGCCCTGGAATTTGTTGCACTTGATAACCATCAAAACGGTTTAAGCCCATTTCAGTGGCTATCCAAATGAAACCTTGCTGATCTTGTACTGTTTTTATGACTGAACTTTGCGATAAACCTTCATTAGGTGAAAGGCGTGCTAAAAATTGACTGGCATTATTAATGATTTCAAAAGGTTGATTTGAATTGATGTCTGCTGCGAAAATTTGTTGTGTAAATAAAATGAGAAAAACAAAATAAAACACATTTTTTGATGATACGTTTGTATACACGATAGCCGCTTGCACAAAGATTAAACTACTAATACTATAGCAAAAATATTGAAATGATGGAGTGTTTTTTAAAAAAACTCTTATAATTTAACGGGTTAAGTGTTAATTTATTGTAAAATATTTAACAACTATTTACCTTGTTAGTAAATAAGCGCTTGTAATTGTGTCAACAAATCCTTCTTATCTCGTGCCAATTCAGTTTGTTCGCTTAAAACATTTGATAATATTTCTTGAGACGTTAATGGATTAGCCAATACCACTCTAAACACCAAAACTTTAGCACTTTGATAACGAACAGATTCTATCCGTGTACGAGAAACAAATGATTTACCATTTTCTCGCTGACGTTTTTGGATCGATTTAGTTAGTATATCCAGTAGATCATTTATTGCTTGCTGTTGTTTTCTATTTGCTTTACCTAAAAATTGTTGAATATTTTTAGGTACGTAACGGTAAGTCAGTAAACATAATTCTGGTTCACTTATTAATTCAAAATCATCGTGTTGGTTGATCAATTGTGCAAAGTATTGTGCTTTTTCAATGCCCTCATTAATTAACATCTCATAACCGGGACGGCTAATAATATGTAAGCTTGAATAAACCAACATTGCCATACCAGACCGCGAGCCCTCAAGGGTATGACTGCCTAAATCTTTTGAACCTTTGCGTAGAATGTATTCTGCATGATGTGCGATGGCCGCAACTGCAGTAGGATCTTTAAATACCACTAAGCCTGCGCCCATTGGTACATACATTTGTTTATGTGCATCTATCGTTACTGAATCTGCGCGTTCTATACCCGCTAACAAAGAACGATATTTATTCGAAAACAACGTTGCACCTCCCCAAGCCGCATCCACGTGAAAATGACAGTTAAATTGATTCGCAATATCGGCAAGCGTATTAAGGGGATCTACATTTCCTGTTTCGGTAGTACCGGCAACACCAACAATACTGAGTATTTTAATATTTTGAGCGTTTAACTCTTGGCACTTTAGTATTAATTTTTGGCAATCTATTTTTTGGTGTTCATCGGTTTCAATAGCGATAACATTATCTTGACCAATGCCTAAAACATCCGCCGCTTTTTTTAACGAATAATGACCACGTTTAGAGACTAATATGGCTAAACCATTATAGCCATAATGCTGTAACGCACTATACAATCCTTGGCGAGAAACACCTTTAAATGCCCCATCGGGTTTAAGTAAATTATTACGCGCAACCCATAGTGCAGTAATATTAGCGACTGTTCCGCCGGAGCAAAATGCTCCTAACGAGTGATTAGAGCTATGTAACCACTGCTGATAAAAATCATTTGTTTGCTGATAAACTAAGTTATGCATCATCCCTAAAACTTGACGCTCCATAGGCGTAAAGGCTTTCGAGGTTTCTACTTTCACTAAATTTTGATTTAAGCCCACCATTAATTTTGATAAAGGTAAAATAAATGAAGGCAAAGCCGAGGTCATATGTCCAATAAAACTAGGACTTGAAGTGTGCACAGATTGCGCGACTAATTTGTCAAGTAAATGATGCATATGATCAGATACAAACATAGGTTGTTCAGGGATTGTTGCTTGAGCAAAGTCTTGTTCTATGTCGGTTAACGCAGTTTCACTAGCAGCAATATGCTCTGCTAAAAAACCCATTAAATTTTGCGAAATTTGTTGTTCGATTAACCCTAAGGTTGAATTGGGCGCTTCAGGAATAGTGAAAATTCGATGTAACGACGCTTGTGTCGCTTGTGCTGTACGTTTAGTCGTCATAAATGATTAACAAGTTTTTACTCAAGTTTGAGCTTTGCACTTTAATAAAAAACGACTAAAAAGTCTCTCTTTTTTAGCGATAACAGCACATAAAGTTATTAACCAATGCTGGTGCTCACATAAACTAACAATGCTTGACTAACTACCAGACCAGTTAATGCTTTTATCAATACCGTATTTTTAATCGTAGACATAATATTTCTCCTTAAACAGTATTAATTACTATCCAAGGATCGTACCAACCAAACAACCAATTGAATTTAATGATATTTTTATTTCATTATTTGATGGCGTGAAAGCACCATTAGTATTATTCACTAATTGTTAGTTAAATTTACTAGCTAGTAAATGCCATTAGTTGCCAACACTGCTGCCCACTTGATTGATACTTTTCTTCAAAAGGCGTTAGTGATTGCTCACTTTTGTTAACTTTTGTTAGTTCACTCGTTAACTGCGTGAGTAATAACGCCGCTTGAAATTCTTCTAAATATAACCGCCAATTACTGCGTAATATAATTTGTTTACCTATAGTGATCATTTGAGGAAAAATAGCACTACCATGCCAGCGGCGTTGCAGATGCTTTGATTTTGGCCACGGATTAGGATACAAAATATAATGCTTTGAAACAGGCCAATTAGCACTTTTAACCAATCGATAAAAATCATTTAAATCCGCACGTACTAAATAAAAATTATCTACTTGACCACTGTTATCTGTGCGTTGCAGCTCTTCAATATTACGATCAAGACGATTTGCCGATTTATCAACACCTATCACCAAAGCCTGCGGATTTTGTTGCGCAAGAATACGCGTACTTTGACCTACACCACAACAGGCATCTAATATAATTTCGCCTTGTGGATTCGCCGCTAAAAAATTTGTAAGCTTTTCATCTACTACTTCAAAAGCATGCTGAGTATGCGCTTGATAAGGTTTCTTAAAATCATGAGCTAGATGTTTACGAACGACTTCTTCAAGTTTTTCATGAATACCTTCTTGATTGCTAACAATCGCTTTAGAATCACCTGTATATTGCGATTTTTCCATTAACTTCTTAACCCTATACCTTTAGAAATCAAGATCATCGCCACAGTGAATAATACCGTGATAAATACACCAATTACGGCAAAAGCGGTGGTAATACTGACATCTGAAACACCCAGAAAGCCATAACGAAATGCGTTAACCATATACACAATAGGATTAACTTTAGAGACGCCTTGCCAAAATTCAGGCAATAAACTAATTGAGTAGAATACGCCGCCAAGGTAAGTTAAAGGCGTTAAAATAAAGGTCGGTATAATCGAAATATCGTCAAAACTCCCAGCAAAAATAGCATTAATTAAACCACCTAAAGAAAACACTGCTGAGGTTAAACTCACTGTAGCGATAATTACCCATATATTATGAACTTGAATATCTACAAAAAATAATGACACCAATGTAACAATTAACCCTACTAAAATACCGCGAGCCATACCACCACCAACATACCCGGCAACAATAACCCAATTAGGCACAGGCGCAACTAACATTTCTTCAACATTACGTTGCCATTTGGCACTAAAAAAAGAGGATGCAACGTTTGAATAGGAATTAGTGATCACACTCATCATGATTAAGCCAGGTACAATAAACGACATATAATCAAAGCCGCCCATTTCACCAATACGTGACCCAATTAATGAACCAAAAATAATAAAGTAAAGGCTAATAGTGATTGCCGGTGGCACTAAGGTTTGTATCCAAATACGCATAAAACGCTGAATTTCTTTGTTTAATATGCTTTTTAAAGCAATACCGTTATTCATTATTGGTTACTCCTGCCGCGCTTGCTTTGTTAATTAAGCCGACAAATAAAGCCTCTAAACGATTGCTTTTATTGCGCATACTTAACACTTCTATTTGTTGTGCTGATAATTGTGAAAATACCTGATTAAGTGATTGGCTTTTGGTTAAATCGACCTCTAAGGTATGATCATCGATTAACCGACTGACAATATCTGTTAACTGTATAGGTTTGTTGCTCGGCGCAATATCAAAAACAAACGTTTCAATATCAAGTTGTGCCAGCAAAGTTTTCATGTCGGTATTTTCGACAATTTCGCCATGATTGATAATGGCAATATTACGGCACAACATTTCTGCTTCTTCCAAATAATGGGTGGTAAGAATAATGGTTATTCCCTGTTTATTTAGCTCGCGTAAAAAGTCCCACATTGCACGCCGTACTTCAATATCAACACCGGCTGTTGGTTCATCTAAAATAAGCACTTGTGGTTCATGCATCAGCGCTCTGGCGATCATTAAACGGCGCTTCATTCCACCAGAAAGCATTCGAGCCGCGTCATTACGTTTATCCCATAATTCTAGTTGCTTTAAATATTTTTCAGCTCGCTGTACCGCTATTTTAGGTTCAACTCCGTAGTAACCCGCTTGATTTACCAAAATATTCATTAATGGTTCAAATTGGTTAAAATTAAACTCTTGAGGTACTAAACCGAGAAAGCTTTTTGCTTTTTCTAAATCTGTATCAATGTCATAACCAAATACGCTAACTTTGCCCGCGGTTTTATTAACCAATGAAGTGATCACGCCAATTGTTGTAGATTTACCCGCACCATTTGGCCCGAGCAATGCAAAGAAATCGCCTTTTTCAACCGTTAAATCAATCCCTTTTAACGCTTGAAAGCCTCCTTTATAGGTTTTTTCTAACCCTGATATTGCTAATGCTTTGTGCATATTTAAAATCCAATGGCGATAGTGATATATGAACTGCTATATGAGGGTAATTATTGATTTTTCAAGTGAACAATAATCATTGATATTTACGTTTTCTGCAATTCAGATAAATAAGCATCTAAAATTAATTTACTGCGCGCACCTTTACTGGTGATCACCGAAAAATTTGTGGTGAATTTTCGTTGTTGAGCTTCAATCGCGCACATTTTATCTTGTGTTGTCCAACGCTTAGCAAAATGCGTCGGTAAAAAACGATAAAACGCCCAGTTAAGATTAGCGAAAACAAGTTCACTCAAGGTATACCAACCGAAGGTGCTTATTTATCCAATGAATTAGAAGAATTAATCGCCATGTACGTTGCATTGAATTTTGCTGCAGTTATTGTTGAACCTCTTGCTGGTTCAGTAGGTGTTATTCCACCGCCCGTTGACTACTTATACCAAGTTGATTAAGTTCTTTCCCACTCAGCGAGAATTAAACAAATTGGTATAATACAACATCGCTAGCTTTGGCATTAAACAGCACGCACAAAAAAGGCCGCTTTCGCGACCTTTCAATTAACCAAATTTTAAGTTTATTTGCTTGTTAACCGATGGGTTAACAAGGCGTGGACACGGAGTTTGCGCATGCATATGAGTATCCACAACGCAGTTAACACAAGGTTAGCTGCAAATAAATCAAATATTAAGCTAAAACGGCTGATACAACACCAGCACCTACAGTACGACCACCTTCACGAATCGCGAAGCGTAAACCTTCTTCCATCGCTACTGGGTGAATCAACTCTACAACAAATTTTAAGTTGT
>Ga0316204_10004868_pt1 | contig 23372 bp, 39 predicted proteins | sample 6monrhotite_MG_2_FD_205661 | JGI IMG/M metagenome (GOLD analysis project Ga0316204, IMG submission 205661) | Microbial mat bacterial communities from mineral coupon in-situ incubated in ocean water Damariscotta River, Maine, United States -... | ecosystem: Environmental > Aquatic > Marine >... | reverse complement strand
TACTGACTACACAGATGTAGCCGTAAAATTAATTAACAAGCATGAAAAAGAGCTTCAAAAGTAGCGTTATATAGTTATACATCTAGAATGTGGAATTACGCGAATGCAAAGCGTTGTTAGCAAAAGGCCAAAACTTCTCGTTCAAACATGGCGTTATTAAATGCCTTTAAGCAGCAAGCTTATCCAAACGATTTAGGCCCCGGTGTGTATGATATTCATTCGCCAAATGTGCCTACCATTGAATGGATGGTAGAGTTAATTCATAAAGCGTCAGAAACAATACCTGTTGAGCGTTTATGGGTGAACCCTGATTGTGGTTTAAAAACGCGTCAATGGCTAGAAACCCAAGCAGCATTAGAAAATATGGTTAAGGCAACTAAACAATTACGCCTAGAATTAAACGCAAACAAGTCGCTAGTTAATAAAAATGATAATAATAATCAAACAGCAGAGAATAATTTAATCTCAGCATAATTAGTCACTTTACTTCTTATAGCTATAAATACAAAAAACCGCTTAGTTTTCACTAAGCGGTTTTTTATTATATCGTTATAAACGAAGTATTATTTAATACCACGGCCTTCACGTTTACGATCGTTTTCTTTTAAAAACTTCTTACGAATACGAATGCTTTTAGGTGTAACTTCCACTAATTCATCGTTGTCAATAAATTCTAATGCTTGCTCTAGGCTCATTACAATTGGTGGCGTTAATACTTGCGCTTCATCAGTACCTGATGAACGAACGTTAGTTAACTGCTTACCTTTAAGGGCATTTACCGTTAAGTCGTTATCGCGGTTATGAATACCAACAACTTGACCTTCATAAATTTCAACACCATGACCAATTAACATACGACCACGAGATTGTAAGTTAAATATCGCATTGGTTAGTGCTTTACCTGTAGCATTGGCAACCATTACACCATTTTGACGTTGACCAATGTCACCGCCTTTATGTGGTCCATATTGTAAAAATGTATGATAAATCAAACCAGAACCTGATGTTAAAGTCATAAATTCAGTTTGAAAACCAATTAAACCACGACTTGGCATAATAAAGTCCATACGAATACGACCAGTACCATCTGGTGCCATATCGGTAAGTTCGGCTTTACGAACACCCATACGTTCCATGATTGAACCTTGATGCTGTTCTTCAACATCAATGGTTACCGTTTCATATGGTTCTTGAATTTCACCATTAATTTCACGAATAATTACTTCAGGGCGAGAAACCGCTAATTCGAAATTTTCACGACGCATGTTTTCAATTAAAATACCTAAGTGTAATTCACCACGACCCGATACTTTAAATTTATCTGGATCTGGCGTTTCTTCTACACGTAAAGCAACGTTATGTATTAATTCTTTTTGTAAACGCTCAAGAATATTACGTGAAGTTACATACTTACCTTCTTTACCACAAAATGGTGAAGTATTAACTTGGAAGGTCATGGTTACTGTTGGTTCATCAACCGATAATGCCGGTAATGGGTCAACTTCATTAGGACAACAAACTGTATCTGAAATTTTCATTTCACCTAAACCAGTAATGGCAATAATATCGCCCGCATAACCTACTTCAGCTTCATGGCGATCAAGTCCTAAGTAACCGAATACTTTACCAACTTTACCATTATGAACGTTTCCGTTTGCACCAGTTATGGTTACTTGTTGGTTTGGTTTTACAAAACCTCGTGTAATACGACCAACACCAATAACACCTAAGTATGAACTATAATCAAGTTGTGATATTTGCATTTGAAATGCACCATCAGCGTCAGCGTTTGGTTCAGGAACTTCAGTAATAATCGTTTCAAACAATGGCGTCATGTCTGTACCAACAACATCATTTTCAAGTGATGACCAACCATTAATAGCTGAAGCATATACCACTTTAAAATCTAACTGTTCATCTGTAGCACCTAAGTTATCGAATAAATCAAATATTTGATCCATAACCCAATCAGGACGAGAACCTGGCTTGTCGATTTTATTGATAACAACAATAGGCTTTAACCCTTGGGCAAAAGCTTTTTGAGTTACAAAACGCGTTTGTGGCATAGGGCCTTCTTGTGCGTCAACTATTAACAATACAGAGTCAACCATCGACATAACACGTTCAACTTCACCACCGAAATCAGCATGACCTGGAGTATCTACGATATTTACACGATAATCGTTCCAGTTAATTGCTGTATTTTTCGCAAGAATGGTAATACCACGCTCTTTTTCGATGTCGTTTGAATCCATTACACGTTCGTCGTGTCCGGTGCGAGCATCTAATGTACCTGATTGATCAAGTAACTTATCTACCAAGGTTGTTTTACCATGGTCAACGTGAGCGATTATGGCAATATTTCTTAACTTGCTGATTTCAATTGGCTTTGTCATTTAAATTCATCTATAAAATTGGTCTAAAGATAAACCTGTACCATTAATATTTTTATTAAAACTAAGATAAATATTACAGCACGGTTTTATTCGGTGGCGTATTATAGACTTAATGCGCCCCCATTACCAACCTGAAAGCCTTATTTTTATTGGCCTCTTGATTTTACCTATTCTAAATTCACACAGTATTTTTTAAATGCTTATTTATTAAACAGTTACAAATTATCTCTATTTTTTAGATACAAAAAAACCGCTATATAAAGCGGTCTTTTTTTGTGTGGGTACCATTACGCTGCGAGGTGTCGAAAAGTTTCTGCAACCCTTGGGTTGTGTATCTTTTCTGCATAAGCTGCAAAGTACACTTTTACAGGATCTAACCCGCTTAGTTCTATCATTTTATCAAGGGTTTCATCACTAGGCATTTTGTGTCCATTTCTATACTTACTAAACATAGTGCGAGAAACACCAAGTCTTTTTGAAGTCTTATTGTCTGAAACTCCGTTGCAGACCTTATCTAGTACGTCTTGAAAGTTCATATTGAATTACCTAAATGTTGTTGACTTTTTAAGTTTAGTACCCTGTTGACCTAAAAGCAACATGAGAACCGACGCTTCACACGTGCGAACTAATGGTTTACAGTTTGATCGCTTTCGCGGTGCCAGCCGTTTTGCCTGATGTTGTTGACGCTCTGTTTGTCATTTCAGCCCATAGCCGCAAAAGCATTCCTAGTTTTATGAAAAATGTTGTTCCCGTGGTGGGTAAGTTGACGGACGAACCCACCGATTCTTTAGGGAACTGAACTTACACGGGATTAACTGAATGCAAGCTGAACACATCACAATTATTGACAATCGCAACGCTTACAGAGCGAGATTAGCTCAACGATTGAAAGCCACGCCTTTCGACTTATCCCTACTTAAAAAATTTATGTTAATGCGTTTATACGCAGGGGAATAAGATGCAAACAATATTAGAAATCGGCAGTAAAAAATTCGTATTTGAAAATGTGGCTAGTGCCGCAAAAGTGCTCGAAGTATTAACCCAAGCAACTTGTGTTGAGCCAATTGACAGCTACGAAGAAATGTACAAAGGCTTGTATAAAGAAGATGAAGCCGAATTAAGTTTAAAAGTTAAGCCCGTAGAAATTGCTTGCGAGGCGGTAATTATTGAAGCGGAAGAAGAAGCCAAAAAGCGTCATGACGCATATATGATTAAACGAGCCGCTGAAATAAAAACAAAAAATCAATAACGAATAAAACAAAGCCTCTGCTAGTCGGGGGCTTTCTTTTGTTCGTTAAAAGGTTTTTTGCTAATCAGGGCACGATTGGATCATAGAGTAAGTGGTCGTTGTTCATGTAAAAAACAGGGTTTGAGCAGCCAAAGCAAGCTATCACGGGATTATTACCAACGGCTTGCACTGTAAGAAGCGATAAGTGCGCAAGGGTTCGCAACCTTGCCTTGTGACAACGTGTGACGGGTAAACCAACGGCAGCACATTAAATACAGCGTGGAATGTTACTTGTGGCATTTATGAGTGTGGGCAGTAGGTAAAAGGGGCGAAGGAACTGAGAGCGCTCGAATAGCCACACTTGATAAACGATTGTTAACTCGTTTATCCATCTGGAGCATGTTGCGCTCTGGTTGTACGCAGACCATGGCAATTTAAGTATTTGAAGCCGCATTTAGCGGCAATTCTTTTACTGATTTGCTAGGGGCTTGCTGCAACTGGAGCGCAGCGGAATGCAGCAAGAAGGTAAAAAATTTCATGAGCAAAGCGAATTCATTCTCGCTTTTCAAAAGGTAAAAAATATAAGGCGCAGCCGCATTCCTTTTGGCGCAATCCCTGAAAGGGATTGTAAGAGGCTTTTAAAAAAGAGGGAAAAACAAAACAAGGTTTCTTTTCCCCTCTGTGAGAACCGTAAGGTTCGAAACAACGCTAGTTGTAACGCTGTACTTAAGCAACATATACCAAAACTAGAGTTAGGAAAATTTTCGCCAAAAATTTTGGCATTTGTTGGAGTAATAAAATGAGTAATTTACCATCGTTTAAAGAGTATTTAAGCAAGCCAATTAAACGGCTTGCTTATCAGATTAAAGAGAGTGATCACATTGAATGTTTACCGGATAAAGTTCATCTGATCACAATTGATTGTATCGAAGTTTCTTTTGTTGCACATGAGCCAGTGAAAGCGGGTGACTATATCGTTTATTTAAACGATATGGATATTTATCACTGTAATGCTCAGGTGTTTAAGGATCGCAATATTATTTAAGTTTAACCATTTTTGCGGCACGTTGTGAAACGCCCGCTTTTTTTACATTAACTAACTGTCGGGAGACATTACATGAGTTTAGTATCTGCAATTTTACTTGGGTTAGGTTTAGGCAATTCGCCCGTTATATATGAAAATATTCAAACACCGCCAAGACAGCAACAAGCAAGGCACGCCACAGCCAAAACAAAGGCGATAAAAAGAACCCGTTCACCAAAACCAACGCAGCATTTTTTATTACCAGTAACAAAGCAAACTTTTAAGCAAAATCGTCGTAAAGAGCTTAAAGCGTCTGCACGTAAAAAAAATAAGGGGTAAGTCATGGGTTTATTTGGCGAACCTTACCCAAAAGAAAAAAATAAAATCATTAACAAGCATACAGGCTTGATAATTAGTATTTACCGTGAGCAAAAGGGGCTAGAACAAACCGAACTAGCAAAAAAAGTAGGTGTTAGCCAGCCCGTTATTAGTCGGCTTGAAAGTGGTGCGGCAAGCTGGACGGTAGAGCGTTTTTTTAGCGTTTGTAATGCACTCAATATTGATGCTGCTCAAGTATTCGAAAAAGTAACAAATTTACAAAATTAATTTACTGTCGGGAGACACAAAAATGAAAGACCCAAAAAAAGAACCGCTTTTAGTGCGATTTAAACAATTGTTGCACTTAGTCAATAAAGCTAGGGCTGAGCGCAACCCGTTTACCGCCTCAGCGTTAAAAAAGCAAATTGAACCACAAATTGAACCGATGGCGCTTGAAGCTGCAAAAAAATTGCATGAGCTTGAAAATCGCTGCATTGATTTGCAAAAACAATTAAGTCGTTTAGATATTCGTTTAAATCAATACGAGGTGTAATTATGGGGCAAATTCTTTGTACTTGTGGGCGCGTTGCTGAATTGCGCCGCCGTAAAAATGGTAAAAAATTACCTTACATACATTGCAAACATTGCGGATTGCAACAAGGTCGCGACGAACTGCGCGCTGAATGGTTAGCCAATGAAGATGCAAGCAATAGCTTAGGCGTTTTGGGTGAGTTTCCACAAAATAGTACTTCAACATCAAATAAAACCAGTATTAATGCGGAGTCTGAGCAAGTTGCAACATCAAGTAAACATCAAAAAGAATGGACTCCACCAGATGAACTTGCCCCCGAAAATAAGCAGGTTGAACTTACCTCAAAGCCTGATGATACAAGCGACACATCAAAATCAAAAGCAAGTTTAATCACTAAGTTGGTTTTTGGCTTTTTGGGGCTTGCCGCGTTAGGTTTTGGCGCGTCTAAATTAAATTAATTCAAATTATTTTCACAATTACCAGTAAAAACAAGGTTTTCAAGCAATGACAACATCAAGTGAAACATCAAACACAACACCAAGTGAACATCAAACAACATCAAATCAACATCAAGTTGAAACCCCGTTACATTCAGCAGAAACAAAGGAAAGTTTTGATATTGACCCAAGTTTCGACGCGTTAGTCGATGATGCAGTTAAAACGAAAGAAGAAAAAAAGATTAATGAGCAAGTGAATAACTCGCCGTCTAACCTAACGTATTCACCCGAAAAAGCCGCAAGCATGGCGTTAACGGGTTTAAATGCTGGTTTAGGTTTATTGTCAAAAATGAACGGCTTTCAAATTGAATTACCGCAAGAGTCTCAAATGCTTTTTGCTGCAATGGCTACGCCACTGGTGATGAAACACGGCAAAACAATTGAAAGTTTATTAAACCCTGCAAACGTTGATTTAAATTCAAACGTGCCAGAATATTTAGCGGTTTTAGCGGTTGGCGTTGTTGCGGTTCCTGCGTGGATGCAAATTAAAGAAGTGAAAAAGCTACGCGTTGAACTTGAAAAGCAAAAAAAACCAGTCAAGCAAGCTGAACAAGTGAAGCCTGAGCAAAAACCAAAATCAAGCAAAAAAGTTGAAACGGTGGCGCAATAATGGCAATTAACCCTAAAAACTACCGAAGTGCGCAAATGTCGTGTATTTGCTGTGCTACGGGTGGCGGTAAAGGTATTGCGGTAACTAGCTTGGGCGTTATACCTAATAATTCGTGCGTTGTAGTGTTTGACCCCTACGGCGAATATGAAACCAAGTTCGGTAAACGTGCGTGTCACCAATACAAGAGTAAGCGAGGCTTTGCGCGTGCGTTTAAAGATGCGTGGCAAAGCGGTAAGCCGTTTGTGCTGTCGTATTACCCGCAAGGCGATAGATTAGACGAAATGGAATGGTTTGGCGGTTTAGTGTGGGCGGCTAGTGATGGTGACCGAGTGCTATATCCTATTTTTGAAGAATACGGCAAATGCACTGAGTCAATCAGCAAAGACGAAACTATTGTTGGTGAAATTTATTCAGGTGGTCGTAAATTTGGGCTACGTGCTACCACTATTTTTCAACGCAGCGCAGAAGTACCCAAAACCATTTGGGGCAACTCACAAATTAAAGTAATTGGCGCTCAAGAATACACCGCTGATGCAAAGCGTATTGTTGACCAGTTAGGCTGTCCGATTGATGAAATATCGTCACTAAGCACCTTAAATGAAGCGTTTACCATGTTTGCGCCAAAGCTTAATGATCATGTTAGAACAAAAGTGCATTATCTTGTGGCCAAAGGCTTTAGAAATTATGAAAAAAAAGCCGCAATGGTAGAGCCAGCAAGGTATTTATCGAAAAAATGGAATGCAAAACAACGTGCTTTAAATGCAAGCTCAGACTTTGTATTAATTAATCCTTGAAATAGCGTATAATGAATAGATGAAATGAGTTTAGGAGCGATAGTATGATATTAACTCAAGAACAATCAGTAGAATTTGCAAAGGCACTTTCAAAAAAACAGCAAAATTCCCCCGTAACACTTGTTGATTTTGATAGTGAATTTTCTTTTGCTACGGATGAAGAAGTAAAGGCCACGTCCGCAATTATCAAGCAAGATTTTCAAGAAACTATCAAAGAATTAGCTGATAGATGAAATTACTTGATAGTAAACAAATAGCCGCCATACATGATGAAATATTATTAACTGAAAAGGGGCTTAATGCTCCCTACAGTATGGATAAGATTGACTCTATTGTCGGCCGTATTCAACAGCGCATTTATTACGAGCAAAATAAAAATACAGATGCTTTTACGCTTGCTGCTTTGTACGCTGAGGCTATAGTAACTGGACATCCTTTCCCTGATGCAAATAAAAGAACCGCATTTGTTACGTCAATGACTGTGTTATCGTTATCATTAAAAACACAATACCCAGATGAATTTGAAAATGTTATCGGTAATTTCTATGAGTCTCAAAAGACGCGTTACCCCGTAGGGTTGATGGTTGCTTTGGCAAAGAAAGAAATAACACATATTGAATTAGCAAATACTTATCGAAGTACTGCTTTTGGTGCGTTGATTGGTTTTGGCTTTGGTCATTTAGTCTCATCAATCTATAACTATTTCAATAAATAAAACCCCTCGTTTTAATTATGAAGTTGACCAGTAAAACCGTAGGTTTGCGGGGAGTTGGTCAACTTACTTCAACATCAAACAATATGATGTCAACATCAAATAGCCCTTGAATCCACTTCAAATTGTTTGCTATTAATTAAAGCCGCAAAACAATTTGCTTTTTTACTTAAAAATTTAATTACTGTCGGGAGACACGATTATGGGTTTTAAACCTCAACAACTAGCCGTTATAGCTGGTCTATCTTTGCTTATTTCAGCAATTACCGTTTATGCTTCAAACAACGTTAACGTTGTTGAAGATGCAATCGGATAAGGGGAGTATTTATTATGGGTGCTTTCCGTCCTTTACCGCGTGACTTAAATCCAATTATTGGTTTAGTAAGTAATCAACGTGGACATTTTACCGTTGTTCCAGGTGCAACTTATCAGGAGTTGCAATTAGTAACTAATATCACTAATAGCGCATTAATTGAAAAAGTTGAACTTGAATTAAATGGTGAAATCATTATCAGCTTAACTGGTGCTGAAATGAAAATGCTTGAAGTTTACAAAGGTCAAAACGCCGAAGCAGGTCGTTATATTTTACCGCTTGCCAAGCTTGAAGCAAAAACACCACAAGGCGTTCAATCGGGCGAGTTAGTCACTTTACCAAGTGATAATATTACGCTTTACGTAACGTTTGGCGATTTAACAGCCATTGTTGGCGGTGCTACCTGTAAAGGTCGTGCATTGGTAACAGGTGCTAAAAATCGACGTGTATTTATTCCGCGTATATATTCGCAAAATTTCGACGCAAATGCTTCAGGTAATAATGATTTACCGTGGGCTAACCGTTCGCCACAAAAAAACATCAACCGCGTGCATTTTTATTCACCAAACGATGTAATTAAACGCCTTGAAATTTTTCGAGACGGTAAAGTGGTGTTTGAAGCCGACAAGCTTGACAACGATTTTGATTTAAAACACGTTGGCGCTCGCGCTTATAAATGCGTACCTCAAGCAAATTATTATCATTTTGACCCAACCGCGCATGGCATGGCTGTCGAAGGCTTATTTCCTACGGTTGCCCGTCAAGAGCTTAAATTCCGCTTAAATACTACCGCCGCTGGTGAGTCTATTAAAATGCTAGTTGAAGAACTGCATCAAGTAGCGCCGTTAAGTGTTGCGGCATAAGGGGGCTTTATGTCTTGGTGGGAAGAATTAGATATAACGGGCGGCATCGAATCACTGGCTGAAAGCTATGCGACGGTTAAAAATGCAGGTGGTGCGGTTAACGCCGAAACCGCCGCGCAACCCGAAGTTAGCAAGCAACGCGAACCTGTAAAAGGTCGCAACGCTGACGGCTCAACGATGGTGCAGCAAAGGGGCTATTTATCGCCTCAACTGCTTACACCGCAAAATATCGTTATCGGTGCTTTGTTATTTGCGGGCTTAATTGTCTTAGTTAAAAAGGTGTGATTATGCCATTACTTCTATTGCTCCCGCTAGTCGGGGGCGTAGGCTTTGTTGGTGGTTTTTTTGCGAACGATAGCCTGTCAAATTTAGTAAAGATTACCGCCGTTGGTGGTGGTGTTTATTTAGCTTACAACTACATGAAAAAGGGGGCGTGATGTTTAAATTTTTAGAGCGTTTTATCACTCCAAGACCCAGAAAATACACAACGGGCACGCCAAAAACGCGCCGTAAAGTTTTTCGTCGAAACAAAAACCGCGAATTACGAGGTGAGCCAATCCGCCGCTATGGTTTTTTAGGCAATGGCACAACGCGCAATCGAATTCCTGTTGATAGAAATACACTCGACAAAGATAAACGTTATCAAACACCGCCAATTATGCGTCCGAAACATAAAACATTTTTGGAGCGTTAATTATGGGTTTTAGTGCTTTAACATCTTTAACGGGCGGCGGGGGTTTGCAATCCTCGTCTAGCTCAAGCGCTAGCGCTGACGGTGACAATACATTCTCTAATGGCTTTAATTATTCACCTAACAACGGCGGCAAATCATGGCTACCTTGGGCGGTGCTTGGTTTGGTTGCTGTTGCTTACATTGTAAAGGGGTAAGTCATGGGCTTATTTGGTGGTGGCAATTCAAAAACCACAAGAAACACAACTAACGCCGATAATCGCACGATAAACGATTTTAATGGTGAATATGCAGGGAATAACGGCACCGTTGACAATTCTAGTAGTGAGACTTATCAAGAGGTTGATAATTCTCAACGACTAGACCAAGAGATTGACAATAGCACTTATCAAGAAATTGATAATTCTCAGCGAAATGACTTAAGCCAGCGCACCGACTTTAATCAAGAAATTGATAATTCTCAGCGAAATGACTTAAGCCAGCGCACCGACTTTAATCAAGAAATTGATAATTCTCAGCGAAATGACTTAAGCCAGCGCACCGATATTAATCAAGATTACGGCGATAATGCCAATAATTCAGGTTTTAATAATACGGGTGAATATGTCGCGGGTTCTGTCATTGATGCGGGTTCGTTTGATTTAGCAAATAATGCGATTGATGGTTTTGCAGGGGTCGCAAATCGTGCGCTCGACACATCAAGCGATATTATTGATTCTGGTTTGGGGTTTGCTCTATCAGCAATTGAAGATACGAGCGGCGCCATCATTGAAAATTCAAATGAAGCGTTTGCCTTTGGTCGTGAATCAATCAACGAAATCGGCAGAAATGCCGAATACGCGATTGATGCAAGCTTAAAAAATAGCGAAATTTTGCAAGAGTCTTTTAGTGATTTTGCGGGGGATTTAACCGCCGCTAGTGTTGCCGCTCAAGATGCTGCAAATAATATTGTCTCTGAAAATGGTGCTTTACTCGATAGTCAATTAGCAACAGTTACTGAGTTAGCAAAAAATACAGCCTTAGCGGGTCAGGATGTTGTTGCCGAAAGTAGTCGTAAAATGACGCTTTATGTTTCTATCGCCTTGGGCGTTGGTTTTATTGGTTTTATATTTATGGGGCGCAACTCATGATAACACTTAAAGCGGGCGAAGTTCGCCCGTTTCCATTGGCGGGGCGGTTTTTAGTTTGTCGCTTTGCACAAGCTGGCTTTTATATTTCAGCGCCCGACAAAGGTGTGCAAGAAACACCTTTGCAAACGTCTGATACTGCCATTTTAGATGGTATTAATACAATCAATTTGATTAATAAAAATGCAACTGATTTACAAATTGATATTCAATCAAGCCGCTTTAAAATTGAAAGTAATTCAGGCGGCGCGGTCACTATTAACGGCGGCGAAATTGACCGAATAAAAGAGGCTATCAATGTAAACGCCACTTCGACGGTTGAAAATGGCTCAATGAAATTGATTAATGCTAATCAATATCAGCCCATTGTTAATAAAACAATACCTGCGAATTCGGCGGTGTTAATTGTTGCGGCGCGCGCCGTTAAAAGTCGCAAAGTTACACTGCAATCAATTGGTACGTTAGGTTTGACAAAATTACGTATTGGTAATGATGGTACAATCGACGGTACAAAAGGCTTGTTGTTGCAAGGCGATATTGACGCACCCGCAAGCGCCGAAATAAACAATGAAAGCGCCGTTTATATCTATAACGATAGCGCCGTGGATGCGGTTGTTTGTGGTGTTGAGGAGTGGACGGTATGAGCGTAAACAACCCGATAAATGTCGCAAAATTAAAGACTGACATTATTTCACAAATTAATGTAAAAGCCGCTGAAACTCAAGCGGCGGTTGTTGCCGATGGTGATGTAACACAAGCACAAATTGATGCAATGACAACCGTTAATGGTTCATTAGATACCAATGTTAGCGTAATTAATTCACATACGGATGCGGCTTTATCCTCAATCGCGCCGCTGGTTAAGTTAGCGCCTGATTTGAATTACCCGACAACATTACAAAGCGAGGCGGGTTACGGTTACGTTTTAGGTTTAGATACTACGGCAGCAATGACAACCGTTTACAGTTTAACGGGTAAATTTGCGGTTAGTTTGCTTAATTTGCGTAATTTAACAGCAAATGACGGTACGAACATCAAGTTAACGATTGACAGCGTAGTTATCATGGACGCGCCTACAAACTCAACCGCTTGTTTACTTATAGGTAATATTGTAACTACGGGTAAAACAATAATGCCGATGTTGGTTGAATCAAGCTTAACGCTTGAAGTTCAAGCAACGACCGATAATTCAATAACGCTTGATTATTCAGCAAGGGCGATACTATGACCGTTTTACTCAATACAAAGTCACATAAAATTGAAGTTTTTGGTGTTGTAACAATCGAAAGAATTCGAAAAATCTCAAAAGGCGCTTTTCGCCGCCGTTTAACGCTTAACGAAAAAGTAGCAATACAAACCAGTGTTGATCCAATCGTTAAAGTATTAGACGAAGATTTAAAAGCGAGTTCGTTTATCGATTTAGATTTTAAACAATTTCAAGACGGGCTTAATTATCTTGTATCGCAAGGTATTTTAACCGCGGCTCGTGTAGCTGAATTGTTAGTTGACGGCTCAGAAGATGAAAAAGTCTAATACAACTAAAAAAGCAAAAAAAAGTTACGGTTTACGCGTATTAATTGCGATAGACCAACTTTTAAATGTTGTTGTGCTTAATGGTTATGAGGACCATACAATCAGTGGTCGTGTCGGTTATCACGCATTTACAACAAACAAAAAGCGCTGGTTAATGGCTGAAAAAGCCATTAATACGGTTTTTTTCTTTCAACCTGATCATTGCTTTAATTCGATTGAATGGGATGAAGTGCAATGATTTTGGCCAAAAACAAATTTTTAATTTTAACTACTGTCGTGATGACAGCGGGAGCTTATTTTATGTTACGTCCAGCAAAAAATGTTAGAAACAACAACCCCTTGAATATAGAACGTGGCGACGATTGGAAAGGCTTACAAGCTATCCAAAACGACCAACGCTTTGCACAATTCACAAGCCCTGAATATGGTTTTAGAGCGGCTTACATTATTTTATTGCGCTATTTAGAGCGCGACGATAATACTTTGATAAAAATTATCGCTAAATGGGCACCAAGTCACGAAAACGATTCAAACGCTTATGCTGAATATTTAGCTAACAAGCTCGAACAATCACCCGTCGAAGAAATAACGCCGCAAGGCTTGCCGTTGCTTATGCTTCACATGAGTAATTTTGAGGGCGCAAAGGGTGCCTTTACCTTTGAACAAGCGGTAGCGGGTGCAGACTTAGCAAAACAAGAAGATTTTGTCATTGCTCGCCTAGCTAGAATTAGCGAGGTTTACGCCTAATGAAAATGAACTTAAGCATGGTGTTAACGGCTGGTGTCGGCGCATTAGTTGCCGCGTTCGTTGTTTATCAAGTTAAAAAACGGACAAAAGGGATTATCGACGATGAATAACGCTGAGAATGAGATTAGACGGGTCGCGTCAATGACGGGGTTTTGGTTCGGTGTTGCAGTTTCTTCGCTAGGTTGGTGGTTATTATGATCAAAGAATTTTTTAGTTTTATATCGGCACCAATTACCCAATGGTTAACGAATCGCGGCGAAATCGCAAAAGCAAAGCAAAAGCGAAATTTAGCGGTTATCAACAATCAAGCTCGTTTAGCGAGTGACGAACAAAGCAACAATCACGAGTGGGAAATGGCAAGCCTTGCCGATAAAGACAAAGGTTTGCGCTATGTAAGCTATTCAATTTTTGCTTTACCAATAATTATCACGGTAATAATGCCAGCGCAAGGGCAAGCAATTTTTACTAATCTTGAATTTGTGCCGCAATGGTGGGTTAAAACGTTTATCGCGATTAATGGCGGAATATGGGGCATTGTTGAACTCAAAAACGCCGCACCGCAGCTTATTAATGCAATACGTAAGGCGGTTAAATAATGGAATTAGTGCCAATTTTAAAACAACTTGCTGAACTTGGTATCAGCGCCCCCGTGTTGATTGGTGTTTATGGCCTTTTACGGCTTAATCATTTAATCGCCAATTTTGATAAACGGTTATCGATAATCGAAACAATTATTGAAAAATAATAATCGAGGTAAAAAATGTGGTTAATAATTAATGTAATTATCATGCTAACAGCAATAGCCATGATTGCTTATGGCAAATATATTGATAGCTCTGAAAATTATGAAGCCTTAATATTTTTAATTTTTGGTGTTATTTTTATTGTAATCGGTGCTATTTCTGAAACAATAAGATTTTTTGTATAAATAAAAATCATATCAAGAAAATAAAGCCGCTTAATAGCGGTTTTTTTGATAGCAAAAACACGGTACCGGTTTATCTCGAGAACTTAACTTTGACATCAAAACTCGTTGGCCACGTCCTGACCTTCAGGAGAAAATGCAATCATTTTGGTTTTCTTCAGCAAAAGCCGGTACACTGTTTTGCAATCATTAATAGGGTTTTAATCCTGGCACAAACAAAGGTTTTGCAATCATGGCCATAACACTACGTCCAAGTGACAAACAACTAGAACAAATCGAAGTACTCAAAAAAACATTAAACATTAATACCTCATCTAAAGCACTCTTCAGTGCTACGCTTTTATATCCAATATTAAAAAAAGAGTTGTCTGAAGCGAACATAAAAATAGAATCCCTCGATAGAGAACTTAACTTTGACATCAAAACTCGTTGGCCACGTCCTGACCTTCAGGAGAAAATGCAATCATTTTGGTTTTCTTCAGCAAAAGCCGGTACACTGTTTTGCAATCATTAATAGGGTTTTAATCCTGGCACAAACAAAGGTTTTGCAATCATGGCCATAACACTACGTCCAAGTGACAAACAACTAGAACAAATCGAAGTACTCAAAAAAACATTAAACATTAATACCTCATCTAAAGCACTCTTCAGTGCTACGCTTTTATATCCAATATTAAAAAAAGAGTTGTCTGAAGCGAACATAAAAATAGAATCCATCGAGAGAGAACTTGATCACCTTAAAAGAAGTATTAATTATTATGAATCCTCTCGAGCTCAAATGCTCGAGCTAGCCAGAACGTAATAATTATTACGTTCAAAAGTGAATATAACGTAATTTATTACGTTTTGGAGACTTCAACGCGCAGCAGCCGCAGCCGTTCGTAATTAAAACGGCAGTTTTTCCATAGCTTTGATCATAGCTTTATCATCCCGTCTATCATAAATCCGCGTTGTATTAACACTGGCATGACGCATTAGTTTTTGAACCATTAAAATGTCGACACCTTCATTTAATAAATGCGTACCGAAAGAGCGCCTTAAATCGTGTGGCGTGAACTTACTTACTTTCGCGTCTATTTGTCTACTCTTGATCACATTGCCAATCGTCCTTGTTGCTATGCGCTTATTTTTGATGTGTCCACCATACAAAACAGTCGTAAAAACAGCACCAACAAAATCGCCACGCTGTTTAAGCCATAAATTCAACGCTTTTTTTGTAAAATCAGGCATAAAAACGGTGCGTATAATGCTACCTTTACCATGTACCAACAGTAAATTATCTGCAATATCCTTTTTATTTAACATAGTTATTTCTTCAATTCTAAGTCCAGCACCATAGCCCAGTGCAATAATTGCATTGTCCCTAACAGCCTTATTTTGTTTCTTTTTATTGGCACAATTAAAGTTAATAATAGCCCTTAATTCATTAGTTTTAAGCGCTCGTCCAGCACTAGCTGATTGTCCTTTTACACGCCTAACGTCTTTTATTCTCATATAAATTTCAACGTCAATTAGATCCAAGCGCCAAGCCTCACGAAATACACTTTTAAACACCGAAAGATAAACGTTAATAGTTGAAGCCATTAAACCTTTATTTATTAATTTTTGCCTTAATTCAAGCAAATTTACATAGTTAAAATTGACCCAATCGAAGTCAATTAAAGTCGAATTATCGAATAATTTACACAGAGAATTTAAAACGAAAGTATATCTATCAGAAGACTTTTTAGAGTTTAAAGAGCTTAACCAGACAACAGCAGGGTTATTTTTATTTTTTTTCAATTTATTTTCCTTTTTTTTTAAAAAAACTTTGAATATGAAAACGACACTTTGAAATGCTTTTTTATTTTAAAGCTATAAAACATTGTCTTTTTGGAATATATCAAGATTTTTTTAATAAATCGGGTGGCGTGTTATAGACTAATTGTATCCTTGTGTATCGCCATTTTTTGTTTAATTTTTATTCTGCCTTGGTTTGAACAGCAACATATGAGTGATTTGTTTTTCAAGTTATAATTTATATTGTCTGTAAATATATTTAATTAAGCCATTGTGATTTAGCAAAAGAAACTTATCCTTGTATCACCAAATAAAATTTTGCACCAAAATAAAGCATTAATTGATCATTACGGTGCAATACAATTAAAACAATCAAAAAAAAACATTAAAAAACAATAGCTTTTCTATTGGCACGATATTAGCTTTCTACTCATCCATTAGATTTATTCATTTGTTAACCTTATTTAACCGACCTTACTAAGCACTGGAGACTTTCAATGTCACAAGCAGTATTTGATTTAATTAAAGAACATGACGTGAAATTTGTTGATTTACGTTTTACCGATTCTAAAGGTAAAGAACAACACGTTTCGATTCCACATCACCAAGTAGATGAAGACTTTTTTGAAGACGGTAAAATGTTTGATGGTTCTTCAATTGCTGGTTGGAAAGGTATTAACGAATCTGACATGGTACTTATGCCTGATGCGGATTCAGTCGTATTAGACCCGTTTACCGAAGCTGTAACGTTAAATATTCGTTGTGATATTTTAGAACCAACTACTATGCAAGGTTACAGCCGTGATCCTCGCAGTGTAGCCAAGCGTGCTGAAGAATATATGCGTAGCACCGGCATTGCAGATACTGTGTTAATTGGTCCTGAGCCTGAGTTTTTCGTATTTGACGATGTTAAATTTAGTGTAAATATGCAAGGTGCTATGTACTCTGTTGACGATAAAGAAGCAGCTTGGAATTCAGGCACTAGTTATGAAGAAGGTAATATGGGGCATCGCCCAGGTGTTAAAGGTGGTTATTTCCCTACAGCGCCAGTTGATTCTTCACAAGATTTACGTTCGGCCATGTGTTTAGTAATGGAAGATATGGGCTTAGTTGTTGAAGCACATCACCATGAAGTAGCAACTGCTGGACAAAACGAAATTGCTTGTCGCTTTAATACAATGGTTAATAAAGCCGATGAAGTGCAAATTTACAAATATGTTGTGCATAATGTTGCTCACGCATACGGTAAAACAGCGACTTTTATGCCTAAACCTTTAGTAGGTGATAATGGTACTGGTATGCACGTTCACCAGTCTTTAGCAAAAGGCGGCGTGAACTTATTCTCTGGTGATAAATACGGTGGATTATCTGAAACTGCACTTTATTATATTGGTGGCATCATTAAACATGCTAAGGCATTAAATGCTTTCACCAATGCGTCAACTAACTCATACAAACGTCTTGTTCCGGGTTTTGAAGCACCTGTTATGCTTGCTTATTCTGCACGTAACCGTTCAGCGTCTATTCGTATTCCTATGGTGCCATCACCTAAAGCAATGCGTATTGAAGTACGTTTCCCTGACCCAACAGCAAACCCTTACTTAGCATTCACTGCAATGTTAATGGCTGGTCTTGACGGTATTAAAAACAAAATTCATCCCGGCGATGCGATGGACAAAGATTTATACGACTTACCTGCAGAAGAGGCCGCTGAAATTCCACAAGTTGCTGCATCTTTAGAAGAAGCATTAGACGCTTTAGAAGCCGACAAAGAATTTTTATTGGAAGGTGGTGTAATGGATGCAGACATGATTAATGCCTACATTGGACTTAAGCGTGAAGAAGTTGAAAAATTAAATTCTACTACTCATCCGGTAGAATTTGAGATGTACTATAGCGTTTAATATCTCTAGTTATTTTATGTTTTAATTATAGTATTTATACTGAATTTAATAAAAAGCTCACTACGGTGAGCTTTTTTAGTGGAAATAATTCAATAATTTGGATAAATTAGAAGATTAAATTAAGGATTAACTCAGTATTCACCTAAGCAAGGTCTTTTAAATTGCTTAATTGCTTGCTTTAAGGAACACAAAATCACCATGATGAAAGTTATTGGTATTACACTTTTACTAACAATCATGTCTTTTCAGACAATTGCTACTTCGGCTAAAATTTATGTTTGGCGGAACGAGAAAGGTGTTCTAGTTTATTCTGATACGCCCCGTCCTGGTGCAGAAGAAGTAAAGGTTAACCCTTCCAACAATATTTCATCTTCCATCGATACTTCTGTACTTGATATTAACCCACAAAAACTTGATAACAGCTACCACGTTGAAATTAATCAACCTGAAGACAATGAAACCATTAGAGATAATACTGGTTCTGTTTATATCGCAGGTAGAATAAAGCCTGTATTCAAAAATGGGTTTAGAATACAACTATATCTTGATGGCAAAAAATACCAAAAACCCCAAACCCGAGCGATGTTTATTTTACGAAACATTGATCGCGGTGAGCATCAAATAAAAATGCAACTAATCGATAACAAAGGCAAGCTAATTGCATCATCTAAAACTACTACATTCTATATGCATAGAATATCGGTGATAAAGGCAAAATAGCCTATTAACTCTCTTTAATCGTGCATATAACGTTTAAATTCATTACACTGAATTTAACGAGCACCACTTTGGTGCATCCAGGATTTTATGATGCAGAAAATAAGCGAATCGTCACAAGACAAGTTAAATTATCAACATCAAGTAATCACACATTTGGTCAGTGCAATAGTGATCCTTGATCAAAAACTGACGATTCAATACGTAAACCCTGCTGCCGAAGCATTACTATTACGAAGTTATAAAAAATTAAAAAACTGCGCTTTCCACGATGTATTTTTTAATGACTCTATAAATGATCAGCGTTTAAGAGAGATTATTGCCACAGGCCAAGAATTTACCAACAACGAAGTCATACTCAGTGTTTCAGAAAGCGCACCAATTACGGTTGAAATTACCGTTTCCTCAGTAGATTTGTTAGCACAACCTCATATTTTATTAGAGTTAAAGCAAGTAGACCAATTAAAAAAAATAAGTGCAGAAACGTTTCAATTGCATCAATGGGAAGCTGCCAGAGATTTAATAAAAGGTTTAGCCCATGAAATTAAAAATCCTTTAGGGGGATTAAGAGGCGCAGCACAATTACTTTCACGAGAAATTGCAGCTGAACAACAAGAATATACTTCTATGATTATCGATCAAGCGGATCGGCTAACCAATTTAGTTGATCGTCTGCTTGGACCTAATCAATTACCTAAATTAGCCCTGCAGAATATTCACCAAGTGTTAGAAACTATTTGTCAATTAACACAATTTGACAATCCCAAAAATATTCATATTATTCGAGATTATGATCCATCAATCCCAGAAATAGCCTTTGATCAAGACAAAATACAACAAGCTATATTAAATATTGTCAGTAATGCTGCACAAGCAGTAAGCAAAAATGGAAACATTAGATTTAAAACACGCATAGCAATTAATCAAACAATTAACAGTAAATTAGTCAAATTAGCGGTTCAAATATGCATTATAGATAATGGTCCAGGTATTCCTTTGAAGCTGCAAGATACTTTATTTTATCCGATGGTCTCAGGTAGGGATAATGGTACTGGTCTTGGTTTATCTATATCTCAAACTTTAATTAATCAACATCAAGGTAAAATATCGTGCAAAAGCCGTCCAGGCCGTACTGAATTTACTATTCTATTACCCATATCTAAAGAGGATAATACATGAATATTGAACAAGTATGGATTGTAGATGATGACAGTTCAATCCGTTGGGTGCTTGAAAAGGCATTTTCTAGCGCTGATATCTCTGCGGCATCTTTTGAAAGTGCAGAATTATTATTAGAAGCATTAATTCATAACCAACCAGAAATTATAATTTCTGATATTAAGATGCCAAAAGTTGATGGCATAACACTATTAGGTAAAATTAATAAACAATTCCCACACATCCCCGTTATTATTATGACCGCTCACTCAGACCTCGATAGTGCGGTCAATGCTTATCAAGGTGGTGCTTTTGAATATTTACCGAAACCATTCGATATTGATGATGCCCTTTCTATTGCAAAACGAGCTTTAACACACGCAAGAGAACAATTAGCGACTCAAAGTACTACATCAGAGCCTGCTTTATCTGTAGGTATTATTGGTGAAGCTCCAGCAATGCAGGAAGTATTTCGTGCCATTGGTAGACTATCAAGATCAAGTATAAGTGTATTAATTAATGGTGAATCGGGTACGGGTAAAGAATTAGTTGCACACGCATTGCACATGCACAGCCCTAGAGCCAATGCTCCCTTCATTCCTTTAAATATGGCCGCTATTCCAAAAGATTTAATAGAATCTGAGCTATTTGGTCATGAAAAGGGTGCCTTTACTGGCGCTAATTCTATTAGGCACGGCCGCTTTGAACAAGCACATCAAGGTACATTATTTTTAGATGAAATTGGTGACATGCCACTTGATGTTCAAACTCGTTTATTAAGAGTATTAGCCGACGGGCAGTTTTATCGAGTTGGCGGTCATACACCTGTTACTGTCGATGTTAGGATCATAGCGGCTACACACCAAAACTTAGAAGAACAAGTTACAAAAAATAAGTTTCGAGAAGATCTATTTCATCGATTAAATGTGATCAGAATTCAATTACCAAGTCTGAGAGAAAGAACTGAGGATATTGCGCAACTGGCAAAACATTTCTTAACACTTGCTGCTACCGAATTGGGTGTTGAAACAAAAACTCTAGATATAAAGGCATTAAACCATTTAAAACGATGTCAATGGCCTGGGAACGTTCGGCAACTTGAGAATACTTGTCGGTATCTTACAGTTATGGCAAGCGGTCAGGAAATAATAATTGAAGATTTGCCCTCTGAAATCATCGACAACCAAAGCATTGAAACAACCTCTTCAGGCACTACTAATTGGCAAACAGAATTAACTCATTGGGTAGATGCGCAATTACTCCAAGGTAAAGACAATATCTTAAACGATACAACCCCTATTTTCGAAAAAATAATGTTGGAATGTGCATTAAAACATACACATGGACACAAACAGGAAGCTGCAAAAAAATTAGGCTGGGGTAGAAATACATTAACAAGAAAACTTAAAGAGCTCGATCTTTAATCTGTTTGAGTTACTGTACATTGATGATCGGCACATTTTTTACAGCTATTACACAGACGTAAATTAATAAAATGTGCAGCAATAATAAGACTTGCACCAAGCACAATAATATAAGGTTGAGTTTCTTCTGCAAAATCATGTTTTTGCCAATACACGCCAATACCTAAAAATAAGAGATAAAACGGATATAATTGACGGTGATATGTTTTGAAGCCAGAAAATAAAGCTATCGACCCGATAATGGCCGATATAATTAAAAAAACGTGTTCCCACCAATGATCCGCTAAAAAGCTTAACCCCAATAATGGAAGTGCAGGTAATAAAACAGGTAACAATATGCAATGAAGTGCACATAAAGAAGCGGCTGAAATTCCAATACGGTCTAACATTTTTTACCTAATGATGCTTTGTGATAAATATATTTCTAAAGAAATGTTATATTATCACAAATGTTATACTATAACATTACATTTTAAATAATTTATGCTCGTGAAATAGGGAAAGTTAAAACTTCATCAATAGTCTCTTTATTGCATGCAAGCATAATTAATCGATCAACGCCTAATGCCACTCCTGAGCATTGCGGTAACCCAGCTTCTAGTGCGGATATAAAATTATAGTCTATAGGTTTTTCAACTAATCCATTTTTTCTACGGTTTATATTATCTTGCTTAAAGCGTGCAAGCTGATTATTTACATCGATTAATTCATTAAAACCATTTACCAGTTCTATGCCTTTGTAATAACACTCAAACCTCTCTGCAACACGATGGTCTTTTTTTGATAATTGAGCCAAAGAAGCCTGAGAGCAGGGAAAATTATAAATAAAACATGGTTGTTCTTTCCCTATTTGGGGTTCTATAATCTCAGATAAAATAACTTGTAAAAGCACATCAATATCTTCTTCATTAACTAACCAATCACTAAGTTTGTTTTGTTCTTTTAAAAAATTTAATAACTCTTCACGAGAAGCAACTAGTGGATCAATATTTGTAAATTTTAAAAATAACGTCTGGTATGTTATTTTTATTGGTTTATTACAATTTAGAATTAATTGTAATAAACCACCAACTTCATCCATCAATTGAAAATGGTCATAATTTAGTCGGTACCATTCTAAAATAGTAAATTCGGGATTATGAAAACGGCCTGCCTCTTCGTGTCTAAATGCTTTGGTAATCTGATATATATCTCCGAATCCACTTGAGAGCAGACGCTTCATCGCAAACTCAGGAGAGGTTTGCAAATAAAGCACTGTTTGCCTAGTTGAGTCATTAAAATAGTCATAGTTACACATAAAAGAATCTAAATGTTGATCAGTAACAGTGCCCTGACTTAATACAGGTGTTTCAACTTCAACAACCTTGTTTATGTAAAAAAAATGCCTAATATCATGTAAAATTGCTGAGCGTTTTCTTCCCATTTCCCAAGTTAAAGTTGACCTATACGGCATAAAAAAATTCCTATAAAGAATAATACCAGTTCCATTAAGTTTGTGATCTTGTTGTATGCAACAAAAATAAATCAGGGCAAGGCGAACGATTGTTTAATAGCTGGCTATTAAGATTGAGAGCAACGCCTCCCTTGATTATTTTAACAAGCACAAGTGGCAATAATTTAATGGAATTGGTATAAGTTACATATTTAACAAAATCCACTCGATACAATTATACCAGTTTCATTAATTAAGTGATCAATTTTATACGTAGGAAAAAGTGACAAATACAAGTCATTTATTTTGATAACTAGTTGTTCTAATTATTAAATAAATAACGCAGTAGTTGGTGATTTTAACAAGTAGAAATGATCTCATAGTAGTGAGATTGGTATTATATCAGCTCCATTAGTAAAGTTGTTTACTTTACTTCTGGGTATTACATTCTCTTTGAGTTATACCGCGCATGGGCTCAGGTGGTACTACATATTTCAGACAGCAAAAAGCCGTTATCTTTTGATAACGGCTTTTCTTAATAGGCGTCTAGCGATGTCCTACTCTCACATGGGAACTCCCACACTACCATCGGCGCTATTGCATTTCACTTCTGAGTTCGGCATGGGTTCAGGTGGTACTACAATGCTA
>Ga0316204_10004867_pt1 | contig 23376 bp, 17 predicted proteins | sample 6monrhotite_MG_2_FD_205661 | JGI IMG/M metagenome (GOLD analysis project Ga0316204, IMG submission 205661) | Microbial mat bacterial communities from mineral coupon in-situ incubated in ocean water Damariscotta River, Maine, United States -... | ecosystem: Environmental > Aquatic > Marine >... | reverse complement strand
ACAACGTGTCGTTCACGGTTGAGCTGATCGCACCCATCGCGATGGAAAACGGCCTGCGCTTTGCGATCCGCGAAGGCGGCCGCACCGTCGGCGCTGGCGTCGTCTCAAAGATCATCAACTGATCAACGCTGCCACAATTTGATGCACCAAAGGGCTGCCCATCGGGTGGCCCTTTGCAGTTCCTAAAACATAAAATACGCCCAAAAGGCCCTGGGCGCGCGGCCCCGCATTGGCGATGCCGCCTGTCGCGTGATTGCGCATGGAACGGGTCGCCCGGCAAAAATCAGAGGTTTACCGCAGAACGGAAAACAAGGAGTTTTTCGTTGTCTGTCATTCACCGCATTTCAGGTGCGGCCCTTGGTACGCATTTTGCCGATCAGATCGCTCTTGTATCCGTTCCGCTGGTCGCCGCCTTGGCCTTTGGCGCCTCCGCGCAAACCATTGGCCTTTTGGTTGCGTGTCAATCCACGGCGCATCTGCTTGGGTCGATCCCCTTCGGCATTTTGGTTGATCAACAGCAGCTTCGTTCACTTGCGATTTCATCTTCGCTGATTTCGCTGGTCGCCTTCAGCGGTGCCGCGCTTAGCATCCTGGCCGGCTCTCTTGTCTGGTTTGCGGTCGCGATCACGCTGGCGGGATTTGGCGTTGTGCTGTTCAGCCTGACTGCGCTTTCGATCCTGCCCCGAACGGCCCGCCCGGGCGCCTTGGTAAAAGCGAACGCCGCCGTTGAAATCCCAAGGGCGATGTGTTCCTTCGCGGTCCCCCTCGCCATCGGGCTGGCGATAGGCCGCGTGCCTGTTTGGTCTGTTTTTGCCATTGCTTGCCTGGGGTCGCTTTTGGCGTTGAAGCTGAACATTTCGCTGCCAAAGTTTGACGTCACGCCGAAACCGAAAACGGCCGTGCTTCAACGAATTTGCGATGGGGGACGCTATGTCATCGGACATAATTTTTTGCGGCCTATCGCGCTTTGCTCGATCCTGTGGAACCTCGCCTTTGCGGCCTTGCTTGTCGTCCTTGTGCCCACCATTCGCGAGCTTTACCGATTTGCGCCGGGCTCGTTCGGGTTCGCCCTTTCGGCATTCGGCTTGGCCGCGGTTTGCGCAAGCTCGCTTTCAGGGAAACTGACCGGTCATATTGCGCCTTCGGTGATCTTGCTCTTTGCCCCGGGCAGTTCGGTGATAGCCACAGCCGGTCTGATGCTCATCGGGCCAGATACGAACCAACTTTGGCTTTATGCGTGTTTCTTTCTGCTTGGGTTCGGCCCGTCGATGTGGCTCATCGCCCAAAACTCTCTCCGCCAACTTGTGACGCCGCCTGCAATGCTTGGGCGGGTCAATGCGGTGATCCAGACGGCAATCTATGGCGTCAGACCATTGGGCGCGCTGATTGGCGGTCTTCTGGCTGGCGGCTTTGGCGCGCATGCCGGCCTGACCTTTGTTGTCGGCGCCTATGCGCTGTCGTTTTTGGTGTCGCTGTTCAGTGGCTTGCGGTCGGTGGGCAGCTATCAAGCCCTTTATGTGCCTGCGGATTTATAGGTCACGATCCAGCTGCGATGCGCGACAGATAGGGCCTGGCGTTGTGGAAAAGGCCGGCCCACAGGGTGGCCCGTTCCCATTGGATCAGAGCGGGTGAAAATTTCAATTCGCCTCTGGCTCGCTCTGGCCTGATCGCAAGGTCCATAGAGCGGCCAAAAGCCCCAGAACGGAGCTGGCCAGCATCAGACCCAAAAGCGCAGAGGCACTGGTGTGTGCCGTCACCACGATGCCCGAGATGGTCGTCAAAACCGCGCCCATCCCCACGGTCAGCGCGCCTGCAAGTCCCGAAGCAGTGCCCGCTAGTTTTGGGTTGATCGACATAACTCCTGCGCTGCTGCTGGGCATGGTGATGCCGTTGCCAATACCCACAAAGATCGTCGCGCCGAAAAGCGTCAGTTCGTGCATATAGCCAGCCCAGAAAAGGGCGATACCAACGCTAGGGCCTGCGCCTGCAACGATGCGTCCGACCAGCATCATGAAGCCCAGCGACACCCGTGACGCCAGCCGTCCGGAAATAAGGCTGCCCATAAAGAACCCTGCGGTGATTGATCCGATATAGACCCCAAGCGCGCCGGCCGACGTGGCAAATAACGTGCGGCTGACCAACGGCGCACCGGCCAGAAAGATGTAAAATCCGCCGGTCGAAAAGGCCATGCACGACGCGTATCCCCAGAATTGACCGGACCGCAGCAGGGGCGCGTAGGCGCGGAACTGTTGGCTGAATTCGGGGTTGGGGGATGCGTTGGTTTCGCCAAGATCGGTCCAGACAAGACCAACCAGTCCCGCCCCCGCCACGGCAAAAACCAGAAAACTGGATCGCCAGCCAAACAGCTGGTCCAGAGCCCCACCCAGAACCGGCCCCAGCATCGGCACAATCGCCATGGCCATGGCAATATACCCAAGCATGCTGGCCGCCTGGCGGACAGGCAGCGTGTCGCGCACGATGGCCGGTGACAAGGCCGCGCCCGCGATAACCGCACCCTGCAGCATTCGGAAAGTCAGAAAAACCTCGATGCTCTGGGCCAGAAGGCACCCCAAGGATGCAAGCAAAAAGACCGCCATCGCCACTAGAATGACAGGACGCCTCCCAAAGCGGTCGGACATCGGCCCGATGACAAGCTGCAACACCGATGTCACCGCCAGATACCCGGCGATAGACAGGCTGATCTGTGCATAGGGGGCACCGAAATCATCCGCCATGTCGACAAGCGAGGGCAGGAACATGTTCAGCGACAGAGTCGAAATCGCCGTCAGGGCGACCAACGTAGCAACCCGGGGCGGTGAGGATGCGCGGCCCAACATCAACAGACCTCACCAAAACCAAAGCGCAGGCCGCATCGCCGCGCATTCAAGAGCAGAGGAAGCTGCATGTCATGCCTCTGCGCGCTTCATCTGCCATGCAACACGGACGCCGGGATTGTCCCGGACCCCCTGTTCCATCCGGTCCAGCCGGTGCGTCGCGCCAAAGGGGGCGAGCATATCGCGCGTCCGGGCGATGGCCTCCAGAAGGTCATTGTCGCTGAGGTCCGTCGTGCGCGCGGCTTTCAGTGCCTCTGGCGTGATCTCTTTCAGGCAAAGAAAGATCACCGTATCATCCGGCGCAAATCCAACGGGCTGAAAATGGTCTGATAAACTGACCATCTGGGCGGCGATCCAAGGCTGGCTCCAATGTAGAAAATCCTGCTGAATGATAACCGAATGCCCCGGGATCAGCGACGGAAAGAAATCAGCCGTCATCTGATCGGTCAGCTCGGTCTTTTTAGAGGCATCAAGGGTCAAGATCTCGATCGGGCCGCCGGTCCAGCCAAGATCCTCGATATTGCCCTGATGAAACTCGATCCGCTCTGACCATGGCGCCAAAAGACGCTGTGCCAGTGGAAAGATATCGGGGCCATAAAACTTTGCGATGCCCTTTTGGTAAAGCTGGCGCCGTTTGACGCCGGGTGCTGCGGTAAAGCGATCATAGGCGTGCACTTTTCCGCGGTGGCCGCCGCGTTCATGCCCCGCTGCAAGCCGCGCGGTCGAGCCGCCAACAAAACACCCGATATCAACAACCTCGCCGCGGCCCTGCATCCATTCGGACGTCAGCCAGACATAAAGCTGTTGCTCTTGCTTGGCCAACATCGTGGGCACGGCATCGACGCCTGCAACCTCTTTTAGTTGGACGTTTCGCCATGGCTTGTCTTTGAAATCCGCTGAAACCCGCACTTGTTGCCTCGTTGGTTTTCTGCACAACACCCGTTTGGGCGCGCAAAGACAAGTCCGGGGCACACAATCGGTCTTGAATTCCTTTCCGCGCTGCCGTAACTCAACCCTCGGCCTAGGGGTTTAGCTCAGTTGGTAGAGCATCGGTCTCCAAAACCGAGGGTCGTGGGTTCGAGTCCCCCAACCCCTGCCAGCCCTTCACAGGGGTGGCACAGGCCAAATTTCCAAACCAGAACCCTGCACGACTCGACGCATCCAGCGCCCGTTGATAGTCTGGGCTCACTCAGATCACCGTGCGCCACCCAGCAATTTTCCGGGGCGCCGTACGACAGGGGGGCTTAATGCGGCTGGTTTTGGGCGCTTTGATTTTTCTGGTTTTCCCGGCTCTGGCCATGGCCCAGTCCGAGCGCTTGATTGCCACCTGCAAGTCGAGCAAGACAGAGTTTGAAAAACGCCTGCGTGCCTGTGACAAGGTGATCGAGCTGATGGCCAAGGCGCCCCAAGCCTGGCCCTTTGCCGAACGCGGTGACGCCCTTGGCAACGCGGGCCAGCATGAGCGCGCCCTGGATGATTTTCAGCGCGCTCTGGCGATTGAGCCTTCGCATGTCGGCGCGCTTTCCGACCAGGTTTATTCGGCCTATCGGCTTGAACGCTATGATTTTGCCCTGACCGCTGTGACCAAGCTTTTAAAGGTCCAGCCCGACGACCACTGGAACCACTACATCCAAGGGCAGATCCTGCGCGAGCTTGATCGCCCAGACGAGGCGCTTGTCGCCTTCGAGGCGTCGATCGCCCTTAAAGATGACTACTTTTGGTCCCGCTATCGTCGCGCGTTCGTTTTCATGCAGGCTGAGGAATGGCAGAAGGCGGAACAGGATTTTCTGGTCGCCGTAACCATCGACCCATTGCACAGCCGCGCCCAACTGGCGCTGGCCGATGCCTATTACAAACAGGGCAAAGGCGCGCCCGCCGCCCGCCATTACCAGATCGCACAGACCTTGGAGCCGAACTTTACGCGCCCGGCTTACCGCATTGAGGAACTGGTCAGCCTTGACCCCGCACCGACGCTTGCACCGATGTCGTACCGCCAGCCCGGCACCGGCGCCCAATATCTGATGACGCTTTTGCCCGTTGATCCGCGCAGCGAAATGGAAAGATCGATCATGGCAATCGCCAATTGGTTCAGCGCAGAACCCAAGGCGACCCCCGAAGCAATGGCCATCCTTGACGTCAGGACCGCCGTCACAAAGGGCGACGAGATTGCGATCAGCACAGAGGTTCTGAACGGCTGGAAAATCCCCAAAGGAAGCACCGGCAATACACAAAGCTTTCGCGGGCTCTTTCCCTTGCTCATTGAACCGGGTGGCCCACAGGGCCCACAGATCCGCACCCGCTATGACGGCGACGGGCCTGCCGGGGCATGGCCGCTGATCGCAGGGAAATCGTTGTCGGGCACCGGCAGTTTCGCAATCGTCTGCCCCGAGGTCTTTAATCTGGGCGCGGCGCTGATCGGTTGCCGCCCCAGCGTCATCGAAGTGCCGGTCGGGCGGTTGGAATTCAATCTGTATGTCGACCGCGTCGAGGATATATTTGTGCCAATGGGCACGTTCCGCACCTATGTCCTGCGCTACCGCGAACTGTCGTTTCTGGAACTGGGCGGCGTCAAACGCGACCGCGTAATCGAGACGACATGGTGGATCGACCCGCAAACCGGGCTCTGGGTGAAACGCACCGGCGAGCAGGGCGGTAAGATCGTCACGCTTCAGGCGCTTGGGATGGCCGGTCCTTAGGGCGCTCGCGGCGCAGCCCTGTCATATACTCTTGAACTTCGCTGCTCTGGCGCGTATCTCCCGGCCATTCCCCAAGCTGGAGCATTCAGGAATGGCGACCACGAACCCCTTTCAGTTTTTGCAGCAGGTCCGCGCAGAAGTCGCAAAGGTCGTTTGGCCGACCCGTCGCGAAGTGCTGTTGACCACTGTCATGGTCTTTGCGATGGCGACTGTTGTGTCGATCTTCTTCTTTATTGTCGACACGCTGATCCGCACCGGCTTGCAGGGCTTGCTTGGGATGTTCGGCTAAACCCCGAGCGGACCCTTGAAATCGTGGGGTTTTGTAAGTAATCCCTGCGAAACCTACCCAGAGGGCGTGCGGCGATTCGAGTTGCGCGCCGCTTTCGTTCTGGGAACTTGCGGTCTAACCGCTTGGAATTGTTAATGATCCGCCCAGATGGGCCGAGACGTGAAGGCAGGATTGAAATGGCGAAACGTTGGTATTCGGTGAGCGTGCTCTCGAATTTCGAAAAAAAGATCGCCGAGCAAATCCGCACGGATGTCGTAACGGCCGGTCTTGAGGAAGAAATCGATGAAGTGCTGGTGCCAACCGAAGAGGTGATCGAAATTCGCCGCGGTAAAAAGGTAACGGCCGAACGTCGCTTTATGCCCGGCTATGTTCTGGTGCGGATGGAAATGACCGATCGCGGCTATCACCTGGTGAACTCGATCAACCGCGTCACAGGCTTTCTTGGCCCCCAGGGCCGGCCAATGCCGATGCGTGACGAAGAAGTGAACCAGATCCTGAACCGCGTTCAGGAAGGCGAAGAAAGCCCGCGCACCCTGATCCACTTTGAGATCGGCGAGAAGGTCAAGGTTACCGACGGCCCGTTCGAAGATTTCGACGGCATGGTCGAGGAAGTAGACGAAGACAACCAGCGCCTGAAGGTGACGGTGTCGATCTTTGGCCGGGCAACCCCGGTCGAACTGGAATTCACTCAGGTCACCAAAGAGATCTGAGTGCCTGCCGTCGCTGCCTGAACGGGCATCCGGCGGACGTGGGAGGCGAGGCGCGCGCGCGCGTCAGACCGGACCACGGCAACCTAATCGGGCGGAACGCGTTGCGCCCGAGTTGAAAAAAGGAGAGGCCAAATGGCCAAGAAAGTTGCTGGCAAAATGAAACTGCAGGTCCCTGCAGGTAAAGCTAACCCATCCCCGCCCGTAGGTCCCGCACTGGGTCAGCGCGGCATCAACATCATGGAATTCTGCAAGGCGTTCAACGCCAAGACGCAGGAAATGGAGCCTGGCGCACCGTGCCCGACCGTGATCACTTACTACGTCGACAAATCTTTCTCGATGGATATCAAGACGCCGCCGGCATCTTATTACCTCAAGAAAGCCGCCAAGCTGAAGTCTGGCGCAAAAAACCCAAGCCGCGAAATCGTAGGGTCGGTCACATCCAAGCAAATCCGTGAGATCGCGGAAGCGAAGATGAAAGACCTCAACGCCAATGATCTCGACGGCGCAATGCAGATCATCCTGGGCTCGGCCCGGTCGATGGGCATCGAGGTAAAGTAAGATGGCAAAATACGGAAAACGTACACGTTCGGCTCGCGAAGCATTCGAAGGCAAGTCCGACGTCACCATTGAAGAGGCCGTAAGCCTGGTCAAGGGCAACGCCAAGTCCAAGTTCGACGAAACCGTCGAGATCGCAATGAACCTGGGCGTTGACCCGCGTCACGCTGACCAGATGGTCCGCGGCGTGGTCACGCTTCCGAACGGCACTGGTAAAACAGTTCGCGTTGCGGTTTTTGCACGCGGCGACAAGGCCGAAGAAGCAACAGCAGCAGGGGCCGACATCGTTGGCGCCGAGGACCTGATGGAAATCGTGCAAGGCGGCAAGATCGAGTTTGATCGCTGCATTGCAACCCCCGACATGATGCCGATCGTTGGCCGTCTGGGTAAGGTTCTTGGCCCCCGCAACCTGATGCCGAACCCCAAGGTCGGCACTGTGACGATGGACGTGAAAGCGGCCATCGAAGCGGCCAAAGGCGGCGAAGTTCAGTTCAAAGCTGAAAAGCAGGGTGTTGTGCACGCAGGTGTCGGCAAAGCCTCGTTCGACGAAGGCCAGCTGGTCGAGAACGTAAAAGCTTTTGTTTCGGCCGTTGCCAAGGCGCGCCCGACCGGTGCCAAAGGCGCCTACATGAAGAAAGTCTCGCTCAGCTCCACAATGGGCCCTGGCGTCACGATCGACGTGGATTCAGCTCTGGGCAACTGATCCCAGTGCCAGAACGACATTGAAAGGGGCGGGCCGAATGGCGCGCCCTTTTTTCATGAGTGACCCCTGTCTCACTTGGCCCTGTCTCACTTGACCGGATTTCACTTGACCGGGTCTCACTTGGCCGGGCCGCACTGGCCGGATCGCACTGGCCGGAACAATTTTAGTTTGGCGCCACACCGGCATGTGTTAGTCTGTTAAGGTCAGACTGCGGCGAAACGGCCCAAATCGACCCTTTTTCAGGGATTCGTCATTTTTTGGCGATTTACCTCTTCACTCCTCTGCCGAAACCTCTTACACCCGCGCCGTTCAGGTTGCTGTGACGAGTCGCAGTGACCCGATACTTCGTCCAAGACGGCGGGTGGCCTTTCGGGGTCGTAAATCCTGCCCGAGACGGGAAATGAACAATTTTCTCTGGGACGTGTTCCCGGGGGCGAGATTGCGAAGGACCCGTAAAGGACCCGAATGTCGGGGTTTCCCCGGCATAGTACGAGCCGGAGGGTCAAACCTCCACTACTTGGAGTGAAACTGTGGATAGAGCCCAGAAAGAGAAAGTGGTCGAGGAACTCGGCCAGATCTTTGAAAGCTCTGGCGTCGTTGTGGTTGCCCACTACGAAGGTCTCACGGTTGCAGAGATGCAGGACCTGCGCGCGCAAATGCGCGAAGCTGGTGGGTCCGTTCGCGTTGCCAAGAACAAGCTCGCCAAGATCGCCCTCGACGGAAAGCCCTGCGCAAGCATTGCTAACCTGCTGAGTGGTATGACCGTTCTCGCTTACTCCGAAGACCCAGTGGCTGCGGCCAAGGTTGTCGAGGCATATGCCAAGGGCAACTCCAAGCTGGAGATCCTTGGTGGTGCAATGGGTGAGAACGAGTTGGACGTCGCTGGTGTCAAAGCCGTTGCCGCAATGCCGTCGCGTGAAGAGCTTATTGCTTCGATCGTGGGTTGCATCGCTGCACCTGCTGCAAACATCGCCGGGGCCATTGGCGCGCCTGCTTCTAACATCGCAAGCATCCTTTCAACCATCGAGGAACGTGCAGAAGCTGCATGAACTCATCGAGGCTGACGTAGGGGTTGAAACTCTGACGTTGGAACACATCTTAGGAAACGGAAGACAGAAATGGCTGATCTGAAGAAACTTGCAGAAGAGATCGTGGGTCTTACCCTTCTCGAAGCACAAGAACTGAAAACTATTCTTAAAGACGAGTACGGCATCGAGCCCGCCGCTGGCGGCGCTGTGATGATGGCTGGTCCTGCTGGCGACGCTGGCGCGGCTGCTGAAGAGCAAACCGAATTCGACGTGATCCTGAAAGCCGCTGGCGCTCAGAAAATCAACGTCATCAAAGAGGTTCGCGCAATCACCGGTCTTGGTCTGAAAGAAGCCAAGGACCTGGTCGAAGCTGGCGGCAAAGCTGTCAAAGAAGGCGTCGACAAGGCTGAAGCAGAAGACATCAAAGGCAAGCTGGAAGCAGCTGGCGCCGAAGTCGAGCTCAAGTAATTGGCGTCTGGTCACTGCGTCTGCCGCGCAAGCGGGGTTGCTTTGACATCTCCGTTTGTGATCGGGCGCTGCTACTGACCAGAACGCACAATTTCAAGGCTGGATCCGGAGTAATTCGGGTCCAGCCGTCCGCGTCTTAAATGACGCATCTCAGAGAGCCCCCGCCAAATGCGGGGCAGGGGTTCTCTAAGGTGCGGTTCAATGATCGGGAGGTGCCCTGTGGGAAGGGTGCCATGAATTGATCGAACTCCCTGTCTCATGTGGGACAATCACCGGGCCCCGACGGTGGTTGACCCTGAGAGATGACGAAAGGTGACGAAGCACATGGCTCAGTCCTATGTTGGCCAAAAACGCTTGCGCAAGTTCTATGGCAAAATCCGCGAAGTTCTGGAGATGCCGAACCTGATCGAGGTTCAGAAATCCTCGTATGATCTATTCCTGAAATCCGGCGACCAGCCCGATCCGCTTGACGGCGAAGGCATCAAAGGCGTCTTTCAGTCGGTCTTTCCGATCAAGGATTTCAACGAAACCGCCGTGCTTGAATTCGTCAAGTACGAGCTGGAAAAGCCCAAATACGATGTTGAGGAATGTCAGCAGCGCGACATGACCTATTCGGCTCCGCTGAAGGTCACCCTGCGCCTGATCGTCTTTGATATTGACGAAGATACCGGCGCCAAGTCGGTCAAAGACATCAAGGAACAGGACGTATTCATGGGCGACATGCCCCTGATGACGCCCAACGGTACCTTTGTTGTCAACGGCACCGAGCGTGTGATCGTTTCCCAGATGCACCGTTCGCCTGGCGTGTTCTTTGACCACGACAAGGGCAAGACCCATTCGTCGGGCAAATTGCTGTTTGCGTGCCGTATCATTCCCTATCGCGGATCGTGGCTGGATTTTGAGTTCGACGCAAAAGACATCGTCTTTGCGCGTATCGACCGCCGTCGTAAACTGCCTGTCACCACGCTGCTTTATGCGCTGGGTCTGGACCAGGAAGGCATCATGGATGCCTATTACGACACCGTCGATTACACCTATAAGAAGAACAAGGGCTGGGTAACCAAGTTCTTCCCCGAGCGTGTGCGCGGCACCCGTCCGACCTATGATCTGATCGACGCCAAAACCGGCGAAGTCATTGCAGAAGCCGCCAAAAAAATCACGCCTCGTGCGGTCAAACAATTGATCGACGACGCCAAAGTGACCAACCTTCTGGTGCCATTCGAACAGATCGTCGGCAAGTACGTCGCCAAGGACATCATCAACGAAGAAACCGGTGCGATTTATGTCGAAGCCGGTGACGAGTTGACGCTGGAATACGACAAGCAGGACGAGCTGATCGGTGGATCGCTGAAAGAGCTGATGGATGCAGGGATCACAAATATCCCGGTCCTCGACATCGATAACATCAATGTCGGCCCTTACATGCGCAACACCATGGCAAACGACAAGAACATGGGCCGCGATGGCGCGCTTATGGACATCTATCGCGTCATGCGTCCGGGCGAGCCGCCCACCGTCGAAGCGGCAAGCATCTTGTTCGACAGCCTCTTTTTCGACAGCGAGCGCTATGACCTGTCGGCCGTTGGCCGGGTCAAGATGAACATGCGTCTTGCTCTGGAAGCCGAAGACACCCAGCGTACGCTGCGCAAAGAAGACATCATCGCCTGTATCAAGGCGCTGGTTGAACTGCGTGACGGCAAGGGCGACATCGACGACATCGACCACCTTGGCAACCGTCGTGTGCGCTCTGTTGGCGAACTGATGGAAAACCAGTATCGCGTCGGCCTTCTGCGGATGGAGCGCGCTATCAAAGAGCGTATGTCATCGGTCGAGATCGACACGGTCATGCCGCAGGATCTGATCAACGCCAAACCTGCCGCCGCAGCCGTACGCGAGTTCTTTGGCTCGTCGCAGCTGTCGCAGTTCATGGACCAGACCAACCCCCTGTCCGAAGTGACGCACAAGCGTCGTCTTTCGGCGCTTGGGCCGGGCGGTCTGACGCGTGAGCGCGCAGGCTTTGAAGTTCGCGACGTTCACCCGACCCACTATGGCCGGATGTGTCCGATTGAAACGCCTGAAGGCCCGAACATCGGCCTGATCAACTCGCTGGCCTCATTTGCCCGCGTGAACAAATACGGCTTTATCGAAACACCTTATCGCAAGGTTATCAACGGTCAGGTTACCGACGAAGTTCAATACATGTCGGCGACCGAAGAGATGCGCCATGTCGTGGCGCAGGCCAACGCCAACCTCGACAAGGACATGAAGTTCGTCAACGATCTGGTTTCGACCCGTCAGTCCGGCGAATACACGCTTGCCCCATCGGAAAGCGTTGACCTGATCGACGTCTCGCCAAAACAGCTGGTCTCGGTTGCGGCCTCGCTGATCCCCTTCCTTGAAAACGACGACGCCAACCGCGCCCTCATGGGTTCGAACATGCAACGTCAGGCGGTTCCGCTTTTGCAGGCCGAAGCGCCCTATGTCGGTACCGGCATCGAACAGAAAGTGGCTCAGGACAGCGGCGCGGCCATCATGGCCAAACGTGCCGGCATCATCGACCAGGTTGATGCCCAGCGTATCGTTGTGCGTGCAACTCAGGATCTGGAACCGGGCGATCCCGGCGTCGACATCTACCGTATGCGCAAGTTCCAGCGCTCCAACCAGAACACCTGTATCAACCAGCGTCCGCTGGTCAAAGTGGGTGACACGGTTGGCAAAGGCGAAGTTATTGCGGACGGCCCGTCGACAGATATCGGCGAACTGGCCCTTGGCAAGAACGTTATCGTCGCCTTTATGCCGTGGAACGGCTATAACTACGAGGACTCGATCCTGATCTCCGAGCGGATCACCCGCGACGACGTCTTTACTTCGATCCACATCGAAGAGTTTGAAGTCGCCGCCCGTGACACCAAGCTTGGCCCCGAAGAAATCACCCGCGACATCCCGAACGTCGGCGAGGAAGCCCTGCGCAACCTCGACGAAGCAGGTATCGTTTACATCGGTGCCGAAGTTGGGCCTGCGGATATTCTGGTCGGCAAGATCACCCCCAAAGGCGAAAGCCCGATGACGCCCGAAGAGAAACTTTTGCGCGCCATCTTTGGTGAGAAAGCTTCGGACGTACGCGACACCAGCTTGCGTTTGCCACCAGGTGACTATGGTACGATCGTCGAAGTTCGTGTGTTTAACCGCCACGGCGTCGAAAAAGACGAACGTGCCCTTCAGATCGAGCGTGAAGAGGTTGAACGCCTTGCACGTGACCGCGATGACGAGCTGGCGATCCTTGATCGCAACATCTATGCCCGTCTTCGTTCGATGATCGAAGGCAAGGTTGCTGTCAAAGGTCCAAAAGGCGTCAAGCCGAACGCGACCATCGAAAATGACTTGCTTGAAAGCCTATCCAAGGGCCAGTGGTGGCAGCTTGCGCTCAAAGACGAAGCAGACGCCAAGATCGTCGAAGCCCTGAACGAGCAGTACGAGGCGCAAAAGCGTGCCTTGGATGCGCGGTTCGAGGATAAGGTCGAGAAGGTTCGCCGCGGTGATGATCTGCCCCCGGGCGTGATGAAGATGGTCAAGGTTTTTGTCGCCGTGAAGCGCAAGCTTCAGCCGGGCGACAAAATGGCCGGACGTCACGGCAACAAGGGTGTGATTTCCAAGGTTGTTCCAATGGAGGACATGCCGTTCCTTGAGGATGGTACGCCCGTCGACTTCTGTCTGAACCCGCTGGGTGTGCCATCGCGCATGAACGTCGGTCAGATCCTGGAAACCCACATGGGTTGGGCCGCGCGCGGTCTGGGTCTGAAAATCGACGATGCTTTGGGTGAATACCGCCGCTCTGGCGATATGACCCCGGTGCGCGAAGCGATGAAGATCGCCTATGGTGACGAGGTGTACGAAGAGGGCATCAAGGACATGCAAGAGGGTCAGCTGATCGAAGCTGCCTCGAACGTGACCCGCGGTGTTCCGATCGCAACGCCTGTCTTTGACGGTGCAAAAGAAGCAGACGTCGATGATGCGCTAAGGCGCGCAGGCTTTGACACCTCTGGTCAGTCGGTTCTTTTCGACGGTCGCACAGGCGAGCAGTTTGCCCGCCCCGTGACGGTCGGCGTCAAGTACCTGCTGAAGCTGCATCACCTTGTCGACGACAAGATCCACGCACGCTCAACCGGGCCGTACAGCCTTGTCACGCAGCAGCCTCTGGGCGGTAAAGCCCAATTCGGTGGTCAGCGCTTTGGTGAGATGGAGGTCTGGGCTCTGGAAGCTTACGGCGCTGCATACACCCTGCAGGAAATGCTGACCGTGAAATCGGATGACGTCGCCGGACGGACGAAAGTCTATGAAAGCATCGTCAAGGGCGAGGACAACTTTGAAGCGGGCGTGCCCGAAAGCTTCAACGTGCTGGTCAAAGAAGTCAGGGGCCTCGGCCTCAACATGGAACTCCTGGATGCGGAGGAAGAGTAGGGCGCCCCGCGCCCCACTCATCCCATCCCCTATTTGTAAGGACGCAAAATGAACCAGGAACTGACAAACAACCCGTTCAACCCGCTGACACCCCCCAAGGTGTTTGACGAAATCAAGGTCTCTCTGGCATCGCCCGAGCGGATTTTGTCGTGGTCGTACGGTGAGATCAAAAAGCCCGAGACCATCAACTATCGGACATTCAAGCCCGAGCGTGATGGCCTTTTCTGCGCGCGTATCTTTGGCCCGATCAAAGACTATGAATGCCTTTGCGGCAAATATAAGCGCATGAAATATCGCGGCGTCGTCTGCGAAAAATGCGGTGTCGAAGTGACGCTGCAAAAAGTCCGCCGCGAACGCATGGGCCACATCGAACTGGCTGCACCTGTGGCGCATATCTGGTTCCTCAAGTCGCTCCCCAGTCGGATCGGCCTGATGCTGGACATGACGCTGCGCGATCTTGAACGCATCCTCTACTTCGAAAACTACGTGGTTATCGAACCCGGTCTCACCGATCTGACCTATGGTCAGTTGATGAACGAAGAAGAGTATATGGACGCGCAGGATGCTTATGGCATGGACGCTTTCACCGCCAATATCGGCGCCGAAGCGATCCGCGAAATGCTGCAGGCGATCGACCTCGAGGCCGAAGCCGAAACGCTGCGCGCCGATCTGGCTGTGGCCACGGGCGAACTTAAGCCTAAGAAGATCATCAAGCGTCTGAAGATCGTCGAGAACTTTATCGAAAGCGGCAACCGTCCCGAGTGGATGATCCTGACCGTTGTTCCGGTCATCCCGCCCGAGCTGCGCCCGCTGGTGCCGCTGGATGGTGGTCGTTTTGCGACCTCTGACCTGAACGATCTCTATCGCCGGGTTATCAACCGTAACAACCGCCTCAAGCGTCTAATCGAATTGCGCGCGCCCGATATCATCGTGCGCAACGAAAAGCGGATGTTGCAGGAATCTGTCGACGCATTGTTCGACAACGGCCGTCGTGGCCGCGTGATCACAGGTGCAAACAAGCGCCCGCTGAAATCGCTGTCGGACATGCTGAAGGGTAAGCAGGGTCGTTTCCGCCAGAACCTTTTGGGCAAGCGCGTCGACTTTTCCGGTCGTTCGGTCATTGTGACCGGTCCGGAATTGAAACTGCATCAATGTGGTTTGCCAAAGAAAATGGCGCTGGAACTGTTCAAGCCGTTCATCTACTCGCGGCTCGAAGCCAAAGGCATGTCTTCGACGGTCAAGCAGGCCAAAAAGCTGGTCGAAAAGGAACGCCCCGAAGTTTGGGATATCCTGGACGAGGTTATCCGCGAACACCCCGTCATGCTGAACCGTGCGCCCACGCTCCACCGTCTTGGTATTCAGGCGTTCGAACCTGTTCTGATCGAAGGTAAAGCCATCCAGCTGCACCCGCTGGTCTGTTCGGCCTTCAACGCCGACTTTGACGGCGACCAGATGGCCGTGCACGTCCCGCTGAGCCTTGAAGCCCAGCTGGAAGCCCGCGTTCTGATGATGTCGACGAACAACGTTCTGTCGCCAGCAAACGGCGCGCCGATCATCGTTCCTTCGCAGGACATGATCCTTGGTCTCTACTATATCACGCTTGCACGCGACGGTATGGTTGGCGAAGGCATGGTGTTCTCGGATGTGGACGAAGTTCAGCACGCGCTGGACGCCGGTGCCGTGCACCTTCACACCAAGATCACCGCGCGTATTCCGCAGGTTGACGAAGAAGGCAACGAGGTGATGAAGCGGTTCGAGACCACTCCGGGCCGGATGCGCCTTGGTGCGCTTTTGCCGCTGAACACCAAGGCGCCTTTCGATCTGGTCAACCGCCTTCTTCGCAAGAAAGAAGTCCAGCAGGTCATCGACACTGTCTACCGTTATTGCGGTCAGAAAGAGAGTGTCATCTTCTGTGACCAGATCATGTCGATGGGCTTTAAAGAGGCGTTCAAGGCGGGCATCTCGTTCGGCAAGGACGACATGCTGATCCCTGAAAACAAGTGGGACATCGTCGGCAACACCCGTGACCAGGTGAAGGAATTCGAACAACAGTACATGGACGGCCTGATCACTCAGGGCGAAAAGTACAACAAGGTTGTCGATGCCTGGACCAAATGTGGTGACGAAGTTGGCGCGGCCATGATGGAAGACATCTCGAAGGTTCGCATCGATGATGCGGGCACGGAAATGGAACCCAACTCGGTCTACATGATGTCGCACTCTGGTGCGCGTGGTTCGCCTACCCAGATGAAACAGCTGGGCGGCATGCGTGGCCTGATGGCCAAGCCTGACGGCGGCATCATCGAGACGCCGATCATCTCGAACTTTAAAGAAGGCCTGACGGTTCTCGAGTACTTCAACTCGACCCACGGTGCCCGTAAAGGTCTGTCTGATACCGCGCTTAAGACTGCGAACTCGGGCTATCTGACACGTCGCCTTGTCGATGTTGCACAAGACTGCATCGTGCGTCAGCACGACTGTGGAACCGAACTGGCCATCACCGCCGAAGCCGCTGTCAACGATGGCGAGGTGGTATCGTCGCTGGCCGAGCGAATTCTTGGTCGTGTTTCGGCCGATGATGTTCTCAAGCCCGGCACCGACGAAGTTCTGGTCAGCAAGAATGAGCTGATCGACGAACGCAAGGCCGACATGATCGAAACGGCAGGCGTTGCAAAGATGCGCATCCGCTCGCCACTGACCTGCGAAGCCGAAGACGGCGTTTGCGCGGCCTGTTATGGTCGTGACCTTGCGCGCGGTACGATGGTGAACCAGGGCGAGGCGGTGGGTATCATCGCGGCGCAGTCGATCGGTGAACCCGGCACACAGTTGACGATGCGGACATTCCACATCGGCGGCGTTGCGCAGGGTGGTCAGCAGTCCTTCCTCGAAGCCAGCCAGTCCGGTAAGGTCGAGTTCCGCAATGAACAGATCCTTGCAAACGAAGCTGGTGAGCAGGTTGTCATGGGCCGGAACATGGTTCTGGCGATCATGGACGACAACGGACAGGAACTTGCCAACCACAAGGTCGGTTATGGCTCCAAGGTCTTTGTCAAATCGGGTGCCAAGATCACTCGGGGTGACAAGATGTTTGAATGGGATCCCTACACCCTGCCGATCATCGCCGAAAAGGCTGGTACGGTGAAATACGTCGATCTGGTTGCCGGTATTGCCGTGCGCGAAGAAACCGACGATGCCACCGGTATGACCCAGAAGATCGTGAGCGACTGGCGCTCGGCGCCCAAGGGCAACGAACTTGCGCCCAAGATCATCATCGCGGGTGCAGATGGCGAACCGGTTGCCAAGGACGACGGCAACCCGGTCAGCTATACCATGTCGGTGGATGCCATCCTGTCGGTCGAAGACGGTCAGGACATCAAGGCCGGTGACGTTGTTGCGCGTATCCCGCGTGAGGGCGCCAAGACCAAGGACATCACGGGTGGTCTGCCACGCGTGGCAGAGCTTTTCGAAGCCCGCCGTCCAAAGGACCACGCAATCATCGCCGAAATCGACGGCTATGTGAAATTCGGACGCGACTACAAGAACAAGCGCCGGATCAGCATCGAACCCGCCGACGAATCGATGGAAGCGGTCGAATACATGGTGCCCAAGGGCAAGCACATTCCCGTTGCGGAAGGTGATTTTGTTCAAAAGGGCGACTACATCATGGACGGCAACCCGGCGCCGCATGACATCCTGTCCATCATGGGTGTCGAGGCACTGGCCGACTACATGATCGACGAGGTTCAGGACGTTTATCGCCTGCAAGGTGTTAAGATCAACGACAAGCACATCGAGGTGATCGTTCGCCAGATGCTGCAAAAGTGGGAGATTTTGGACAGCGGCGAGACCACGCTTTTGAAAGGCGAACACGTAGACAAGGCCGAGTTCGACGCAGCCAACGAAAAGGCCATCGCCAAGGGCGTTCGCCCTGCTACGGGCGAGCCGATCCTCTTGGGGATCACCAAAGCCTCGTTGCAGACGCGTTCGTTCATCTCTGCGGCCTCGTTCCAGGAAACAACGCGCGTTCTGACCGAAGCTTCGGTTCAGGGTAAACGTGACAAACTGGTCGGTCTCAAAGAGAACGTGATTGTTGGTCGTCTGATCCCTGCCGGTACCGGCGGGGCAACCCAGAAGGTCCGCCGCGTTGCAACCGAACGCGACAACGTCGTGCTTGAGGCCCGCAAGGCCGAAGCCGCCGCCGCCGCCGCTTTGGCGGCTCCGGTCGAGGATGTCGTCGGCGGTGACGAGTTCGACAATCTGGTCGTCGACACACCCGAAAGCCGCGGCGAGTAAGCCAGCGTCGTGGAAAAGAGATCAGGCCCCTCGCAGAAAACTGCGGGGGGCCTTTTCATTTGTTGGGCCACAGCCTCTGCCACAGCCTCTGCCACAGCCTCTGCAGCCGACCTGCAGGCAGGGGCGAAAAATCTCTTCTCCACAAGCGCCCGAAATCATCTATAGCGGAAAGGAAAGGCAGGCCCCCAAGTGACCACATTCAACAACCAAGTCGTCGGATTGATCCGGTTTTCCTATGTCGCTAAGGGCGGTTTTGCCAAAACCTTCGAAACTGACGAAGAGGCGCAGAATTTTCTCTATGACCCTGAACGGCTGGAACGCCGCTTTGATCTGTTTGAAAAAATGTGCATGCCATCGCTTTTGGCCCAAAGTGATGCGGGGTTCACATGTGTGGTCCTGACCGGTGAAAGCCTGCCCAAGGCTGCGCGCAGGCGGCTACAAGAGCATCTGTCGCAACTTTCCGACGGGCGGCTGATCTCTTTGCCGCCCAAGCCGCATTACGGCGCGATGAAGAACGCGCTGAAAAAGGTCGACTTTGATGGCGCGTCCCATCGCACGACTTTCCGGCTGGATGATGATGACGCGCTGGACACAAGTTATGTTGCGCGCCTGAAGGCCCGCGCCGAAACCGTGCATGATCTGGCCGATGGGGCGCCCTTCGCCATTGCCTTCAACCATGGCATTTATGTTCGCAAAACCGCGGGCGGGAACAAGATTTTTGACGCCACCGAACGCACACCGCTCAGCGTTGGAACGGCGCTGGTTTGTCCCGCCGATCACCCCGACAATGTCTATGCCCGCAACCACCGGTTCCTGCCACAGTTTTTTGACACATATTCGGACGCGCGCACGCCTGCGTGGATCCGCACGATCCATCAGGACAATGACAGCGACCCCTTCATTCACGGACGCTCGGGCGAGATGTCGACGGATGAGATTGCATCGGCGCTAAAACAAGGGTTCGCCCAGTCCTACGGTGGGCTGGTTGCACTTTGATGGGACTGTCGGTGAATATCCGTGGCGCGGCGCTGATGACCGTGGCCATGGTCTGTTACACCGTTAACGACGCCTTTATGAAATCGCTCTCTGCCGAGGTTCCCTTTTTTGAGGCAATCTTTATCCGCGGCGTTTTGACCAGCGTTCTGTTGTTCATACTTGCCGGCTATATGGGCCATCTGCGCATCCGCCTAAAGGGGTGGGACATTGTCTTTTTGACCCTCAGAACGCTGGGCGAGGTTTCGGCGACCTATTTCTTTATCAACGCGCTATTTCACATGCCACTGCCCAACATCGCCGCCATCATGCAGGCCCTGCCGCTGACCGTAGCACTGGCCGGCGCGCTTTTTCTGCGCGAGGCGGTTGGCTGGCGCCGGATGTCGGCCATCCTGGTGGGCTTTCTTGGGGTGATGCTGATCGTCAGGCCGGGCGCCGAGGGGTTCAACCTCTATGCACTCTACGGCCTCTCGGCCGTGGCCTCAGTGACGTTGCGTGACATCACGACGCGCAAGGTGTCATCCGGTGTGCCATCTCTGTCGGTGGCGATCGTTGCGGCGGTTGCCGTCACGATTTTTGGCGCGATCGGCACCCTTCAGGAAGAGGTGGTTTCCGTCAGCCCCGCAGCGATGGTCAAACTGGCGCTGGCGGCGGTCTTTATACTTGGGGGCTATGTGGCAAGTGTAATGGTCATGCGCTCAGGTGATATCGGATTTATCACGCCTTTTCGCTATACCAGCTTGGTTGCGGCCCTGATCCTGGGCTTTGTGGTCTTTGGTGACTGGCCCGATGCCCTGACGCTTTTGGGCGCCCTGATCGTTGTGGCAACCGGCATTTTCACGCTCTACCGCGAGCGACGTGTGAACCGCCGGGACTTAAGAGCGCTACGTGCCCGATAGGGGCTGTTGACAGCCCCACCGACTCCCCCTATACCGCGCCCACTTGGACCGGAATGTTAATTTCCAGTCTGAAATCAGAACTGAAGTGGTCATGATCCGGGCCAAGACTGCCCCGATCCTCTGTATGCCCACCGCACCCTTCCCACTAAAGGCGAAGGAATGCGGTTTTTGCGTTTTGCGGACGCGCAAGATGTGAACGAATGCCGAACCGCGGGAACGCCCGCAAACACATGTGTTGCTAGACGGGGAATAGACCGGAATGCCAACGATCCAACAGCTGATCCGCAAGCCGCGGCAGCCAAAAGTAAAACGCTCGAAGTCACAGCACCTCGAGAGCTGCCCGCAAAAGCGCGGCGTTTGCACACGCGTCTATACAACGACGCCTAAAAAGCCGAACTCGGCCATGCGGAAAGTCGCCAAAGTGCGTCTGACCAACGGGTTCGAAGTCATCAGCTATATCCCCGGTGAAAGCCACAACCTTCAGGAGCACTCTGTGGTTCTGATCCGTGGCGGTCGCGTAAAAGACCTTCCCGGTGTGCGCTATCACATCCTGCGCGGTGTTCTGGATACTCAGGGCGTCAAAGACCGTAAGCAACGCCGTTCGAAGTACGGCGCGAAGCGTCCGAAGTAAGAGGAAGAACAGATGTCCCGTCGTCACGCCGCCGAAAAGCGCGAAGTCCTTCCAGACGCCAAGTTTGGTGACCGCGTCCTGACCAAGTTCATGAACAACCTCATGATCGATGGTAAGAAATCCGCCGCCGAGCGTATCGTTTACAACGCATTCGATCGCGTTGAAGACAAGCTCAAGCGCGCACCCGTCGAAGTCTTCCACGAAGCTCTCGACAACATCAAACCCTCGGTTGAGGTTCGTTCGCGCCGCGTTGGTGGTGCAACCTACCAGGTTCCGGTTGAAGTGCGCCCCGAGCGTCGCGAAGCCCTGGCCATCCGCTGGTTGATCATCGCTGCACGCAAGCGCAACGAGAACACAATGGAAGAGCGCCTTGCTGGTGAACTGGTAGATGCAGTCAACAGCCGCGGCACCGCCGTTAAAAAGCGCGAAGACACCCACAAAATGGCCGACGCAAACAAAGCGTTCAGCCACTACCGCTGGTAATTACGTCGTCTAGAACGACGCTGAGTTAGAGGCTAAAGACATGGCACGCGACTATCCGCTAGAGCGCTATCGCAATTTCGGCATTATGGCCCACATCGACGCAGGTAAAACCACCTGCTCCGAGCGGATTCTGTTTTATACCGGAAAATCCCACAACATCGGTGAAGTCCACGATGGCGCCGCCACCATGGACTGGATGGAGCAAGAGCAAGAGCGTGGCATCACGATCACCTCTGCTGCGACCACCACCTTCTGGGAGCGTACCGAAGACGGCACGACACCAGACACGCCCAAGCACCGCCTGAACATCATCGACACGCCCGGCCACGTTGACTTCACCATCGAAGTCGAGCGTTCGCTGGCCGTTCTTGACGGCGCCGTTGCCGTTCTGGACGCCAACGCCGGTGTCGAGCCGCAGACCGAAACGGTTTGGCGTCAGGCTGACCGCTATAAGGTTCCGCGCATTGTCTTCGTCAACAAGATGGACAAGATCGGCGCCGACTTCTTTAACTGCGTGAACATGATCCGTGACCGCGTAGGCGCACGTCCTTGCCCGATCCAGCTTCCGATCGGTGCCGAGACCGAGCTTGAGGGCATCATTGATCTGGTGACCATGCAGGAATGGGTCTGGGCCGGCGAAGACCTGGGTGCATCCTGGGAACTGCGTCCGATCCGCGCCGACCTGGCCGACAAAGCCGCCGAGATGCGCAATGAGATGATCGAAATGGCCGTCGAAATGGACGACGACGCCATGGAAGCATACCTTGACGGAAATGAACCAGACGTGCCCACGCTGCGCCGTCTGATCCGCGCCGGTACGCTGTCGATGACATTTATCCCTGTGCTTGCAGGTTCGGCATTCAAGAACAAAGGTGTTCAGCCTCTGTTGAACGCCGTTCTCGACTATCTGCCCAGCCCGATGGACGTTGTCGACTACATGGGCTTCCGCCCCGATGACGAAACCGAAACACGCAATATCGCCCGTCGCGCTGACGACGATATGCCTTTCTCGGGTCTTGCGTTCAAAATCATGAACGACCCCTACATGGGCACGCTGACTTTCACGCGTATCTATTCGGGCAAGATCACCAAGGGCGACACGCTTTTGAACTCGACCAAAGGCAAGAAAGAGCGCATCGGCCGTATGGTCATGATGCACTCCAACAAGCAGGACGAGATCACCGAGGCGTTTGCAGGTGACATCATCGCGCTGGCCGGTCTGAAAGACACAACAACGGGTGACACGCTTTCAGCGATCAATGATCCTGTCGTTCTGGAAACGATGACTTTCCCCGATCCCGTGATCGAGATCGCGGTCGAGCCCAAGACAAAAGCTGACCAGGAAAAAATGAGCCAGGGCCTTCAGCGTCTGGCCGCCGAAGATCCCTCATTCCGCGTCGAGACAGATATCGAATCTGGTCAGACGATCATGAAGGGCATGGGCGAACTTCACCTCGACATCCTGGTCGACCGTCTCAAGCGCGAGTTCAAGGTTGAGGCAAACATCGGTGCGCCTCAGGTTGCCTACCGTGAGACGATCAGCCACGAAGTCGAGCACAGCTACACCCACAAGAAACAGTCGGGTGGGTCTGGTCAGTTCGCCGAAGTTAAGCTGATCATTTCGCCAACAGCACCCGGCGAAGGCTATTCTTTCGAGTCGCGCATCGTTGGTGGTGCCGTTCCAAAGGAATACATCCCCGGTGTTCAAAAAGGCATCGAAAGCGTCATGGACAGCGGCCCTCTGGCTGGCTTCCCGGTCATCGACTTCAAAGTCGCCCTGATCGACGGTAAGTTCCACGACGTGGACTCAAGCGTTCTGGCCTTTGAAATCGCAGGCCGGATGGGCATGCGCGAAGGTATGCGCAAAGCGGGTGCGAAACTGCTCGAGCCGATCATGAAAGTCGAAGTTGTCACACCGGAAGAATACACCGGCGGCATCATCGGCGATCTGACATCGCGTCGCGGGCAGGTGCAGGGTCAGGATACGCGCGGAAACGCGATCGCGATCGACGCATTCGTGCCGCTGGCAAACATGTTCGGCTACATCAACACTCTGCGCTCCATGTCTTCGGGCCGCGCACAGTTTACGATGCAGTTCGACCACTACGATCCCGTGCCGCAGAACATCTCGGACGAAATTCAGGCGAAATTCGCTTAATCGAAATCGCGGGGGCGATGCCCGCCGCTTGGAAATACACAGGAGGCCATCATGGCAAAGGCAAAATTTGAGCGTAACAAGCCGCATGTTAACATCGGCACGATTGGTCACGTTGACCACGGCAAGACGACGCTGACTGCGGCGATCACGAAGTATTTTGGCGATTTTCAGGCCTATG